>Ga0115564_10000380_pt1 | contig 44423 bp, 47 predicted proteins | sample COGITO_mtgs_1105_7_FD_88680 | JGI IMG/M metagenome (GOLD analysis project Ga0115564, IMG submission 88680) | Pelagic marine microbial communities from North Sea - COGITO_mtgs_110523 | ecosystem: Environmental > Aquatic > Marine > Epipelagic | place: Germany:Helgoland, sampling site Kabeltonne...
ACTTGAAGTCATCGAGCATTTTGATTCAGTTGTGCAAGGTGAATTAGATTTAAGACTAGAAGCTTCAGCAGCATCTGAATTTTCAGCAAATACAAAAGGTGATGCACTTCTATGTATTCCAAATATTCATTGGGAAACATCTGGCAGAAGAGTCATGACACTTGATTGGGTTGATGGGATTCCATTAGCTAATTTAAACGCTTTAAAAAATTCAAAAACGGATATGGAAGAGCTTTCCACTCGTATTTTGTCAATGTTTTTAAGACATGCACTTCGAGATGGTTTTTTTCATGGTGATATGCATCAAGGAAATTTAAAATTAAATTCCAAAGGTGAATTGGTTATATTTGATTTTGGCATAATGGGTCGAATTGATGAATATACTCGTCGCGTTTATGCAGAAATATTAATGGGATTTATAAAAAAAGATTATCGGCGCGTAGCAGAAGTTCATTTTGAGGCAGGTTATATTTCATCAGATCAAGACGTGGATTTATTTGCCCAAGCTTTAAGATCTGTTGGGGAGCCAATTTTTGGCCAGAATGCAGAAAATATATCCATGGCTAAACTTCTTTCACATTTATTTGATGTAACTGAAAGATTTGGAATGGAAACACGTACTGAACTTATTCTTCTACAAAGAACTATGGTTGTTGTTGAAGGCGTTTCAAGATCATTAAGCCCAACTTCATTAGATATCTGGGAAGCAGCAAGACCAGAAGTTGAAAACTATATTAAAAATAATCTTGGGCCAAAAGCATTAATAAGAGATTTAATAAAAACAGCAAAAACATTATCGCATTTTGGGCCTAAATTGCCAAGCTTACTGGAAAATCTTTTAACTGCTGATAAGGACAATAAAACAAACCACAAAAAGTTTAATACTAAGAGTAAACTTACTTGGGCTTTAATTGGAAGTGCTTCAACTACATTAATCATTATTATACTAAATCATTTTTAGTAAATCTATTTCTGCTAATGCAGCCTTTTCATATTCAACAAACCCTTGCTCAGCTTTCCAGAAACAATATGCCGCCAGGCGCCAATGGTAAAGTGGGCCAATGATATTATATCTGTTACGTAAATCAGAACTTAAGCTCATTAAAAAAACTTCATGGTCTTTCATAGAAAGTTTTCCTGAACCATAAATTTCATGCATACCAGGAGAAAGAAACATCATAATATCAACAATTGGATCACCGATAGCAGGGCATTGCCAATCTATAAGTCGCAACCCCTCATCTCCTATTATTAAGTTACCCGGAACAACATCAGTATGTAATAAAACAGGTTCAATACCTGAAATCGATATATCTGGGCATATCTTTATTAAATTATCTTTATGATAAATATTTAGCTTGTTTATTATTTCAAGCCCAGACTGTTTAATGTCTGAAGGCAAATCGGAAAGAATTCGCAACCCTTTGGGGTATTTGTGTTTGCGAATTCGAGTTAATATTTCTGATACAATATCTACATCATAAGACCATGTTTGACCCTTAATATAATTATACAACAGAACTTCGCCAAAAGGAGTTTGTAAGTACTTATAGGGCTTTGGCGCAATATCTGAACCATCAAGCCAAAGCAGACATCTATACTCAGCTTCTGGAGTGTTGTTAAAGAGCGGGTTAGCTTTTGTTTGTAAATACAGCTTACAAATTAAATCCTCTTCACCAACAAGTCGCCATACTTTATTTGTTCGGCCCCCAGTTTGAGTATGCCACACAGTTTGCTTGTCAATTATTCCCTGAAGAAACAAATAATCTTGTAATTGGTGTTTAGTGTTGTTGTTAAAATCCATTTTAATTTTTTAAGCTTAAATATTGCACAAAACAAGTATTTCAGCTTTTCAAATCAGTTTATTTTTCATAAATTAGGCTTGTGGCTCTGTGGCTCAACTGGATAGAGCAGCCCCCTCCTAAGGGGCAGGTTGGTGGTTCGAATCCACCCAGGGTCACCAAATAAATTTAAATTTTACAGTTAAATTATAATAAATCTATTTATGGTGGTATAATAGCTATAATTTTGACCCATTCTTTACATCTTAAACTTGTAATAATATTTAAATACACTCATTTCTTAAAGCCTTGTTCTTTTAAAAATTTTTCTACTGTATATTTAGGTTTAAAACCTAACTTATCCATTAAATATGTATTTGCCTGTGTCTTTTGTCTTTCACCAATAGTGTTTTCTTTTACAGGCAAGTCAGGCATAATATCTTTGATTGTCACGCAAGTGCCTGTACCAATATCAATATTACCTGTTAGTTTTTTATCCATAAGCAAAATAATACCATCTGTAAGATCTTCTAAATGAATAAAGTCTCTTTCGTGTGTTGTTGTATATTCTAATGTTCCACTGAGTAATTTATCAAAGAACATTTTAGCCCTTGGACTTTCACTATATACTGTATGAAACCTCATAAACAATATATTAGGGTGAGGAATAAATTCAATAATATGTTTGCTAGCAGCATATGGATTTAGTTCTGGTTCATATTGTGAACTTGATCCAGCTACTAATACTCTAACATCTTGATAATGTTCTATTATACGTTTTGTGCCTTCTACATTGTTATTCCAATACCTTGTGGGATCTGCTAAACTTTCTCTAACACCACCTATACCTGCTAAGTGAATTACAAAGTCTGCTTTTGGTAACTGTGCTGTTAATATATCTGTACCTTCTTTCACATCAATACCTAGAACTATATGTCCAATTGATTTTAATTTTCCACAAAGTCTAGTGCCAATAAATCCCTTATGTCCTGTTACTAAAACTTTCATACTTTTGGTCTTTTCTTCTTTTTTTCCGTTCATTACTATAATTTTTTTATCTTTTCTAATCCTAATTTAACTCATTTAGAAATCATCTCTTTTTAATAAATCAAAAACACAGTAATCATCTGAAATATTATCTTTTCTAGGCTGGGATTATATATCAAAACCAGATTGGTAAATATAGTGATTGCAATTAATTGAAGTTAAGTATTTCAAGACCGCAACAAGATGTTGGAGTGGTCTACCAAAACGACTAACGACCCAAACCATGGTCTTAGTGAATTTCCGTCTAATCATACACTTGTTTATACTATTAAACTCTTTTCTACTCTCTCTAACCTTGGATCTAAATATTGCTTAATGAACATATATATCAACTAAATTTTATATACTCTGATTGATAATTTTTGTAAGTAGTTTAATTTGATTTTTTTAATTCTGATCTTTGGTAGAATTCATACTGTAAATCACCACATATCTATAATTACACTCTATTCTCTCAAAATACTTATATTAGGATGCAACATATACTGGGTATAATTCAATCAAATCATTATATTCATATTATAAAATATATCATAACGATCTGAATGTTTATTCATATTAACTTTTTTAAAAAAATATTAGTGATTAAAAAATATAATTTTATGTATTAATTTTACATGCATATGTACATCTTATTTTATAAAATGCAAAAATAGTATTAATATTATTTATATAATTAAATAATCGTTAAAATTATAATAATTAGATCAAGGATCAAAAAGTTATAAATAGCACTTTACTCTTATTATATAAATTTATAAACATACGTGATTTCTAACAAAATTATTAAACTCATAGCTTCTTATTTAAACTCAAAAATTCAAATAAAAAAATTATATATATACTAAATGAAATATTTAAACCTTCAAACCAATGATGAAATAATTGTTAAATTTCCAATTTTATGGGTCATCAATCCTGTTTGCACAATAGAATTAATAGCAAAAGGAAAAATTATTTATGGCATTTTAGGGCTTCTTCCCATCTTCAATCTTATTTTAATGTATAAATACAAAGAAATACTAGGATCCTCCCTTGAAGAGCGTGGTTATATACGCATAGAATAATTTTTTATTCTAGATTTTTTTCAATAATAGTATATCAAGAAATTAAGGGTGGTTAAAATGAAGGTACAATTTATTTTTATAGCTATATTAAGTTTAATTCTTATTTCTTGCGGTACTGTTAGTGGAACATTAGATGCAACAGGATCTATTTTAGAAGGTGTTGCTTCTGATGCTCGAGCCGTTGGTGGGCTTTTAAGATAAATAATCTTTACTTAATCTCAAAATGATATAAATCATTTAGATTATCGGGATGGTGTTTGAATTATGTTACTTAGTATAAAAAAATTACAACCTAGTGTATTCTATATTTTTTTAATGTTTTTTTCTGCATGTGATATTCTTTCAGATACAAACTTTCCTGTATCTGTTGATGACCAAATGATTATACAGAATGATGATTTAAATATTATTCAACTAACTCCAGAAAATATTAAATCATTCAATATAAAAGACAGGAACATTACTACAAATAACGTTTTACCAGAAACATCGACTTGGATTTATGAAGTAGGTATCGGTGATAGGATTGCCGTAAATGTTTGGGATCATCCAGAATTAAATCAAATTGGAAATTTTAATAACGAAGAGAATTTATCTGGATTTATAGTTGATACAAATGGTCAAATTTTTTACCCTTACATAAAAAATATCTCCATATCAGGTAAACCTGTAAGCCAAATACAAAAAATTATAACTCAAAAACTCTCAAAGTTTATACCAGATCCACAAGTAGATGTAAAAATAACAAGATTTAATTCTCAAAATATACAAATAACTGGCTCAGTAGAAAACCCCCAATCAATATCACTCACTAATATACCACTTTCATTAATAAATGCTGTCAACTTATCTGGTGGATTATCATTAGATGCAGATAGTGAAAAAGTAACACTTCAAAGAGGCGGTTCACTTTATGAAATAAATCTAAAAAGTTTTATTGAAAATGGTGAAATGAATGCTAATCCATTCCTTATTGATGGCGATGTAATAAACGTTCCAAAAAAGAAAAAATCTCTTGCTTTCATTATGGGAGAGATTCGCCAACCAGGTTCAATTGAGCTTGGTACTGAAGGTATTAATCTTACTGAAGCAATTAGCATTCGTGGTGGTTTAGAAAAAAACACAGCAAATGCAGAAGGAATATTTGTATTTAGAGATGATAAAAGCATTAACAAACTTAATGTTTTTCAGCTAGATGCAACAACACCCCTAGCGTTTGTTCTTGCGACTAATTTCTACTTACAACCTCAAGATGTAATTTACATTGTACGTGATCCAGTCGCACGTTGGAATGCAGTATTGGAAACACTTTTACCCTCAGTATTATCAACTCGAAGCATCCAAGAGACAATTGGTGGTTTTTGATGATTGCTTCTATTTTGATTGTTTGTGTCGGAAATATATGCAGGTCACCCACTGCAGCTAAAATATTAGGACATAGCTTACAAAACGTTAACGTCGAATCTGCAGGTCTTGGAGCTATGGTAGGAAGCAACGCAAATGAAATTTCTCATGAAATTGCTACAAATAACGGCTTTAACTTGGATGGTCATGTAGCTCGCCAGCTTGATACTACTATAGCTGCAAAATTTGACTTGATTTTAACTTTGGAATTAGAACATCAGAAGTATGTTTTTGATATAGCACCAGAGGCAAGAGGCAAAACTATGTTGTTAGGACACTGGATGGATCAAAAGGATATACCTGATCCATACGGAAAAACTATTGAATTTCACGAGTCAGTATATGACCAAATATCTAAAGCATGTAACGCTTGGGTTATCAGATTGCGGTCTACATGAAACAATATAATGAGAATACAAAAGATTCTGATGAAATTGATCTTTTAAGATTATATGGAATTCTATTTATAAATAAATATAAAATACTTTTTCTAACAGCATTAACTACCCTTTTTGGACTTACGTTTTCTTATATAAAGCCTCCTATTTACCAAGCTGACTCTCTTATTCAAATAGAAGAAAAATCTAATGGAAGCATAGGAATATCAACTGAAATTAGTGAATTATTAGGCACGACTGCACCAGTGACAATTTCTGAAATCGAAATTTTAAAATCAAGAATGATTTTGTTGGAAGTTGTAAATAATTTAGATTTAGACAAAATTGCAAAACCAAAGCGTTTACCTATAATTGGAAATTTTCTCACTAGATACAGTCTGCCTGATCCTGGGTGGGACTTTATAAAAACATACGCATGGAATGAGGAAAGTATAAAGCTTGGATCACTTTCGGTTCCAACAGTTTTTTTAGGAAAAGATATTACTGTAAAAATCCTTCAAGGAAAGAATTTCTCAATCCAGCTAGGTGCAAGTGTGCCTATTATTGGAGAAGTTGGAAAGATTGCTAAAGACATCAAATCAGGTTTTTCAATTACAATTGATAAAATTTCTGGTCAGCCTGGTCGAGAGTTTATTATTAAACAGTCTGATCCTTTAAATGTTGTGAGAGAACTAAAACAACATATTAGCATTACTGAAAGAGGGAAAAAATCTTCAATATTAGAATTAAAATACAAAAGCACAGATAAGTATTTTACAAATGACATACTAAACGAAATTGCAAATGTATATTTACTACAAAATTTAAATCGCAGCGTAGCTGAAGCAGAAAGCAGTTTAAAGTTTATTCAAAAACAAATTCCAAAAGCAGAGTTAAAATTAGAAGTTTCTGAAAAAGCACTAAACACTTTTCAGTTATCACAAGACAGTGTCGACTTAACTTTTGAAACACGCTCTTTGCTTGAAGCAAGTGTTAATATTTCTTCAGAATTGAATTTAATTACACTTCAAGAAAGAGAATTTGAAAAAAAATATACAAAAAATCACCCACTCTATAAATCAATTTTGGACAAAAAATCACAACTGGAAATGCAGCTTAAAAAAGTAAATTTAGAAACAAATGATTTACCAAAAATTCAACAAAAAATGTTGTCTTTAAAACAAGATGTAGAATTAGCTCGGGGGATCTACTTACAATTGATAACCCGCAGTCAGGAGTTGAGTATTATAAAAGCTGGAACTATTTCTAACATTCGAATTCTAGATAAAGCAGTTACCTCTCCTAATCCTGTAAGTCCAAACAGAAAACTTATTTGTATATTATCAACCCTTCTAGGCCTTATGCTATCTTCAATTCTTATCTTTGCGAAAACACTCTATAACAAAGGTATAATGCGCCCAGAAGATATCGAAGAATTGAATATTCCCGTTTATGCAACTGTAAATAAAATATCCAAAAATTTTAATACTAATGTGTCAGAGAAAAAAGCAATCAACATACTGGCTAATATTGATCCTACTCATTTAGCGGTAGAAGCTTTGAGAGGCCTTCGAACACGTTTACATTTTGGATTACTGGGTTCTGAAAAAACTTCAGTGTCAATTACAAGCGCTCGACCTGGAGAGGGGAAAAGCTTTATATCTATAAATCTTGCAACAGTTGCAGCACTTTCTGGGCAAAAAGTTTGCTTAATTGATACTGATATGCGGCGAGGATACTTAAACAAATATTTTAACGTCTCAAAAAAATCACTAGGATTATCTGATGTTATTGCAGGTAATGCAAAAATTGAAGATGTAATAATTCAAGATTCAAATAGTGGCCTTTTCTTTGTTCCAAGTGGTATGTATCCGCCGAACCCGTCAGAACTACTTATGTCAAGTTCATTTGAGAAAGTAGTAAACTATTTAAATGAAAATTTTGAATTATCTATTTTTGATACTCCACCAATATTAGCAGTTACTGATCCTATTATTATCAGTAAGTATGTTGGTATGTCATTATTGGTTGTTCAATATGAGAAAACCACTTCTGATGAAATTAATAATGTTATGAGCACTTTTGATAAAAATGAATTAAGTATTAAAGGTGCAGTGCTTAATGGATATGATGTATCAAGAAATCCATATGGATATGGGTATGGCGCTTATAAATATCAATATTCATATTCAAGTAGAAAATAAATGAACCAATTTTTAGAGCTTTCAACATATACCCAATACGCATTAGTATTAGGATTTTTCGTATCATTTACTGTAAGCTTGTTGATTGTAACTACAAAAAAATATCATGGTAAATTTAGTCTTGATTATGACATAGGCATTCAAAAAATCCATAAAGTATCAGCACCAAGAATTGGTGGAATTGCACTTTTAATGGGGATTTTAGTTATTTTACCTATTTTGATTACAAATAATATAAAAATTTTTAGCATAATTATTATTTGTTCCTTGCCTATATTCTTTGTTGCACTTTTAGAAGATATTACTGGAAAAATCCGCGTCAGAATAAGACTTCTAGTAACTGCATTATCGGCATTATTCTACGTTTATTTAAGCGGATTTTTAATAACTAATGTTGATATAGAATTTTTAAATCTATATTTATCTATTCCAATTATTTCTATTGCTTTCACGATATTTTGCATTTGTGGAGTTACTAACTCGATAAATTTAATAGACGGTTATCATGGCTTAGCTTCGGGTACTTCTATTTTTCTACTGATAGCAATTGCGATTATCGCTAATTATTATGGAGATATTGAAATTTACAACCTGTCCATAATTTTATCATCTATAGTATTGGGATTCTTTATAGTTAATTATCCATTTGGAAAACTATTTCTAGGTGATTCTGGGGCATACCTTCTAGGATTTATTATTTCAATATTTGCTTTAATTCTCCCTATTAGAAACGAGGAAATCTCCCCTTGGGTAAGCTTTGCTATATTAGCTTATCCAGTTATAGAAACTGTATTTTCAATAATACGCCGTTTTTTATCCAAGGGTCAATATATCAGCAAACCTGATAAAAATCATATGCACCATCTTATGCACGGAATAATAATGGAAATATTTAACTATTTTAGAATATCAAGAGCCCAGAATGCAATGACGTCCAGTATTATGTTATTTTTCCCAATGAGCACAATACTTTGGGCGATATATTCTGATTTCAAAAGTTCATCTGCAATTATTTACATATTTTGTTTTTTTATTTTTTACATTATTATTTATTTTATTATTAATGGATTTAGGTTTAGACCCTAAAATGTCGCAATAATGCTTATTATTTAAATATATAATAATTTAAACACTGAATAAGTGTGCCATTCCCATACTAAAATTTATCAATGTATAATCATAAAACTTTGATAGGGGGCGTTATCGTTACCTAAGCATCTAATGATCCTTGCCACGCAGATACACGACTACTCGTAATGTGTCCACAGCCTCAATATCTTTACCGCCTTTTCCACCTCTAAAACCTGATAGACAAGCCGATGCTGAATATTAATTCTTCTTGAATAAGCACCGGTTAGGTCACCCACTAGCTTTTCGAAAGGCGGCGGAGTTTGCCATGGATCAGACTTAAGAATAGTTAATAACTGCTGCGCTTTAGTTTTCAGTCCGGATGATGCTAGTTTTCGTGCATCCTTTTGGGCCTGCTTGGTGTAATACAGCGTCCACATTACCAATTTAATTCAGTCACAGCGCTGTCAATGCTCTCCTGCATACCCTCTAAAATTGATTCGCGCATCCCTGGCACCGATAAAAGATGCAGGGTTTCGTTGATCGCATTCCAATCATCTTCAGCTATAAGAATCGCATTGCCCCGTTTGCCCGTTATAACCACCGGCTCATGGTTGACTGTCGTATCATCAATCAATTTATACAGGTTGGCCCTCGCCTCAGTAACATTAAGTGTCGTCATAATTAAATCCTCTTTTTCTAAATGTACGTTAAAACGTACGTCATGTCAAGTTTACCTGAGTTATCCTACACCAAGAGTTGATAAGCATATTTATCGCACGCCATGATTTGGCTTTGGGTTTGGCTTCGTTTTGTTACTTTTCTAATCTAAGCCTGCCGAACCGCTCTGGATAACCGAGCGATGCCGTTGCGCTGGTAGCGTATCAATTTGTGGGTGTCCGCAGAGCGACGGGATACCGGCCCACCCTTTCGCCGTTCCTGCCTTTGCATACTGGCAAAAAAGGCTGCCATGTCTCGCACATCTTGGGGCTCACTGCCCGACGGACTGAGAAGCTCGCTAAAGATAGGGTTCGAAGCCTTCACATTCGCATCGCGCAAAAACTCATCAACTGGCTCGGGGCTGGTGTAGGTATCGTAATAGGCATCCATCACCCGTCGATAATTAAGGAGTCCCGCGGCAATATCGGCACAGACAAAGCCAGAGAACCCCTCCTCCGCCATTAGCTCGACAAGGGCCTGATACTCAAATGACGACTCGAAGTCGGGAGCACTATTTAGGCCGTGCTTGCGAGAATTTTGGCTGCTAGTCCGCTTCCCAGCCACCGATCTTGGGCCAGTTGATTTAAGTGCATTGTGGCGATTTGTAAGGTTCCTACGATGGTTTGGCGTCAAGAGTCAGCGCCCCCTTCGCAGACTGCTTTGACTCAAGTGCTGCCAGCTCAAGATCCATACGCTTAATCAGGCGCGACTTATAGTCTATGGAATCGATACTCCGCTGAAGGTGCCTGATTGTTTGGTGCTGACGGTGAATCAGATCATCCACCATCTTGATGTGCCTGGCCGCATCCTTAAAGGCCCTAGCACGAAGATCCGATAGCGTCAGATTGGCCTCGGTGAGAGCTTGCTCGATAAAATCTACTTCATCCTTATGCGCGCTACCGTTAAGATAATGCTCAAGGGCCACCGACAGCTTGCTGTTGCCAGAACTCATCCAGTTGCTGCCTTCTCTAGATAAAAGCCTCGCCATCGCCTCATGGAGCAACAGCTCCTTGTCTACGGTGTGCCTTTTAATCCACCAGAGACTCTCGTTAAGCTGGCTGACCAGGGCAACCGCCAAGGGCGAGGGATTGTCTAGGTCGGACAAGAGACTTTGCAAACCAGATTGAAACTCAGCCTCAGATTCATCAGGCAAAAGCTTGGGGCTTGATAGGAAGGGTAAAAGAGACTTGGATTTATCTTTAATAGGCATAGCAACATCCACATAAATACCGAAGTGGACATTATAAAGCATAAGCTAAAAGATAAAGCAGTTAGAACTTAGTCGTCGCGCTTGATACGTAGGGTCACACCTGGGTTAACCAATGGATCGCCGGTGAATTCAATACCCGCTGACTCTAAAGTTGCCTTGAGTTTCATTAAAACAGATAAATTAGCCGCAGGAACGCCACCTAACATCTCATAACGACGTAAAGTCGTTGCCCCAACAGTACTGCGTTTTGCTAACTCAGCAGCACTCCACCCTAAAAGTGCACGAGAGGCCTTGATTTGTTCAGCAGAAATCATTTATTATCCATTTATGGAGTATATTATTCCATTTAAAGTGTTTAAATTACCTGTTATGGAGAATAACATGATTGACGATATTTCGCCAAATTTGATGGCGCCTTTGCTAAAAATACCATCAGGGGCTACAAATCAGACTTTATCCAATACCAAACCTGGTGCGTTGAAAGCCGTCTAGAGCCGATACCTGCCACCGCGGAAACTATGGCAATGTATGTCGACTACCTAAGCGAAAACAACAAAAGTGCCACCATCCGCAGAAGAATAAACAGCCTAGGCACCATATTAAAACTTTCCAAAAACTTTGATCCCACAAAAGACCCAGAAGTGATACTGGCCTTAAAGCGTATGCACCGCAAGATTGGCCGAGCACAGCAGCAGGCTACTCCTCTCACCAAGCCGCTACTCAACCAGCTACTTAGCAACTGCGATAACAGCGTCAGGGGGTTAAGAAATCAAGTCCTACTAAGACTTGGCTACGAAACAATGCGCCGCCGGTCGGAACTCTGCACCTTTAAGTTTGAGGACATATGCCAGGCACCGAGCGGCAAACCGGCTATCAAACTCAACTTCTCAAAGACAGACCAATTCGGGACTGGAAAGATACTACCAATCAGCCAAGAACTGTTCGACTTATTAGAAAAATGGAGCAGTATGATCAGCGATGAAGGCTATATTCTGAGATCAATTAATAGGCATGAGCATTTTGGGAACAACCTTCACCCAGCAAGTGTAAGCACCCTATTAAAAGGACTACAAAAGGACTTGAAAATAGACTCCGATGAACAGCCGCTAAGCGGTCATTCATTTAGGGTAGGTGCAGCACTTGATCTATTGGAGCAAGGTGAGCCGTTAGAGAAGATAATGCTTAGAGGAGGATGGCAGACGGATTCGACTGCCATGAAATACCTAAGAAACTGGATCTATTAAACTACCTACTCAGTTTCAAAAGTACGCTTATCTGAGTTATCTTCCATAAACTCATAACGAAGTGTTCGGGCCAAACCTTCCTCAAGACTTACGGGCGGAACAAAGCCAGTATCACTGACTGAGGATGCAAACTGAGTAGTCCCCATGAACTTCTTAACACGAATACTGCTTACGGGTAGAGGTCGACGAATTATCATTGCCGCCAAGTCAGCAACATAACCCAAGGCTATACCAACAAAACCAGGAAGCCTTAATCCAACCTTACTTTTGCCAAACAAGGTCTTTCTCGCACCAGAAATCAATGTATTCATATTAAAATCAGGCTTATCAATATAATTATAGATATGCAGGCCTGACTCAAAACACAAACTATACTCTAGAAATGCAGCTACATTCTCGACATAAGCCATAGACTTTCTATTTTTACCATTGCCAAACATCACAAACCTACCAGCAGCGATTTGCTTTAGTAGATTATATACATTACCCCTATTGCCCTCACCAAAAATGACAGTAGGCCTCACGATTACGAGAGTACGATTATCTGGATCCTCGGCTTGCCACTCTTTGTAAACTTGCTCAGCTAGATATTTTGTTCGTCCGTAATCGTTAAAATAATTTGGCTCTCCAGATTCATCCGTATCTGCTGGAGCAAATCCATAGATAGCGACCGAGCTTGTGAAAACGACATTGTTAATGTCATGCTTGCGCGCAGCGTCACACACATTAACGGCACCCTGAACATTTACATCGTCATAACGGCTCAATGGCCGCACATCATCTCTATGCACTGCCGCTAAATTGATGATAGAAGTTGCACCTCCAATTTTGTCTAGCGACTCAGGATCTTCTACATCAAGATAAATCATATTCTCTAATAGTTTACTTTGGTCAATATCAAAAATGGAATATTCAATAGCGGACGTCGCAATCCGAGACACCAGTCGAGTGCCTACAAAGCCGGCACCTCCAATGATTGCTATCGTCATATTAAAAAACGCCTCTGATACTACTACCGCATAGAGTTTTCATTACCATATGGCCAAACATTAGGTGAATATCCTCGCATACCTGCATATCAAAGCTGGGGACTAAAAATGTTTTGTTGGCCACCTTGAGGACAGCACCTCCGTCGTAACCTAAGATGGCTAGCGTATCAGCACCTATTTTATTAGCCTCATTAACCGCTTTAACAATATTCGGAGAATTACCACTACCACTAACAACAACTAACAGATCGCCTTTATCCAGCAATGCAGCACATTGGCCGCTGAAAACATCATCGTAAGATAAATCATTACCGTATGCTGTAACTAGTCCAATGTTATCCACTAATGAGAAGCCCCTGAATTTTTCTCCAGTAGCAAGATGAGCCATTTTAGCCCAGTCAGTAATATAATGAGATGCAGTAGATGCCGAACCGCCGTTACCGCATGTTATTATTTTAACGCCCCTCTGAAACGCATCTATCACCATATCAATCGCTTCTTGCAAGGAATCAACATCAAGTTTTGAAAGCACCTTATTGTGCTCTGCTATATAATTGGGGATGTTAAACAATTCTTCTTGAAATAATTTCATATTATTGTCCATAATAAATAACTTTAGAACCACTAGATTCAAGATTAAACTTCACAGGCCGAAGCTTATGCAATGCATTTATAATTTCCATATGCCTATTTTCGGGGGCCAAAAACATCACAAATCCGCCCGCTCCAGCGCCTAATAGTTTCCCAGCATAAGCACCAGCCCCAATTCCAGTATTATAAATTTCGTCAATGGTAGAATTGGTAATTCCATCAGTAAGCGTTTTTTTCAACGACCAGTTTTCTTTAAGAAGTTCAGAAAGATGCTCCAAACTATTATCCTCAATGCCTAGTTTAAAATCATAGGCTAGCCTCGCCATACGTCTTAATATTAGTTTCTTATTTTCTTGACTGGACACTCTTGTTTGTTCGGCCAATATCCCAGATGCAGATCTAGTTACACCCGTATAAAAAACAAGAGTCGACAGATTCAAAGTATTCCTAAAGTCATTTGAACAAAGTACCGGGCTGATATTGACAGAATCATCGGGCATAAACTCGAAAAGATTTAGACCTCCAAATGCGGCAGCATATTGATCCTGCTTACCAATAGGTTCTTTGCACTTTACTATCTCGATATCACATGCGAGCTCGGCTAAGTGAGCAGTAGGGATGTTTTTGCCCATATATGCGTGCAGCGCAGTCAATAACCCAACGGTGTAGCTGCTAGAAGACCCTAGTCCCGTTCCTTTTGCAGGTATATCTGCAGTGGACGTAATTTCTACTCCGCCCAAAACTCCGAGCGCTTTTAGCGATTCTTTTACCAAGGGATGGCCAATATCATCAATATTGGATACTTCCTCTGTTTTGGAATAAGCCACCCTTATACCGCCATCGAATTTTTGATGCACGGTAACGTACATATACTGATCAATAGCCGTAGAAAGAACAGCACCGGGCTCATCTTTATAGAAGGCCTTTATATCTGTTCCTCCTCCCACATAGCTCATTCTAAAAGGCGTCCTACTAATAATCATTTAGTTTTCCTTATTATTGAAGACAAAATCAACTCCTTCGACAAACTGCTGTAAGACACTGTCTTCATTCTTTTCCCGTATGCACCACAGCTCATTTATTTCCGCGACTGACATATCTCTCATTTGATATTTTTGTAAAAACCTTTTATGACGCCCCTCTTTACTGGCATCTACAAAAATACTTGTGCTGGGCGCATCAACCAAATCAATAATTTGCAAAGCAATAGTGCCTTCTACAATCACAATATCTCCTTGAGACACCGTAGATTCACCATAATTTATAATTTTATTAGCCACATGATCAAAACCGAAGTCACAATATTGCTTAACCGAGGAGATATCAAAATCACGTAAAACTGACTCTATTCGCGTCAGATCATACCTCTCCAAAAAAGGAATATTTTCTTTTCTGTCATCTAATAAAAACTGGTCTAGCTCAACTATGTGAGCCACTCTCGACTGTTGAGCCAACATACTTTTTAATAATGAAGCAAGTGTGCTCTTGCCACTGCGAGCACATCCACCAATGAAAATATATTTTTTAGAGCCAATCTGTGACATAAGATTTTTTATGAATTCATTGAATCTATCGGAATAATTTAAAATAAAGTCTACGGCAGCGTAAATATTTAAGGCCACAAGGTTAGGTCTTGACTGGTATTTATAATCCTGTCCAGCATCCCCAGAGAGCACCAACGCGCTAAAGCCACCAAAATTCTTAGCAGAAGCTATATCTGCTGTTCTATCCCCAATAATCCATGAGTCAGTCAAGCTGATATTAAGCTCCTTTCCCGCTAAATGAAAAAGCCCTGGATTTGGTTTTCGACAGTTACAAACTACTTTTAAATGCTCAACCTCACCCTTAAATCCACTATCTGGGTGATGAGGGCAAAAATATAGCTTATCCAAATAAGCACCTCCCTTGCCTAGCAGATAATCTAATTTCGAATGAATTTTTCGCATCCCATCAAAACTACACTCACCTCGAGAAATTACAGGTTGATTGGTTATACAAACAGCTAGATATGGAGATTTATTTAATAACCCAACCGCAGTTGCCGCATCATCCAATAATTCGAGATCATCAGATGAACTAATGTATCCGGAAGTCTTATTAATAGTTCCATCACGATCAAGAAATACTGCTTTTCGCTTTACATCATCAGATCTAGCGAAACAGACTTGATTCGCGATATCACTTTCAACAGATAATAAACGGTCTGGAGTACCCATATCTTTAAGATACTCCACTGTCTGATAGCCAACAATATGGGCTCCCATTTCAAGAAGCTCAGGAAAAAGATGCTGAGCGATATCAAACTTAGGGAGTTTGATATCGACATTAAATAAAACATCCCGTTCAACCACGTACATGGCAGCATTCACCAAGTTACTCATTGACTGGGGGTCTCTATGTGGATGGGCACTAATTTCAATTACGCGATTGTTAGTATCTAAAACAACTAAATCACTATCATGCGGATGGCTATTGGGATGGACTAGAATTGATACAGCACCATTAGACTGATCGTGAAAGTTCATAAATTTCGATAGATTCACATCACAATAAACATCCGCATACAATACTAAAAATTGAGGCGCCATCAAACCTTTCACGGATAATAAAGCACCTCCAGTACCCAATGGTACTTTTTCGGTGTAATACGTTATTTCAACTCCAAACTTATCGCCATTACCAAAGTACTGTCTTATTTTCTCTTCACCAAAATGGAGTACTAAAAGGATCTCCGTTAATCCAAATTTGGCACACTCATTTATAATATGTTCCAGGATAGGAGTGCCAGAGACAGGAATGAGAGGCTTAGGAGTATCTGGGAATATATGGGACATTCGAGTCCCAAAACCTCCTGCGAGAATACATACTTTTGGGTCTTTCTGCTTTTTAAGCATCAAAATGAATTCCTGACTAAAAATTTAGCACGCCTCAAAGCCACATCGACTAGGTACAAAGCATAGTAATAGGCAGCATAAGCAATCGACAGGTTTAACTCATTTCTGTAAGAGTGCCAAACAGTGCGCTGGTTATTCATAACCTTTGTGGATAGAGAATCATCTACCATTCGATAAATTGTTAGTGGCTTTTGTAAAGCAATAGCATCAAATCCTTCCCTCATTATTAATAACCACCACAAAGTATCCTCGCCATGACTCTTACCAACGGTTAAAAGTACCTCAGCAGAGACGCATTCCTTCCGTAACATTACCGTACTATTAGCGATACCTCTTCTTCGAAGATATTGTTTAAAGGTATTAGAGTTATGACCAGAAATCGCAGCTTTTGACAAGGTCTGGTTAGTGAACATCTTTTTATAACTAGTGAATGTGAAGTAGTGGTCATATGCAATCATAAATGTGACTTGATCGTCTAATTTAGTTGGAAGCCACAGATCATCAGAGTCAATAAAAGCGATGAACTCACCTTTGGCATGCGTGAGCCCCAGTGATCGCGCTTGAGCTGGCCCATCATCCTTAGGATTACTTATCAGGCGTATACGATCATCTTGCTGAGAAAAGTTTCGAACAATCTCAACAGTTAGATCTTTAGACTCACCATCTATTACAATTAATTCCCAATTGTCATATGTCTGACCTTGCACTGATTTGATGCATTCTTCAATATGCTTTTCAGAAAAAAAGGAAGGCGTAATGATTGAGATTAAGGGTGAGCTAGTCACTATGCTCTGTCCTCAAAAATCCAATCATTCATTCGTAACCACTCGGTCGTTTCTTTAATGGAGTCTTTAATCGTATGCCTAGGGCGCCAGCCAAAGTCTTTGATTTTTGAAACATCTAAAAGTACAAAAGGATTATCACCCACCCAACCTCTTTTACCTTCCCCAAATTCGTACTTGGGAGTCAATCCTAACTGCGAGGCAATCAACCTGGCGCTATCAGATACTTGGATAAATTCTTCCATACCCAGATGAAACACCTCAAAACCTACTGAGGAGCTTTTGGCCGGTCTCTTATCCTCACAGATTAGCATTAACGCAGAAATACAATCCTCTATATGAAGATAACTCTTTTCAGCTGTTCCATCCCCAAGAATCTCAAGTCTAGAAGGATCATTGATTAGCTTTTTAACAAAATCATAGACATGTCCATGCGGATATCTAGGGCCTAATAATGAAACAAATCTGAAGCAATATCCTTCAATATTAAAAGCATTACAATAAGCCGAAATGAGTCCCTCCCCTGCCATTTTAGAAGCGCCGTACAACGAAGTTTGAATTGGATTGGCTAAATTTTCTGGGGTCGGAAAAACACTGGGCTCACCTAGAGCTGCGGCAGATGACGCGAAACATATTCGCTTGGCAGAACCACTTAGCCGCATGCTCTCCAAAACGTTATATGTACCAATTGTATTTTGCTGCAAATCACACATAGTATTTTCAGTACCACCCCGAATGTCAGCATTAGCGGCCATGTGATAGACAATATCGACTCCATCCATATGCCCTCTGATCAACTCTAAATCCAAAATATCGCCTGTAACACAGTTAAAGCTGGGATTTTTATAAGCATCTTCGAGATACCTCACAATCCCAGTTGAAAAATTATCAAACCCTACAACCTCATAACCTCTTTTTAAAAGTTCATCAACGATGTGACTTCCAATGAACCCAGCAGCTCCCGTAACTAATGCTTTCACAACTTCCACCTATTTTTTTAAATAACTAAATTTTAGGACAATATAACAAACAAAATAAAGAAGCTAAGTGCGCCTTGTAAATCAGAACTTAGGTCTCGATATTCCCAATCAGACATGCCCATGCTAGGTAAGGACCCAGTTTCAATTTATTCAAAATAAAATCATCGAATTTTGCGGCCAATTTAGAGTGTTTATTCCCAATAATTGCTGCGATGAGGGTCGCAAAACCAAAGTATGTAACCGTAACTCCCTTAAATGAATCTCTAACAAATCGAATATCTTTAGAGCTCAGCGGCTGCTCGTCCGGTGTTCTCATATTTGGTGTCATGAATCGATAAAGTTGTATGAGAGGATTACCCGCTAAAGGCTCACCAAATAACACTTTTCCGTCCGCTGATAACACTCTTTTAATCTCAGAGATACCAACCTCTAGATCTAGATGATGTAAAACACCACGCGCGAAAACCAAATCAAACTCTCCATCTACATAAGGAAGCTCATGAGCATCAGCCACTTCAAAAAATATATTTGAACCTAACTCCCTACCTTTAAGAACATCAATGGCCTTCGATGAAATATCAATCGAAGTTAGCGAAAAAGGTAGCCTATTTTCTAGCGATATCGTTTCTAAACCTGCTCCAACTTCAAGAGCTTTTTTGCAGTTATAAGAAAGGCAACAGCTGTCATAATCTCCATACCAATCCTTGAGTGCGTTGTAAAATCTGCCGGTACCCGACCTCGTATCGTCATCAGAGAATCGGTCATCATGCCATTTACGCTCTCTCTCAACTCGGTCTTTCAGTTTTGATTTGTCGGTCATAAGTCTGTCTCTACTTTTCACTATTTTGCTCACCTTTTTGAACTAAAAACTATAAACATATTTTATATCATCAATAAATCATAGCTTTGGAATAGCTTTCTCCCAAGCACGATAGAACTTCACCTCGTCATCTTTTACTAGACCCATCGTGGCCAACTTATCATAGATTTTCGGCACATCAAAAGAAACGTCCTTCCCATCGTCCGGAAATAAAGCAAGTATCTTTTCATTATGAAGATAACCTAGTATTTCATCCTCAAAATCTGCAAGAAAGTCATGCTCATTACGATCTTGCCAGACAATCGCACCAGCAAAGGTTAGATCACAGTCAAATTTACCTCTCATTAATTGAAATACAAAACTTCTCCATATATCAGTCATCCTAAACGGAGCAGTGAACGGCAGGTACAATAAGGGAAACGCCTTCGCTGGATATAAAGTTGCTTGCGAATTAAACGCACAGAACTGGGTTCTGGACAAACGAAGAGCACGCGAATCACGTGGGAAATACACTTTCCGGTTATCAACCAAACGATAGATTGCATCAACGTCTGGTTCGCCGTCAGCCATAAACTGAACCACAGAATCTATTCTTTTGTAATCGGTGTTACTTACAATAGGTTTTTTAGCGTCGTAACTGGCCAAAATCTCTCTGAGAGGAAAACCGCGCGGCCAAATCTTTTGATCTACAAAAAACTGATATGCATTGATATGGCCCTCTTGTTCATAGGACGAAAACTGGAAATCTGTCTGCATAAACTCAATAAAATTATCATATGGAATGTTGTCGTCATCAGTGTCGAAAATATAAGCGGCTCCCTGCGAAATGGCATGTAAATAGCCCAAATTTTTCCGAGCATAATGCCGTACAGGCATAGATAAACCCATTTTGGCTTCCATCTCAAGCTGCTCATCAAGAGATAGAAATTGACAATTTAAATCAGCATAGCTGGATGGAGTAATAACATCGCCAACTATTAGCACCTTGAACCCAAATTTCTCACTCAATTCTATATATTTTATTATCGCAACAGTAGGCTCATTAATGGTCGTAATAACCACCCATAAATTTTTAATATCCACTATCTTCTCCATATATTTTCATTATTTTTCGAGCTACTGCTTTGGGAGTATGGTCATAGTTAAATTTTTCGAACCCTTCATTTTTTATATCTTCACGCTTACTTAAACTCCGCCTTAGGGTATCAATTAAGGCTCTGACATTTTCACTTTCAAAAGACCATCCGGTAGCATACTTTCGAGTATTAAAACCATTTTCACTATCATCCGTCGTAATCACCGGTTTTTTGAAACGCATAGCGTCTATCATGACGACGCTCTGAGCTATAAAGGTCTTCCGATACGGTAAGCAGACAATAGACGAGCGGACGAAATAATCATCCCTTTCTTGGTTTGTAAAATATCGGAGATCAGTTGTAACTCGATTAGAGGGAAGCGGATCAATGCAATCAAGCACATACTTTGCACCCACCTGTTCCGAAGAACCAGCAATAACTAGATGCCAATCAAGATCTAAAATTTCTTTTAGAGCACTCACCAGTATGTCAAGTCCTTTATCGTGCCTGATCACACCAAAAAATAATATTACCGGGACACTAAGTTTTTCCGATCTAACATCGATCTTCAAATTGGAGATAGTGCTCGGAACAGGGTAGTAATTAAAATCGAAACTGGTTGATTTTAAAAACTCTTGCGCCCTCGCCATCATATATTCACCATGACAGAGTAGGGTTACTCCCATACATCCAGAAGCTTTTGTAAAAATTATTTGCAATATTTTGTAGTATTTTTTTACAAAATTCCCATGGTGTAGCCGCCAGTCTAAATCGACATTATGCAAAGTAAGTCCAAACTTTACTTTCCTGAATCTCATCACGAAAAATGGGAGGACGACTGCATTTATAAGAGAAGATCCACCAATCATTAAGCAAACATCTGGCTTTTGGTCTTTAATACTTTTCGCCAGAGTACTAAAAGATTTGAAACCCGTTTTTATCAGCCAAAATCCATACCTAAGTGAGTTAAGTACATTACCAGCTCCACCAAACACCTCAGCTTCGCCTAGTATATAAGCATATTTAATAATACTATTTCTTATTTCTTGTTGCGCTATCTCATAATCATCAGTTGTTACTAGAATAACCTCAGTATCTTGAGAAATTAAGCCCGCACAGATGTTATCAACATACTCCTGCGCATGCCCTTGCGTGGCACCCAGAGGGTTATATAGCGTGATCTTCATTTATTAATACCAATTAAAAAGTTTTTTATTGAACGAGCTTTTTGCATACTGGTTGGACCAAGCGCCGTAAAGACCAATTTGAGTACTCCTTTAATCGCATAAAACAACTTAGCCGACAGACTATCTTTCATCACCATTTCCTCCTTAAATATTTTCCAGTCAAAGTTTGATGAAATCCCATTAGTATTAAAGAAGCAATATATTGTGGGCAGATAAATCGTATTTGATTCGGTTATTAGAGATCTAAAAAATAATTGGTCAGAAATAGCACGTTTTGTCTCGTCGTAGAAGCCGTGATCAATATGGAGACTGAGCCTGTAAAATGTAGATTGATGAGGTATGATTTGCTTATGGCGGGTAGCATCAAGAATTGAGCTATGCTCAATATCTGGGCCATACAGTTGATTACATATTACAATATCGGCTTGATTATCTCCCAAACTTCTGCGAATTTTACTGAGAGATTCAGCAATAACTATGTCACCTGCATGGATTACATTAATCCATGCATTATGACTGTTTTTTAACCCCTCATTGATGGCATTATATATACCACTCGGAGGGCATAAAATAACCTCAGTAATACAGAGACTACCAATTAAAGAATCTAATGCCTGCTTATTCTGTGAATGGGAGTATGAAGAGCCATCCACCACCAAAACTTCATCTCCGGACTCAAGATGCATAGACATTGACTTAAGTGTATCGAAAAGCTCATTAGTATTATCAAGACAACAAACAATAAATGTAATTGCCGAATTAGGCCTCACAATAGACAAAGTCTATGGCCTATTGAACTAGTGAACAGAGCTTCTTTAGAAAAGCCCACCCATAAGATAATTTTAGTAGTTATTACCAAGGGGTTGAATCCTCCAAAATTATCCTCTCGACATTCTCTTGAATGTCTTCATCAGATTTATCCCACCACTTCATATTTAAAAGTTCAGAAATCTTGGTATCATCGAATCTGAATCGCAAGATACTCATTGGATTTCCAACAACTATGGCATAGGGCGGCACATCCTTATGCACTATGGCGCCCGTACCAATAATCGCTCCATCACCAATTTCAACGCCGTCATGAATGATAGCTTGATCGCCAATCCAAACATCATTTCCAATTTTTACTTTCTTATAAGGATCGAAGGACTCATCACAATAAAAACTGAATCCTGGAGGATTAACATCATAAAAAGATGGGTGGGACGACAGCGTTAATTTATGCGACCCCAACCCCCCTATAGTCACTCGTCTACCTATCGAAGTAAAGTGTCCAATATCGCATCTAGAAATACGACTATGAGTATTTACATATGAGTGCCTACCAAGAGTCACATCATGGAAGGACACATTTCTAAATACTCGACTATGCTTACCAAACGAATTAGTCCCTGAGTAACGGCAAAACCAGTGGAGATTGGCATTATTAAACTTACTTTCGATAATCAATTTTATAAGACGTAAGAGTGATACTAACCTGTACATGTATTAAACCTTTAGTATTGGTTGGAGTTCATAATATATCGATGACACACAAATGACTTTTCTCATTTATACGAGTTAACCAATTCTTTCCTTATAAAAATAACATCCATTTGTAATGTTTGGCCCGATTCCTTATTACAGAATCCGGGCTGGATGGCCCAGATTTTGAAGCCTTCATCTTCCATTCTCGAATAAATCTCATCCCAGAGTTTTTGTCCTTCGTAGAGGGAAACCAACGAACTCTCGATCACTAAGCCTACGCAGCCATCTAACGCCATCTTTGCTCCATCCAATACTGCCCACTCAAAACCTTGCGTATCAATTTTTAATAAATATTTCTGACCTAACTTCATTGTTTCGGCAAGTTGAACGTCAAGTGTAGACACTTGAGATCGAATTTAATCAACATATGCTGATTCATTCGCCGCTTCCACATGACTATTTAATATCGGAAGAATAGAAGATGAAACTGAGTTTTTTGAGACATTAATAGTAACATCACCCTCTGAATCTCCTATTGCCATTCGTTCAGCAACCGTCCAAAGTGCATCAGAGGCAGCGGCCTTTTGCAATAAAATATGAGCGTCGGGTAGAGGTTCAAAACTAATAATACTACCCTCAAATCCAAAAGCCCTTATACTACTTCCAAAAATGGCCAGCATTAGCACCAACATCTACTACGGTGGCTATACCAAAATACCTTAGGGCTTTCACTAAGTGCAAAGATGCGTTAGTTTCAGCCGATAGCCTATTAATTTCAACGCCTGCTTTTCTACCAAATTCTCTGACAAATTTATATAAAAACTTCATATATTTACCTACTGGTTAAATTAACTAAAATAATGCTTTTTACTCTGAGATTCTTATCCACATCGACTAATCACGAAATGGAAATACATCAAGATAGGAGCCTTCGCTTATATTAATAATGCTAATGTTCTGAAGCTTCGCAGTTACATAAAGAGCTTCATAATAATCCCATAGATTTGCACTAGACTGAATAACTTCTCTATAGCTCAAACGATTCAGATGATCATTTTCTTGATGCTCATCAGAGTAAAAATGGCTTGAGAAATTTGGGCTAGCCAACCAGTCATGATCAAACCCGAGCAGTGAGATTTTCGTATAACCAAGATACATTGCCACTTGGATAGCCATTTGAGAAGTACTTTGGTAACCAAGGGTCATTCTTGACAATTCTACCGACCGACCGTTCCAGTTAGTGTGCCCAAAGCCACTATAAAAGTAGTAGATAGAATAGGCCTCTGCTTGCACAAAAGGCTTATAAGCGTATGGAAACCAATAGTGAGTATTTTTATCTTTTAAGAAAATTGATGGGTCGACAAAAGCAGACGATGTTGGGGGCTCACCAACACAATATGCAATTGGTGCAACCTTAGTTGCAAGGTGGCTCTTATAAAAGTCGTTCATAACAATGAGGTCTTTTGATATCAATTTATCTTCAGGGTATAAAAGTACAGACGGCCCGTTTCCAAGTACTACAACCTCTTTCCCAGCTTTAATATTTTTCACTTTCCTATTTCCATGGAGAACTGATTTAGGAGTCATTAATTTTCTTTGTACAGTTCTCATCCGGTCGATCCAGTATTGCGAAAAATATTTATTCATATCTTTTAAATCTCCTTAACGAGAGACCCAAAAGGCCCATTAAGATCGGCAAGTAATTGAAAACCGGAAGTGCTATTGCAAGCTGGACAGCAAATAAAAGTAAAATCAAAAGGTGATGAGATTTTATTTCAGCAAGTGAAAATTTCATACTGCAGGCCAACAAAACAACTCCGACTAGACCAAAGTCATAAAACACTTGTAAAAAACTGGATTCAATACTCCGGTATACACCATAATTGTCAACATTATTTAAGGTCGAACTCATGAAGCCATCGCCTATTAACAGAGTCAACCACGTCAAGTTGCTGTTGGTGGAAACTATCAGAGAGAGACGGTCTCCGCTAGAATCGGACCCCGAAAACATAAACTTATCAAGAAGATCTTCCGCTAAAGCCTCGTAATCTAAAATCGCTTCAAAATTACGCCAATCAACAACGATCATACCAACCACTATTAATACGAGCGAAAATGAGAAGGCCCTTTTATTTTCAAACAGTAGTAATATAGCAATTAAAATAACCAGCCTGGACTGCGAAATTAGCGCTAAAATTAGAAACAGGACGATAATTACAGGTAGGTATTTACTATTTTGTTTATCTGTAATTCCTAGGAAAATTAAAGCTGAAAATAAGACATTAATTTCGATAGCGTTGCCTAAAGAAAACCTCCACAAGCCCAAAGCCTCATCTTTATCTAAACGTGAAAAAAATAATTCGATATCCAATATGCCGACAGAAATACCAATAAATATAAGTAATGTAGCCAATCCGCAAAATAAAAATGCTACCTCAGCATTACGAGATACCGAATCCATTTGCCGTTCAAGTCCGACAAAAAAATTGAACATGAGTGGAGCCGCACAAAGGGAAATCAGATAAACAAAACTACTATATAAATCAGTTTGGAATGCTTGTGCGGAGCTAAAAAGGATATAACTAACAAAAATAAACAAGCATAAGAGACTTTTATCAAGCCTTGAGTACAGCAATACAAAACATGGCAATCCTACCATCCATGCCACTATACTTGCTTGCTTTAGTGGGCCTGGAAAATAAGGGGTAACCAAAATAAGAGGCACAAAAAAAGGCAACAAACTCGCTAATTTTTGACTAATCCTGAGTTTTCTAGTCAGCATGGTGCGAACTCACAAACCAATATGTTAGAAATAACTTTACCACCGAAGCTCCAACCAAGGTAATCAACATTCCCTCAAGTGTTGGCTCATATAGGATTAGATATATTAAAAGAATACCTGCTCTAGAAGCTGCACTAGCTAGGGATACAAAACTTATTAAGTTTCCAAGCTTCTTGAAGTAAAGGATGGGATTAATTAAGTAATAAGCAGTCTCAAAAAAAATATAAATTGGAAGAAGGTAGAGACTATCCAAAACTACTGAATAACTATTTTTTGGTAATAAAGGCATAAACAATAATAAAAGTGAGGTTACAACGACGCACAATACGGCGACGATCAGAATTATACTTTTATAATTTGGCTCTTTAGCTACTTTAATCTTACCAAAGACCCATGGCGTGTATGCGTTGTTGATAGAGCTAAGAGCCGCTTGCACAGCATTTATTATCTGAGATGATAAGGTATAAAACCCAAGCAGAACATCATAGTTTAGAAGCTTTAAGACAAATCTGTCTAAATAGTTTATCGAAACCCCGATTATAGAATGAGGAGCCAATGGTAACCCAACCTTTTTTATGTAGGTCCATCCTGACAAACTTAACGTGAAGTAGGCATATCTAAACTTAGTCAATACACAATAGGATACTAATACTATTGAAAGAGATGCTAAAGGTGAAAAGTATCGAGCCCAAACACCTAACATAGGCAACCAATAAACCGTCAACCCAACTAGCAATGTCACCTGAAGAATACTTATCAAGAAGTACTTTAAAACTTCCTCCCGCATCTGTAATTGCACTAAGACGAAGTTGACGAAAACCTGTAACACTGAAGTCACCAATGCGAGCAAAGTAATATTCAATAGAGATTCTGTCAGCCATCCCCTAAGTGACAAAACAATCGCCATAGTTAAAAGGAACGTGGCCAATACAATAGTTGATGCCGTCTTAAAAACCTGTTGATTTAAAACTCTATCCTCTTCAAATACTGACCTTGCTATTGCATTTTCTGATGATATAGGAAGTAAAGCAGTAAATATCGCCACTAAACCTAAGTAAAGACCTAATTCACCATAAGATTCAATCGTTATTGACTTGAGCAGAATTGGTATCATCACTAACTGAGAGGTAATACTGTAAGCAGTTGCAAAGCTGTACAAAGATGATTTTGATGCAAGTGAAGTCACGAGACCTACCTATGAAGAACTATAACGCTGATTCGAAAAATTACTGAGTAGGACACCTAACTTACATATTTCATACAGACTGTGTAGTGTTGTAAGAAGCTGGCTCCGATTAAATAGTAATCATTTAAGACATTTCCTTACTAATCCTCTATAGCGACCGATTTAATTATCAACTTCTTTCCATCCCTAGTTCTTATGAAGGGATTTGGGTAAGGATCCTGCAACATTCTTATTTTATTAAAAAGGTATTCCGAGGTGGATTCTGTCAAATCTGTGACAGTTATCTCACTCATATTCGGATGTAACCTGGAAAAATATGTCGCTTGAGATTGGTCTTGCTCTTGAGGATGAAATCCCTCGATTAAAATTTGGCACGTCAGATCTAAACCAATAGTCTCGATGCGACCGAATATTTCATTGATCGAACCAGTCAGCTCCAGATATCTCTGCTTTAGAACCGGTCCAGTATCAATACCACCGTCCATAATGAATATCGTCACTGCTGAATGGATTTCACCCCTTATAATTTGGTTTTGAATGGGACTGCCGCCACGATATTTTGGTAAGGGAGACGGATGTAGCATTAAACATCTATAATTATCAATAAGGTCACTCGAAATGATTTCGCTCCAACCGTAGAACAAGATAATCGATGGATCAAATCTAAAGATCTCCGGCTCATCATATGACTCTTGAGAGCTTTGTGTTAAAAATTCATGATCTGGGAAAGAATTTTTTAATGCCGAATAAATATTTAGCGCCCAGTCTCTGTAGCCAATGCATGCAATTCTCATGACTCAAATCCTCTGACCAATTTGAAAGCCTCAGCATAATTTTTACCACATTGCATGCCCCTTTGCATTGCAAGATTAAGCACACCCTCATGTGACCTAGGAAAAGGATATTCCCTCATTTCATCGCCATAACATTTTAAGGCTTCCCACTTTCTTTCAACATCACAGTGCTGAACCTCCACAAAATAATTAGGATTAAAACTTTCCCCATAGGACCATTCGCTTGAAGACAATACTTCATAGCAAAGAAGCTGACTGACTACGTGATCGTTACACGGCCTTGTTGCCATAATTGTAGCTCTGAATGTAACTCTATGATCATTATTAGAATCCGTGTCAGAGTGTGTGAACAACTTATTTGGCTTGAAGTCTCGAATTTCAGTCTCAATCAATTTGTTTATTTCAATAATCGGGACTTGATCGAATCGACCACATGGCAAGTTACAAAATTTGTAGTCATTAATCCCCACAGTTGATAGAGATTTAACGGCTGCAGCATTCCTCTCTTGTACTGCGTACAATGCATCTTCTGATTTTGGATCTGTAAAGCGACAAGTTGATCCCTCTCCTAGAAATAGTACCTTTAGCTTCGCACCCGCGCGTAAAAACTTTCCTATTGTGGCACCACAACCTAACATCTCATCATCAGGATGAGCAGCAATCACCAATATTCTGTCCATTGTCAAACCTCCAAACCGTATGGGTGGTACTGGTTGGTTGTAAATTCGCCTAACCGCTTTGCCTTAAACATCTTCCTGCCATTATCGATTATTTGCCGAGTTTTTATTTCGGAAAGATTCTCTGAATGTCTCCTATAACAAAATAGTGCTTCTGGAATATGGAGCCCCTTAACTCCACTTTGCAGAATATCGAGTATTAACTCATAATTTTCCAAGCCACTATTAACATTATTTGTTGAATATCCTTTAGTAGACTTAATTAGGTCAGCATTATAAAGGGTTCCAGTTGCCAAAAAATCACCTCTAGAGGAAATCTCTTGCAGAGAAAAACTCGGCAACTCCATCTTTTTGATTATTTTACTTTGTGCGTCAATCACATGATAATTCGAGTAATAAAAGCCAAAATCAATTGATAAATACTTTTCGACGGCCTGGCAGAAATTTGGCTTAAGAAGATCATCAGCGTCTACACGAACTAAATACTTACCCTTCGCTTTAAAAAAACCAAAGTTTGATGCTCTTTCAATACCTGAGTTTTCGATATGATATGTCCGGAGGATCTTGGGAAAGGCTTTAGATAAAATCTCATGCGTACCATCTGTGCTTCCATCATCGACTACCACTATTTCATAATCTAGGCCACTGGGAAGTTGTTCTAAACATGAATCAATACATTCATTTAGATACTTCTCATAGTTATAAGTGGTTATAATTATTGATAGATCCATTACAAAAATACCACTAATCTAGATCTTTTGTAGTTAAGTAATCACCTTTTTCAAAATCTCTCCTAAGAGTAGATCCAATAATTGAAGTCATTTCGGAGGGAGGTATCGCATTTTGGGGACATGGTCTTAATGGAATAAAATCATTTTCTTGAATTTTATGACCGACCTTGAAATTAACATTGGCTCTCAGCGACCGTCGCTGCACAACCACTGTCTCTAACTCGTTATCCTCTACTCGCTTCACTCCTGCTCCCATAGCTAGTTCCAACTCTCGTGTACGATCTACCATTTCACGCCAACTTACAGAATCCATTGAAAACGCGTGGTCGGGTCCAACCCGCGTAGTATCATCAGTAAAGTGTTTTTCGATCATAGATGCCCCGAGAGCCACTGCGCCTAAAACAGTTGCATGTTGGGGGGTATGATCACTAAGACCCAATACCATTGAAGGATACATTTGCCTTAGAGTATTAATTACATTTAGATGGATGTATTTAAAGTTTTCCAGACTCGCAGTGTAGTTTGTATTGCATTGCATTAGCCCAAGCTTTTTATTTATAGCTCCAGCCCAACTAACGGCATCTACTACTTCGTCAAGGGTAGAGGCGCCGCACGCTAAAAAGTATGGCTTATCCTGTCTTGCGACCTTCTCCACCATATCTCGCCATGTTATATCTCCAGACCCAATTTTATACGCCGGAATAAAATCATTGAGCTCATCAATCACCTCCAAAGAATAAGGAGTCGTGAAAAAAGGAATCCCAGCCTTGGCACAAGTATTTCGTAACTCTTCTGTCCAATTCAAACTGACACTTGCATCTGCGTATACCTCACTCACAGATTTTTTCCAGCTCGACTGGTGAGATTGCTTTGAGCCCATGTCGCGAAATCCCTTATCACTCACAATAGTCTCAGCCTGGAAATGCTGAAACTTTGCCGCATCAGCGCCTGACTCAGCCGCAAGATATATTAAATCCTTCGCCTTATTTAATTCTCCATCATGGTTAGCTGCAATATCGGCAATAAAGTAGGTTTTATGGCCAGGTCCAATTTTTATTCCTTCAATCTCTAATGAGCTATCTGTAGTCATGTTTATTCCTCCAATTAGTCGAGTTAGGTATTGTTTCTATTTAACATTTGTAATTCGTGCATCACTTCCCGTTCTATGTTTACCGAATCAATAGATAAACAAGCTAGTATTCTTTCACTGTTCATACTCATGTTACGAGGCCTATTGACCGACGAATTTTTAGGATATTCAGCTAGGACAAATGGGGGTTCAAGAACACTCATGGCATCAGCTACAATCTTCGCAAAATCAGCTTTCGAAATACTGCGATTTGATCCAAAATTATAGGTTCCTGAAGTCCTGTTATCGATTATCATTAAAATTATAGAGCATAAAGTTTTACTGCCCACAGGCGTAAAATAAACATCTTGATAAATCGAAATCTCTTGATTCTCTTTTATAGAATTTACTATCCAATCCAAAAAGCTCGAACGATTATTAACTCTTGAGAATCCAAAATAATTAGTTCTTAAAATACATGTGTTCGTGGGCGCATTGATAAGTTGCTCGCCAGCTAACTTCGACACACCATAGACATTACACGGATTAACATGATGTTCTTCATGGATATCTTGACCTGAGTAGATCTGATCAGTAGAGATATGCAATACAAAGATCTCAGTATCAGACTGGTTTACTGCAACCCTAATATATTGAGGTATGATGGCATTGGCAATAAATGCATTACTCGCCATATTCTCGCAATCATTAACATCCGTCATCGCTATAAGATTGATGATAGCTGTTATCTTGAATTCACCTAAGACTTGCTTGAGTGACTGCACATTTAGATTGGGCAAATATACTTGAGCATCTTTATTACGACCCTGTCTTATAACGTTGTGGTATTTGTCTAAAAATAAGCTTAAATCCTTACCTAAACGGCCATAAGCACCTAAAATCAGTATATTTTCTACTTTTTCTGTCATATTTTGACTGCTAATTCTGTAAGCGTTTTTACCAAAATTTTTGCTTGCTCATGAGCATCATCAATATCCCAATAATTCGTCTTAAACTGCAATAGTCTTGGTTGAAGATCCTCTGCTTTTGGACAACAACCCATCTTATATTTGGCCTTATTTTCATCAGAAATAAAGCGCTCTCGACCAAGCAGGTTCATATTAACGAACATCGGCTCTAGGTGAGTTAGCTTCCATGCTCCGTAGACCCCATCGCCACCATTAGAATAAAATGTATCGGTAAAAAGATGCCAACTTATCTTTGAAGTATCTAACTTACAGACCCAGGTCCAATAGGAGTTTTTACAGTTTTCTGGTGTATGTTGCGGCGTGAACCACTCATGAAAATCTCTTGTCTTATTTTCAAAAATCTCGGCCACCTGTTGACGACGACTCACAAGTGGCAGGATGTTTTCTACCTGAGCCAATGCAACAGCACAGCATAGCTCAGGCATTCTATAATTCCATCCCATCGTAACATGCCTGTCATAAGATGGATCTTGGATATCTTTTTTCGTGATTTTACTTTTCTCTGCACTCACGCCTGCATATCCAAGAGACTGGATCTGACGTATTCTATTAGCTAATTTAAGATCGTCGGTAATAATCATCCCGCCCTCACCTGAACTTAAGTGCTTGGAACTTTGGAAACTATAGCTTGCACAATGCCCACTCTTACCAGCGATTTTTCCCTTGTAGTAGCCAAGAAAGCATTCCGCGTTATCCTCAATAATATAAAGCTTATGTTTTTCAGCTAGGCTGCAAATTGGATCCATGTCTGGACTCAATCCATACAACCCCACAGTAATTATTGCTTTAGTGTTATCCGTTATGTTGAGTTCTATTGACGCCGGATCAATTTGGAATGTTTCATCATTAACGTCAGCAAAAACAGGAGTTGCTCCGGTCTGCAATACTGCAAAGCTTGTTGCTGACATAGTTAAAGGCGGCACTATCACTTCGTCACCAATGCCAACACCCATAGCCTCCAAAGCAGCATGCATTGTTGCAGTTCCATTAATAAACGATATTGCATATTTTGAATCAAACCGCTCAGCAAAAGCCGCTTCAAGTCTTTTCATCATGGTGGCACCAGAAGATGTCCTGAACTCCTGATCCAAAACCTCTTGAATATACTTTTTTTCATTTCCAAATAAACGTTTGTTGAATTTTTCTTCCACTTTTACTCTTCACTAATTGATTGGTTATATCCTTCATTACGAGCGATAGTTCCGTTAATTTTAGCTATCTCAGGATGATCACTCAAGAAGTTAACTATATGTTGGTAAGGTACTAAAGGATAGTCAATAAACCTGTGCAATATCCTTCTTACTACTTCAATATCGTCCTCATAATCTACAGTGAGTCGGACATAACTGGTATCTAACGATGCCTCGAAATTATGCACCTTGAATTCCTCAGGATTATTCCAAATGTATGGGGTGACGTGCTCTAGATCGGATTTTTTTACCGCTAAGTTAAAAGCTCGCTGGAGAGCTTCAAATGTAAAAACTTCTACATCAATTCCCTCAGGATACGTTGGCTTTATGGTGTTCGAGACATAATCCAGCTCTGAGTGATCGAGCAATAGATTGATAGCATGACTTATCACCACAGGGTCCTTTAAAGGATCATCAGCGGTTATCCTGACTATTATCTGAGCATCATTTTCGCTGGCACAATAATAAAATCTGGACAGAACATTGTCCTCTGAGCCTCTAAAACATTTAATATCATTGGAGGACGCCCACTCATACAAAACGTCATCGGTCTCATTATGAGTAGTAGCAATAATAATGTCATCAAACTCTTTGACCGCTTGTAATCTAACAAGCAAGTGCTCTAATAATGCTTGGCCATGGATTTTTTCTAGTACTTTCCCAGGCCGACGCGTTGATCCCATTCTCGCTTGAATAATCGCTACAACTCTCATTGCAGAACCCACCGAGACGGTTCAATCAAGCCAAGATCATCAATCACCAGCGAATTTAACTCACGCCCAACTTTTAGGTCACAAGCACTTATTAACTCTGACAACTGTCCTCCATTGTCTACACCGACAATGACTTTATCAATCTTACTATCTGTAATCACATAATTAAGAGCATATTCCATCGGGCTGATATTTTGAGTGGCTACCAAGTCATCCCATGTAGCCAAATATTTATTCCATTTATCAAAATATTTCGGCCTTTTATCCGATTGCATCAGCAACAATCCCTGCAAAAATACAGATCTAGCATGTATTTTTGTGCCTCTGTCTACCAACCGATCAAGCCATCCAGAAGTGTTTATTCTTTGATCAAAAACGTTATATGGTACCTGGACAATATCCGGCCAAAATACTCGAGTCACTTTATCTAAGATCTCAGGCGAGTATATCGAGAAACCTATATTTTCTATGTAACCTTGATCTTTTGCGTCTAGGAGTGCAATGAGATATTCATTACCTTTAGGGCCCAAAATATCATCAGGATGATGCAGAAGCATACCGGATAGATGGGATATACCTAATCTATTTATCGATTCGATTATCTGCGTATTCACCCAAGCTTTTATATCACCAACGTTTTTAGGTAATAGCGGAAACTTTGACATGCAATCAAAATCATGTATCCCAATCTCACCAAGAACTTCCTCTGCAAAACCATAAGAAACTGCCGTATCCAAGGTTCTAATACCCGCTGATTGAGCAATTTTAAGAATATTTTTAGCTTCCTGCCGAGAAATCTGACCCTGATGGTTGGCAACCCCATAATTGGTACCAAACTGGGCCGTGCCGAGTGCTAGCTTCATAAACTTACCACTACAGATAATTTATGTAAGTGATTACGCATCGCCTACTTTAAAGTTTGGATCAATATGATCCACAATATGTTTGCGAAGAGACGATACCGTCTCCCATTCAGTATTACTTCCAGAATTGTAGTTAAAGCCGAAAGGAACTTTGACGGCTTGGTGATACTCAGTGTAATCAGCTTCCGTGTAGCTGTCTGAAATCGAAGGAAGAATTGCGTAATAATCCCCTAAATCGATTGTATTGAGAGAATCAGTGTCAGTAATCATCTCTTCATGCAATTTTTCGCCAGGTCTAATCCCTACAACTGTTCTCGAGGCCTCCGGAGCAATTGCTTCTGCGATATCCAAAATTTTATAGGAAGGTATTTTAGGTACAAAAATTTCTCCACCTAAATGATGCTCAATTGCATACATAACCATGTTGACGCCCTCTTGAAGAGAAATATTGAAGCGCGTCATCTCTTCATGAGTTATGGGTAGCACCCCATTTTCTTTTGCTTTTAGGAAAAATGGAATCACAGAACCACGTGAACCCATGACGTTGCCATAGCGAACCACACTAAAGCGAATATCTTTGCTGCCTCTAATATTGTTAGCAGCCGAGAAGAGTTTGTCGGAAACCAGCTTGGTGGCACCATATAGATTTATCGGCGCACAAGCCTTATCAGTTGAAAGCGCTACAACATCTTTAATCCCGCATTCTAGGGCTGCATATATTACGTTTTCAGCGCCATCTATGTTCGTTCTTATGCACTCTGTAGGATTATACTCTGCTGTATCCACCTGCTTAATAGCGGCAGCATGAATAATAACATCTACACCCTCACAAGCTCTTTTTACCCTCTCCTTATCCCTTACATCACCAATAAAAAATCGCAGCTGAGGGTATTCACTAGGCGGATATTTTTGCTTCAATTCAGATTGCTTAAGCTCATCTCTTGAAAATATTATTATTTTTTTTACGTCTGGATATCTTTCTAAAATCGTCGCTATAAACTGCTTCCCAAACGAACCAGTTCCCCCCGTAATGAGAATCGATTTATTATTAAGCATTGTGGTCCCCTAAAAAGTGTTTGTAGGTATTTATTAACCCAGACTCCAGAGATATTCCTGAATTCCAGCCCAATCTAGACAATTTAGAGCTATCCATTAACTTTCTTGGTGCTCCGTCTGGTTTAGATGAATCCCAAGTGACTTTGCCATGAAAGCCTGTCACCCGAGCAATAATTTCAGTGAGTTCTTTTATACTACAATCCACTCCACTTCCAACATTCACATGCGAACACATAGGAGCAATATTCTCGTTAAATATTTCAGGCGTAATACCCATTATATGAATTGAAGCGGCAGCCATATCATCGACATGCAGAAATTCTCGAAGAGCGGAACCAGTACCCCAGGCTTCTACCTCCGATGAATTAGCTAATTTTGCTTCATGGAATTTCCTGATGAGGGCTGGCACTACATGACTATTATCCAAATCGTAATTATCACCTGGACCATATAAGTTTGTTGGCATGACACTTCGATAATCTGTTCCATACTGCCGGTTAAAACTCTCACACATTTTAATACCAGCAATTTTTGCTATTGCATAAGGCTCATTTGTTGGTTCTAGAAATCCAGTTAACAGCTCGGCCTCAACCATCGGCTGTTTAGCTAACTTAGGATAAATACAAGATGACCCTAAAAACAGTAATTTTGAAACTCCAGATTTGTATGCGGAGTAAATAACATTACTTTGAATTATTAAGTTCTGGTAAATAAAGTCAGCAGGGTATTCATTATTTGCACGAATCCCACCAACTTTCGCCGCAGCTAAATAAACTTGGTCAAAGTTATGTTCATTAAAAAATCGCTTTACATGCAATTGATTGGTTAAATCTAGCTCCCCTCGAGTAGCTGTAACAATCTCAGCATCTTGATGAACAAGCTGCCGACAAATTGCTGAGCCCACCATTCCATTGTGTCCAGCAACAAAAATCTTAGTCACTATCTTCAACCCTCCAATTGCAAAGAAACATCATAGCCATGCTCCTTTAGGAGCTTAATGCGTTTTGCTTCTTGCAAATCAGATTGGACCATTTCAGAGCACATATCTTGTACAGTAATTTCTGGGATCCAACCTAACTTAGTTTTTGCATTTGTCGGATCGCCTAATAAAGTTTCTACCTCTGCTGGCCTAAAATACTTAGGGTCTACTTTGACAATCACATCTCCTACTTGAATCGCAGGGGCATTATCACCTGATATCTTCATCACTATAGCTTGCTCGTTCTCTCCCGACCCGTTGAATTCTAACTCAACCCCCAGCTCTGCTGCAGACCACTGAATAAACTGACGCACGGAATATTGGACACCTGTGGCTATTACAAAATCTTCAGGATTATCCTGCTGGAGCATCATCCATTGCATGCGTACATAATCTTTTGCATGACCCCAATCGCGAAGCGCATCCATGTTCCCCAGATACAAACAACTCTCTAAACCCTGTGCAATATTACTGAGACCGCGGGTGATTTTTCGAGTAACAAACGTCTCCCCTCGGCGAGGCGACTCATGGTTAAACAAAATCCCATTGCAAGCATACATACCATAAGATTCACGGTAATTCACCGTAATCCAATATGCATAAAGTTTGGCGACAGCATAGGGCGACCTGGGATAAAAACTGCTCACCTCTAACAAACAATTGTTAAATAACACATCATCCTTTGATCAACCCAAGGCTTTCCAACTTTAATATGACTTGGTGAGCACAATCATCAACTGGAACACTTTCAGTTTCAAGACGCAGTTCAGGGTTCTGAGGAGTGTCATAAGGATCTGAAATTCCTGTAAATTCCTTAATCTTGCCCGCCCGCGCAAGCTTATAGAGGCCTTTGCGATCACGCCGCTCACACTCCTCAAGAGATGTGGCCACGTATACCTCTAAAAATGCACCAAACTGCTCAATATCTTCGCGCACAGCGCGCCGAGTTGTTTCGTAGGGCGCTATAGGAGCACAAATCGCAATGCCGCCATTCTTAGTGATCTCAGACGCCACATAACCAATACGGCGTATATTCAAATCACGGTGCTCCTTGCTGAAACCCAGCTCTGAAGATAGGTTTTTTCGCACAAGATCACCATCAAGCAACGTCACTGGACGCCCACCCATTTCCATAAGCTTTACCAACAATGCATTGGCGACAGTTGATTTTCCCGACCCTGAAAGTCCCGTGAAAAACACGGTAAACCCCTGATCAGCCCGTGGTGGGCGCGTCTTTCGCAACTCTTCCACAACACCGGGAAATGAGAACCACTCAGGAATATCAAGCCCCTCAGACAGGCGGCGGCGCAATTCTGTGCCTGATATATTCATGATTGTCACGTCATTCTTGTCTTGGATCTCATTTGCAGGCTCATATTGAGCACGCTCCTGCACATAAACCATGTGCTTGAAATCAACCATCTCAATGCCCATCTCCTCCTGATGTTTGCGAAACAAGTCCTGAGCATCATAGGCTCCATAAAAGTCTTCTCCCGCAGAGTTGTGTCCTGGGCCTGCGTGGTCACGGCCAACAATAAAATGCGTGCAGCCGTGGTTTTTACGAATCAAACCGTGCCAGACCGCTTCACGTGGGCCAGCCATTCGCATTGCAAGGTTTAGCAACGACATTGTTGTTGTTGCTGAAGGATATTGATCCAACACAGCCTCATAGCAACGTACGCGGGTAAAGTGATCAATATCCCCAGGCTTGGTCATACCCACAACTGGATGGATTAAAAGGTTCGCTTGTGCCTCTTTGGCAGCGCGAAATGTCAATTCTTGGTGTGCGCGATGCAATGGGTTACGCGTTTGGAAGGCAACAACTTTGCGCCAGCCCATTTTACGAAAATAAGCGCGCAATTCGTTGGGCGTATTGCGGCGGCCTCGAAAATCATAATGTACAGGCTGCTGGATGCCCGTAATAGGTCCACCCAAGTAAACGTCACCTGCAGTATTGTGAAGATAATTCACAGCCGGATGCGCACTGTCATTAACACCAAAAACCTTTTCCGCCTCACACGTCTTGTTGGGACGCCATTTGTCAGTAACTGTCATTGTGGCAAGTATAACACCCTCCTGATCACGTAAAGCAATGTCCTGACCAAGTTCAATATTTTCAGAAAAAGCACCAGTCACATCAAGCGTGATTGGCATCGGCCAGAGCGTTCCATCAGACAGACGCATGTTGTCGACAACGCCCTCATAATCAGCCTGTGACAAGAACCCTCTGAGTGGATTGAAACCTCCATTCATCAACAATTCAAGATCACAAATCTGGCGCGGGGTAAGATCATGACTGATCAGATCAGCAGCTTCGAGCTTAAACTTCTTTGAGCTCTCGATTGATACAAAAAGCTCAGGAATTGGGGGGAGAAATTGATCATTCATAGTTTCTTAAGATTCTTTCTTAACTATTATAGTTTAGTTGACTTCCAAACCCCAAAAGAGGCGGTGTCCAGTTATCTGTTACTCTAGTCATTTAGATTAGATTTTTATTACGTAGGTGTGCCGGTAAATTAGACCAGTGTACAACAAGTGTGGGAATCACAGGCCTAAAAATTTATCAAAATTAACGATCCATATTAAACACAAAGCCCATCATACTTTAATTTTAATGGCATGGCATTCTTAGCAAATGCCTTAATCTTTTTTAGTGGTCTAATCTGGAGCTGTATTTATTCCAATGCGCAAAACTAAAGTACAAATTGGCTTAAAATCGACTTTCTTAAAACATGCTCACAAATCACTACCTGACAAATCACGCGTAAACACCTTATTGCGCACATCCAAAATCTCATCAGAAAGTCTGTTGGTAATAATGAGGTCAGCTTCAGCCTTGAAATCTACCAAGTGACGTACAACCCGTGACCCAAAAAAACTGCCCTCCAGCATCTCAGGTTCATAAATAATTAACTTAATGCCCTTTGCCTTAATCCGCTTCATAATGCCTTGAATTGAAGATTGGCGATAGTTATCACTTCCCACCTTCATGACCAGCCGATAAACTCCAACCACTTTGGGCTTCATAGCCACAATTTCATCAGATAAAAAATCTTTGCGCGTTCGGTTTGCATCAACAATCGCCTGAATCATGTTTTGAGGCACTAGGTTATAGTTTGCAAGTAACTGCTTGGTATCCTTTGGCAGGCAATACCCGCCGTAGCCAAAGGAGGGATTACTATACTGCTCTCCAATGCGTGGATCAAGACCCACACCTTTTATGATTTGGCCTGTATCCATATCCGCAGCCATTGAAAAACTATCCAATTCATTGAAAAAAGCCACGCGCATAGCAAGGTAAGTATTCGCGAATAGTTTCACTGCCTCAGCTTCATCGGGCTCAGTCAGAAGCACTGGAGCATCCAAATCATGGCTGGCGTTGAGGAGTAGGTTGGCAAACTCACGCCCCCTTTCGCTGCACTCTCCAACAATAATACGAGATGGATTTAAGTTATCATGCAGCGCGCTGCCCTCACGCAGAAATTCAGGGCAAAACATTATACGCTCCGAAGAAAGATCTTCACGCAACTTGCGCACAAAACCCACAGGAATTGTAGACCTAATTACAACCACAGCGGTGGCACTCAGAGCAATAACTTCACGCGTAACTTTTTCTACGGTCTTAGTATCAAAATGGTTTTTAGTTTCATCATAATTTGTTGGAGTACAAATGATTACAAAATCTGCCTTGGCAACAGCCTCTTGCAAATTAGTAGTCGCAATTAAATTAAGGTTGCCATTGCACAAAAAAGCCTGCAACTCTTTATCCTCAATTGGGCTAAGAAGGTTATTGACCATTTCAACACGCTCTGTAGAAATATCAACTGCTATGACACTATGTTGTTTCGCGAGAAGAGCTGCATTTGCCATCCCCACATATCCGAGCCCAACAACAACAATTTGATAATTTTTTTTTATAATTGTCACCTATACTGTATCAAATTGATATATTTAGATTAGGAATAGCTACCGCACTAGAGTTCAAATAAGCAACCCTATTTTTTGGAAAAAATTATATAAAAACATAACATTTTATACTAAAAAACCTAACTATATGGATTTATAATGTCAATTAATAAATAAAAAATTACTCTCTAGACGATACAAAATTTAACTACGATAAAAAATTAATCAGAAATTGTATCCCATTTTTTTTGCCATATATGAAACGGCATCAAGATACCCTTGAAATGAGCCACAATCAAATCTTTTCGCAATAATACTTACATACTCAACTGCATTATTTTTTGCTTGCTGATTTACCGCATCAGTTAGTTGAATTTCTCCAGCTAAGCCAGGTTTTGTTTTACGTAAAATATCGAATATGTCTGGAGTTAAAACATACCTTCCAATACTAGCCAAGTTTGATGGCGCTTCACTCATAGTAGGCTTTTCGACAATTGAAAGCACTGCATTTCCTTTGATAGAGGGCAAAATAACACCATAATTAGAAATATCAGACTTATTAACCTCCATGATGGAAAGCTGCGACTTCCCCGTTTGATTGAAAGCTTTTATAAGTGTATCAGTCGTATTATTCTTATCTCTAGTTAAAAAATCATCTGCCAATAAAACCACGAATGGCCTTTCATCAACAACACGTTGCGCACACAAAACTGCATTACCCAAGCCTAACTGTTGGGGTTGACGAACAAATATACACTCAATATTCTTTGGTAAAATATTTGATATCATTTTAGCAGCTTCAAATTTGTTTTTAGATATTAAACTAGCTTCTAATTCTAAATTGCGATCAAAATGATCTTCAATAGCTCTTTTATTTCTCCCCGTGACAAATACTAGCGTTTCAATACCTGCCTCAATTGCTTCCTCTACAGCATGTTGTATTAATGGCTTATCCAAAACAGGAAGCAATTCCTTTGGCATAGCCTTTGTGACTGGCAAAAATCGAGTGCCATAACCAGCAACTGGGAAAACAGCTATTTTGACTTTATTTATCATGAATTCGACAATCTTTAATTTTTTCTTAATACTTTAGTTAGTCTACAGATGTTTTAATTAAAAGTTTAAATTTATTAGAATCTCATTTAATTAAGGTTTTAATTCCATAAATTATTTTTACTATAGATTACTGATAAAGAAATCTTAGGTGCCTTGCCACCTAGGTTAAGTATAATATTCGCTATACTTTAGATTTTTTTTGTTTGTAATCTATAGTATGTTTATACTAAGTAAGTATAATATTTTCTTGAGGCTCTTTGGAAAAATATAATGCATAAAAAAGACTGGTACATATTACAATATAAGCCTAATTCTCACATCATATCCCAGCAAAATCTGAAACGCCAAGGATTTAATACATTCTTGCCCCTTGAAGAAGTGACAAAATATAAATTTTCTAAAATCAGCAAACAATTAAAGCCACTTTTTCCTGGATATATGTTTGTAGAATTCAACAAACAAGATTTATCTTGGACTAAAATAAACTCAACAATTGGTGTCTCAAAATTACTCATGACGAACCATGAGCTAAACCCTGTAAATGAAAATCTTATGCAGGAATTAATTCAACGGTGTGATAATTTAGGTAAATTACTTCCACCCAGAGACCTACAAAAGGGTGATGAGGTTAAAGTTGTTAACTCTCCTTTTACTAAATTTATTACAAAGATTGAACAGATTGATAGCAAAAATCGAATTTGGGTTTTAATGGATATAATGGGAAGAAAATCACGAATTCAATTGATGCCAGAGCAAATTCAACTCTACTAAATTATACATGTGATACATTTTTTATGTATCATATCCATTTGGATTATTACTTTGCCATCGCCAAGTGTCTTCACACATCTGATCAATATCAAGTTTAGCTTTCCACCCCAATACATCTGCCGCATAGGAAGCATTTGCCCAAAATGCTGAGACATCTCCCTCTCGACGCTTTACAATTTCATAATTTATCGAAGAGCCTGAAGCATGTTCAAAACTTTTAACAAGCTCTAAAACAGAAGTTGCCTTACCTAGACCAATATTAAAAATATCAAATAGCTTAAGTTTTGCTTGGCAATGCAAAGTTTTTACATGCGCATTAGCTAAATCAACGACATGAATATAATCCCTCTCACCCGTTCCATCATTGGTATTAAAATTATCACCAAATATTTGTAATCGTTCACGCCGACCAATTGAGACTTGAGCAATAAATGGCATTAAATTGTTAGGTATTCCATTTGGCTCTTCCCCAATTTGACCTGATTGATGCGCACCAATTGGATTAAAGTACCGTAAAACTGATCCTTTGCGTCCCTTTTTAGCATAAACCCAATCACTTATCATTTCTTCAATTATTAGTTTTGTTCTACCATATGGATTTACAGGAAATGTTGGGTGCGATTCATCAAACGGCAAATATTGGGGTTTCCCGTAAACAGTAGCTGATGAAGAAAAAATAATATTTTCGCACCCCGTTTCACTCATTGCTTCTAACAAAGAAACAGAGCCACCAACGTTTGTGTTATAATATAATAGTGGTTGATCCACACTTTCACCAACAGCTTTCAATCCAGCAAAGTGAATTATAGCTTCAGGGTTAAAGTCTACAAATACCTGAATTAAAGCATCTTTGTTGCGAATATCTAGATTTTTAAACCTTAATATGCTATTTGTGAGGACTTCAATCCTTTTAATTGCTCCCAAATGACCATTGCAAAAATTATCAACAATGAATACTTCATGACCTGCTTTAATTAATTCCAAACATGTATGACTTCCAATATACCCAGCACCACCAGTAACAAGAACTTTCATTTTAATCTTTCAAAAAAAATACATTACATATTTAATTACACAATTAACTAATGAATAACACTGCCAATTATCAATTTGTCACATTGCCTTTTTTATAAAAAAAGAGCAATAATGTAAAAAATATAGAGTTTATAATATGACTACAAATACACCAAAAATTGCACGGGCAAAACCTGCTAATTTCATTTGGAAGGATCCTTTTTTATTAGAAGATCAATTATCAAATGAAGAACGCATGATAAGAGATACAGCAAAAGCTTACTGCCAAGATAAGTTAATGCCACGCATTTTAGAAGCAAATCGCAATGAAGTATTTCATAAAGAAATCATGAATGAAATGGGTGAGCTTGGCTTGCTTGGCTCAACAATACCTGAAGAATTTGGTGGCGTTGGCGCAAATTATACATCTTATGGTCTGGTTGCTCGCGAAGTAGAGCGTGTTGATAGCGGATATCGGTCTGCTATGTCTGTTCAATCATCATTAGTGATGCACCCAATTTTTGCATACGGAGATGATAATCAACGAAATAAATATTTACCTAAATTAGCATCTGGCGAATTAGTTGGATGCTTTGGCCTCACAGAACCTGACCATGGCTCAGATCCAGGTGGTATGTTGACCCGAGCAAAACAAGTGGATGGTGGATATTTAGTTTCAGGTGCAAAAAACTGGATTACAAATTCACCAATCGCTGATGTCTTCATAATTTGGGCAAAATCTGATGCACATGACAATAAAATTAAAGGTTTTATTTTAGAGCGTGGGATGAAAGGGTTAGAAACCCCAAAGATTGAGGGTAAATTTTCTCTTCGCGCGTCAACAACTGGCATGATTCAAATGGATGAGGTTTTTGTACCAGAAGAAAACATCCTTCCCAATGTTTCTGGTTTAGCTGGCCCGTTTGGATGCTTGAACCGTGCTCGTTATGGTATCGCCTGGGGCACTATGGGTGCTGCAGAATTTTGCTGGCACGCAGCAAGACAATATACACTTGATCGAAAGCAATTTGGCCGACCCCTTGCACAAACACAACTTATTCAGAAAAAGTTAGCAGATATGCAAACTGAAATTTCCCTTGGCTTACAAGGATGTTTACGCATGGGACGTTTATTTGATGAACATAAAGTTCCTGCTGAATTAATAAGTTTAATGAAGCGAAATAATTGTGGCAAAGCGCTAGATATAGCACGCACAGCGCGCGACATGCACGGTGGTAACGGCGTTTCAGATGAATATGGTGTTATACGCCATGTGATGAACTTAGAGGCGGTAAATACGTATGAGGGTACGCATGACATTCATGCATTAATACTTGGTCGTGCACAAACAGGCTTGCAGGCATTTTTCTAAGTTATCTTATAAATTTAACAATACATCATTATCTCAGATCAGATAAACTTGAAATCTAACTATAATATTTATACTTAGCTATACTATATGATTAAATCCATAAAATCTTATATTTATCTGAAACTAACTATGCATTGCCAACATTAAAAAATTCTTAACGTCGCGTTATATACAATTCTTGTCGATATATATCCTTGATTTTTATCAAGAATCATCAATAATGTTTCCACTTGGGGGAGTTACAAAACTAATTGTAATGATGAATCCATCAAAAACATGGTTAAAAATTTAAAGTTTTAACCGTATCGGGAGAATAATATGATTAAAAAATCTTTAACTAATCTAGCGATCGCAGCAACACTTGCGA
>Ga0115564_10000389_pt1 | contig 43926 bp, 42 predicted proteins | sample COGITO_mtgs_1105_7_FD_88680 | JGI IMG/M metagenome (GOLD analysis project Ga0115564, IMG submission 88680) | Pelagic marine microbial communities from North Sea - COGITO_mtgs_110523 | ecosystem: Environmental > Aquatic > Marine > Epipelagic | place: Germany:Helgoland, sampling site Kabeltonne...
CGTCAGAGAATGGGTTGCCGCGCGAAACCAGTTCGCTATCCTATACCCCGAACGGTTCAATAAATGACCCGTCAAAACCGCATGGGCTAAGCCTCATACACAGAGTTTCGGATACTCCCCGATATGCGGATCAATTTTTTCAAATAGCGCGACGGCCTCCTCTCCGTTTTCGGCGAAATGCAGGTCGATATCCAATGTCTTTAGCATTTTGCCAAAGACCAGCCTATTGGTCTTGTTGTCTTCTGCTGCAAGGATTCGCATGCGGGCTGGCGGGGACGGTTTTCTCGGGGGAACCGGGTGTTCAAGGGGTATCGCCGCGTTTTCCCCAAGCGCCAGCTCAACCACAAAACCGAAACATGATCCGACACCTTCCTTTGAGGTGACCCAGATTTTGCCACCCATCATTTCAATCAGGCGTTGCGATATGGCCAGCCCAAGACCAGTACCGTCAAACTGGCGATTTCGCTCGTTCTCAACTTGGTTAAATTCACCGAAAATATGTGCCACCATGGTTTCAGGTATGCCAATGCCACTGTCTTCGACCGAGATGTGCAAGGAAACATGGCCTGTTGCCCAGTCCGGCACGCCCGTTGCGCGGATAATCACATGGCCCTTGGTAGTGAATTTGATCGCGTTGCCGATCAGATTCGTCATCACCTGACGCAACCGCCCGGGATCGCCGATTAGTTCTTTTGGCAAGAACACATCATAGTCCAGCGACAGGTTCAGACCTTTATCACATGCTGAAGGCTCCAATAGCATCAGCACTTCTTTCAGGGCGCGTTCCAAATCAAATTGCTGCGGTTTGAGATCAAGCTTTTGCGCCTCGATCTTGGAATAATCGAGCACATCATTGATAATGACCAACAGGGCCTCGCCCGAGTTGCGGATGGTATCGACGTATAACTGCTGCTCTTCGTCCAGCGTCGTTTCTGATAAAACTTGCGCCATGCCGACCACGCCATTCATGGGCGTTCTGATCTCATGGCTCATGTTCGCAAGAAAGGCTGATTTGGCACGGTTTGCGCTTTCTGCAATCTCGCGGGCTTCTTGCAGTTGCTGTTCAAAAACGACGGTCGCAGTAATGTCGAGGCCCAATGAAACAAGGTCACCTTTGGGGCCACGTTGATCAATCAACTTGATATAGCGTTCGTTCCAGAGCTGAATCACAGCCGGTTCAGGTTGGGGGTTCTTTAAGCGCTCGCTCATCATTTGGCGCCAGTCAGAGGCCGACAGCGGTCCGGTGTTCACAATCCCTTCGTCCGTCATGGCCTGTAGGATTGTGACATAATTCACGCCGGGGCGGATGATTTCGAGGTCTTCAAAGACGTTCAAATAGGATCGGTTCGCCATGATCATTTGATTGTCTGCGTTAAAGAAGGCAAATCCGTCATTGATCGTTTCAATCGAATGCCAAAGGCGCCGCTCGGTCACGGCGATCTTGTGATGCGCGGCGGTTAAGTCTGATTTTACGCGTTGGTTTTCATCGCGGATTGTCTCAACCTCGGCGCGGGTCTCGACGATCTCTTCGCTCAATTGTTGCGCGTGTAGCCCGAGTTTGCGGTTCGCAGCATAGAGTTCTGCTTGCTTCAGCTCCAACAGACGCTCTGCCGCGAGCCGGGCACGCCTTTCCTCAGTGAGCTTGATCGCAAGGCTCATGCATCGCTCCGCCAGTGTTTCGGTCTGGGGCGTAAATTGACTATACAACGTGAATATCCGCTTAACGGTCCCTGTCTGTTTCGCCTGCGCTGAAATCAGCCGGTTGCGGTGTCGCGGCTGATTGCTGTGCCTTTTGGTCTGGGCTATGAAAGCGGAATGAAGAACCGCGTATGCGCCCTTACCATTTTCGCTGCTGCACTGCAGTCTGGAACGTCGGCAACGGCGCATCCGCATATCTTTGTCGATACCGGTCTGGACCTGTATTTCACGGCAGAGGGTATGCTTTCCGAGGTGCGCGTAACCTGGAGCTATGACGCGTTTTATTCGCTGCTCATCACGCAAGACATGGGTATTGACCTGGACGGGGATGGCTTACTGACAGACGTGGAAAAGGCAGCGCTTCAGGGTTTTGATATGAAGTGGAGCCCGGGTTTCAACGGTGATCTTGTCATCTATGCGGGCAACGCCGAAGTCCCGCTGTCAGCGCCACGCGATTACAGCGCCCGCTTTGTGCTGGGCCGGATCACGACGTTTCACACCCGTGATGTCACCGATCAGAACCTGAGCTTTGATATGCTAAAAATCCAACCGTACGATGCCACCTATTACACGGCATATGATGTGACCTATCCCGTCACGTTGCACGGTATCGAGGGGTGCGAAACACAGGTCCAGCCGCCTCAGCAAACCGCCAACCTGACCGCATTGCGAGAACAGCTGAGCGGGCTTGATCCGGATGCAGACCCGGCAGATGTGGGGCTGGATGGTGCAGGTGCGCTGTTGGCGACATCGGTGAATGTGACATGCGCCGCGTCCTGACAGGCGTCACGCTTGCGGTGCTGTGCGCCCTTTTGGCGTTCTGGTGGCTGGGAGGATTCGACCGTCTGGCGTATTGGGCGTCGGGGCAGCAACGGGAATTTCAAAATTCAATGGCTTTCTCCTTGCGCAGCGCCCGCGCGGGCGAGGCGGGCGCCGTCATTGCTTTGCTGGGTGCGTGTTTCGCATATGGATTGGCGCATGCTGCGGGGCCAGGACATGGCAAGGTGTTGATCGGGGGATACGGGTTCGCGCGCGCAGTGCCGATGCTGCGCTTGTCGCTGATCGCCTTGGCGGCATCCTTGGGGCAGGCGGTCACGGCGGTTGCACTGGTCTATACCGGCGTGTTGATCCTGAACCTTGGTCGCGAAGTGATGATCGGCACGACCGAAGCGATCATGGCCCCGATTAGTTATGGCGCGATTGCACTGATCGGGTTCTGGTTGGTCTGGCGCGGTCTGCGCCGGCTGCGGCAGCCAGTGCATGATCACAAGCATCAGGGTCATGGCACCGAATGCGCAAGCTGCGGTCACGCGCATGGACCGTCACTGGATCAGGTGCAAAGCATCGGCACACTGCGCGAAGCACTGGTCCTGATTGCAGGCATTGCGGTGCGGCCTTGTACCGGCGCGCTGTTTGTCCTGATCATTACGTGGCAGATGGGAATTGGCTTGCTGGGCATCGCAGGTGCGTTCGCCATGGCGCTGGGCACTGCATTGGTCACAATTGCTGTCGGACTGGCCGCTGGTGGTCTGCGCGGGGGATTGCTTGCGGGGATTCAGGGATCACCCCGGTTCGCGCAGGTTGCGGCGGTGGTGGAATTGTTGGCCGGTGCCGTTGTCGCGGCGCTTGCGATTGGTCTGTTGATGCGTGCCATTTGATCTTTAATCAGGGCTGCGCAGGACCATCCCGTGCTTTTCATCCGCAACATACCCCAGCTTTTCATAGAACGCGCGTGCGCCCCGTGACTGGTTCGTCAGCAACATGATCTTGAACGCACCCTCGGACCACGCCTTTTGCGCAACTGCGTCCATGATCACGCGGCCTAGCCCGCGCCCTTGGTGGTCTGCGTGCGTTGCGACATTCTCGACCACGGCATAGGGCCGCATGTCATATGTCATGTTCGGGAGCACATGCAGGGTCGCCATGCCAAGAAGCGCGCCGTTTTCCTCAGCGCCCATGACCCATGTGCCGGGATGCGCGATGAGGCGGGTGAAACCTGCGATGCCAGCCTCATAAGAGGGCAGCGTTTTTCCTGTGCTCAAGGCTTGGTACAAGACCCGCGCAGCGCCGTAATCCTGCGGCGTCATCGGCCTCGTAAGAACGTTCACCGCCGTCCTTCACGCAGCCAAGCGGCAGTAATCAGGAAAGCGGACAGCAACAGGACCAGCCACCCCGGCAAGATCGCGGTTTGACGCACATCGCGTGTCTCATAAGCTGCGCGTGGCGTCAGACCGATCCAGCCGCGCCCACTGGCGGGGCGTCCGGCGCGTACATCCCGCAGGCGGGGCAGGCCGTCTTCCAGCCGGTGCACACCGCCGCGCAATGCTGTGACCAGCGGTGTCATCGCGCTGTCATCAGCGATGGTATCGACAAATTCGCGCGGTGCTGCGGGGCCAAGGCCGATCACACTGGTCTGGTCGCCATTCTCAAGTCGGTAAAGGCCGATCTCGGGCCCTTGGAATGTGGTCTCGAACTGACCTGTCTCGCCCTCGCTTAACGTCAACTCGGTCGTGGTGCCGTCTGGGGCGGTCAGGATCACGGGTGCGACCGTTTCGGACAGGGTCCGCCGCGTGATGCGCATGGTCTGCCCCTCGGCGGTGGCGGTCAGGGCTTCTTCCTCCAGCTCTGGTTCTTTCATCATCCAATGGGCCAAGCGGCGCAGCAATTCCAGCTGAGGTCCGCCGCCCTCGTATCCACGGCTCCACAGCCACGCCTGATCAGAGGCAAGCAGGGCGACGCGCCCTTCCTCGACCCGGTTCAGGACCAGCAGGGGGCGTCCATCGACACCTTCCATCACGACGTTGCCTTGTGGTTCCACCACATCAATCTGACGCAACCAGCGGCCCCAATCGCCGCCACCCGGCAGATCAGCGGTGACAGGATGACGCGTGCCCAGTTCAGTGACCTTGGGGGCAAAAGGCGTTTCCAACACGCGCGCGGTGGGTGTGGCGGGCAGAACGCTGGCTAGAGGTGATCGGAAAATACTATCGGCACTGGCAAAATCCGGCCCAGCGGCAACCAGAACCGCGCCCCCGTTGCGCACATAACTGCTGATATTCTCCAGGTAGAGCGACGGCAGAATACCGCGTCTTTTGTAACGGTCAAAGATGATCAGATCGAAGTCGTCAATTTTTTCCATGAACAATTCACGGGTCGGAAAGGCGATCAGTGACAGTTCATTCACCGGTACACCATCCTGTTTTTCCGGCGGGCGCAGGATGGTGAAATGGACCAGATCAACGGAACTGTCCGATTTCAGCAGGTTGCGCCATGTCCGGCCACCGGGATGCGGCTCACCACTTACCAGCAGAACGCGCAGACGATCCCGCACGCCATTCATCTGGATCAATGCGGTGTTGTTGCGGTCTGTCAGCTCGCCCTCTGCCTCTGGCAGCGAAAACTGGATCACGTTCCGCCCGCCATGGGGCAGCGTGATGGGCAGTTCCAGATCCTGGCCAATCGGCACGCGAAAGGTTTGCGCAGGTTCCCCGTCAATAGAAATATCCAGCGGGGCCAGTTGTTCGCCCGTTGGTGCGGCCCCCAGATCATCAATACGCAAGGTCAGTGTGACCGGTTCGCCAATAATAGCGAATGCCGGTGCATTGCGGACGCTTAACCGGCGGTCCCAATCGGCCTCTTTCCCTGTCATCAGCAGGTGCATCGGCGCGGGCAGGTCCAGCGGCAGATCCGCGTCATGAATACGGCCATCGCTTAGCGCAAGGATGCCCGCAATGCGGCCACGCGGCTCCTCGGCCAGCGCATTTGACAGGGCGGTGATCAATTCGGTCCCTGCGTCACCTGTACCGTCAGGCACGGTGATCCGGCGCACTTCGGTATTGGGCCGCGCGATGATTTGCGCGGCAAGTGCCGATGCCGCGTCAGCGGTTTGCGTGGCCCGATCCCCCAGCTTTTGGCTAGCGCTTTCATCTTTGACAATCAGGACGATATCGCTCAGTGGGGCACGGTCTTCTTGCTGATAAGATGGGTTTAGCAAAGCACCCAGCACGACCAGAGCGGCCAAGGCGCGCAGTGGCCAGCCGTTCAGCCCGCGCAAAGCGGCAATCAGGACACCAAGTCCTGCAATCACCGCGACTGTCAGCAGCAGAGCAAAGGGGATGAGCGGATCGTAAACGATGCTAGAGGTCATTGGCCCAACCGATCCAGCAGAGCAGGGACATGCACCTGATCTGATTTATAATTGCCTGTCAGCACGTGCATGATCAGGTTCACGCCAAACCGGTACGCCAACTCTCGCTGGCGTTCGCCCGAATAGCCGCGCCCGATGGGCAGCAAGGGCGCACCGTCGCTGCGCACGGCCCATGCGGCGGCCCAATCGTTGCCACCGATCACCACGGGGGTGACACCATCATTCAGGTTGCGAAACGGCATGCCTTCGATCTGTTCTGCGTCCGGGGGCGCTGCTTCGACCCACAGATCACGTGTGGTGTGGCGGCCCGGAAAATCTTGCAGCAAATAGAACGTGCGCGTCAGTACGTGGTCTGCGGGCAGGCGTTCCAGCGGCGGAATGTCCAAAGGTGCCGCTAGATCCTGCAGCTTGCGACCATTCGGGCTTGATGCGCCAAAGCCCGCGATATCGGCATCTCGCGTATCAAACAAGATCAGCCCGCCTGACCGCAGGTAGTCATTCAGCTTGGTGTATGCCTCTGCTGAAGGGCGCGGTTGCGTTGGGGTTATGGGCCAATAGAGGATCGGAAAGAACGCCAGTTCGTCGGTCTCTAGGTTCACGGCTGTCGGTGGAGACGGCTCAACCGAGGTGCGAAAGAACAGCGTGTCGGACAGCCCTGACAGACCCGCGGCGGCGACCTCATCGACACGAGTATCGCCGGTTATGATATGGGCAAGAGACACTTCGACAGTTGCTGCCAAGGCGAATTCATCCGCTGTGGTTTGTGCATCTGCCGTGTCGGCCGGCATAATGAGTGCTAAAAAAAGAACCGCCGCCGTGGCGTTACTACGTCCGATCAAGCGACCTGAAAGGGCAAGGGACGCGACCACATCAGCGAGCAATAGCAAAATGGACAGGCTCAACAGCCATCCCGCCACAGGCTGTTCAGGTGCCACAGCCAGACCGCGCACAGGCACGCCGACGGGCCAGTCTGCCGGGGTCAGTGTATCTTGCGGGCCAAATACATTGCGCGCCAATCTGCGATCACCGCTGGCGTAAATACCCGGTTGCATTGCAGGGCTGGCAACTGCCGAGATCAGGTTAGGCCCTGCGACGCCCGGCAGGTTTCCTGCATCGCGCAAAATACCGTATCCGTCCATCACGCGCAGCGGCGTCCAAGTGGTGCCGACCAGGTCCGCCGCTTCGGGTGCCAAACCGGATGATGAAACCGCCAATCGCTCCATCATCTCAACAAACAAACCAGATAAGGGCAGCGTTGACCATTCCGCTGTTGCCGTGACATGGAAAAGCACGATTTGCCCCTGACCCACCGCTTTGCGTGTCACCAATGGTGTTCCGTCGCTAAGCGATGCAATCACCCGCTCTGCCAAGGTCGGGTCGGGTTGTGCGACGACTTGTGCGGTGACGACGACATCATCGGGCACCGCCAAGCCATAGAAAGGCGACGTTTCGCGGAAAGCAGCCAGCGCTTTCGGCTCTCCCCAACTCATCGCGCCGCCGACACTGCGCCCGCCTGCGCGCAGGCGCACCGGCATCAGCGGGTCCTCGTCTACACGGCTGATGTCACTGGCCGCGATGCGCGGACCTGCAAAACGCACCAGCATGCCACCGTCTTCGATCCACTGGGCAAGCGGCTCTGCCTCGGCGGGTGCGAGTGTTGCGATATCTGCCAGAACGATCACGTCAGGATTGGCAGGCAGGACATCGGCGATGGAGCCGTCAATTAGGTCGGCTGTCGGGATCAAAGCCTGTTCGATATAGTGGAGTGGCGCGAGCAGTTGCAGCCCCTCCTGCGCAGTGCCGCTGCCGATCAGCGCCACTTCGCGGCGGCGCAGGGCATCGTCGACCAGCGTGGTGGCACCGGCGGAACGTTGACCGGCAATCACAAATCCGGTGATCCGCGCGCGCAGTTCTGACGGTAATGCCAATTCGGCGGTCGCGGTCGCAGCCCCTTCGTCAAAGGAGGCATTTACCGTGGCAAGGATACGTGCGTTGCCAGCTGGATCGCGTCCTTCGGCTTGGATCGCCACGTCTCTGGCGGGACCAACTGCGGCGCGATGTACGGTCAAGGTGACAACACTGTCAGCATATGTTGCGGGCGCGATGGCCAGAACATTCGCCGCCGTTTGGTATACCTCGACTGCGCCTTTGTCTTGGGCTGCATCCAATAGTTGATCGCGACCTTCATAGTCCAAACCGTCGCTGAACCACAGCGTATCGAAATTGTCCTGTTCGGTCATAATCTGTTGCGCGCGCTGCAATGCCTCGCCCGAGGGTTGCCATGGGGAGGGTGCCAATCCGGCAAGCCGTGACCGCCATACGTCGGCGGATTGAAAGACTGGTACTTCGGGCCGGGACAGTGTCAGAAAGGCAACGGTGCGGTCGGCGCGCGCGGCACGGGTCAGTTGTGCCTCTATTGCCTCTATTTGTTGCGGCCAGCGCGTCGCACCGGCCCAAGTGCCATCCAGCACTACCAACAACGGGCCATCACCTTCGGCTTGGTCCGTTTCGGGATTCAGCACCGGACCTGCGAGGCCCAAAATAACCGCCGCGACTGCCAGCATGCGCAACAGCAGCAACCACCAAGGCGTGCGGTCAGATACGGTTTCGGCGTCCTTCAGACCCAACAGCAACGCCACGCCGGGAAAGCGTCTGCGGATGGGGGCAGGCGGCACAGCGCGCAAGATCAACCACAAAATCGGTAGTGCAAAAAGCGCGAGCAAAAGCCAAGGCGCTGTAAATCCGATGCCGCCAAGTATTGTCATCCTGCTACTCCTGCGCGGGCATCCATTGCACCATAAAGCCAAAGCAGCACCGATTGAGAAGACGCATCCGTATGGTGCAGACCGTACTGCCAGCCAGTCAGAGCACAGAGGCGTTGCAATTCGGATTTCCGTTCAGCCAACCGGTCAAGATAGCGCGACTTCAGGTCATTCGCTTTAAGGGTTTCGTGGCGCAATGTGCCGCCCACGCTTTCAAAAATCGTGCGCCCGGTAAAGGGGAACGCTTCTTCGGACGGATCAAGTACGTGATAGACAACGCCGCGCACGCCACGATCGGCGGCTTTTGTCAGGGCCAGTTTTACAGGGTCAAGATCACCCATAAAATCCGATATGAAAACTGCACGTGCATTGGGGATCATTGCGCGATGTTCTGGTGGGCTATAATCGGTTGTGTCGTCCTGACAGAACATCTCTGCCAGTCGCAGCAGTTGTGGATTGCCGCGCCGGGGTGGCAATGCGGTGCCGGTCAGTCCAACGCGCTCTCCGCCTCGCAGCAACAAGATTGCCAAGGATAATCCCAACAGACGGGCGCGATCCGCTTTTTCAGGTAGGTTGGCGTTTGAGGAAAACCGCATCGACGCGCCCTGATCGACCCAGAGCATCACGGATTGCGCAATTTGCCATTCGCGTTCGCGCACAAATTCCTGATCTCCGCGCGCGGAACGCCGGTGGTCAATGGCGCGGCGGCTATCCCCAAGTTGCGCGGGGCGGTATTGCCAAAAATCGTCCCCCATACCCGAACGTCTGCGCCCGTGCGCGCCCAGCAAGACGGCACCGGCCAGATGTTCGGCACGTGCCAACAAGGCAGGCAGGCGCGCCGCCTCGGTCTCGGACCTTGCACGAAGGGATAGGGGTGTGTTCACGCCGCGGCCTTTGACCCGGTTAGTGTCGCGGCTGTCTCGTCAATCAGCGCTTGCAGGCTGTCGCCGCGGGCGCGGGCAGCAAAGTTCAGCGCCATGCGGTGGCTCAGCACTGGACGCGCCATATCAATCACGTCCTCCGCAGAAGGGGCAAGCCGTCCTTGCAGTAAAGCGCGCGCCCGGACCGCCAGCATCAGCGCCTGTGCGGCACGTGGACCGGGCCCCCACGCGACCGTCTCGCGGACCTGTGCGCTCACACCGTCTTCTTCGGGGCGGAAAGCGCGGACCAGATCAAGGATCATCTCAACCACAGACTCCCCGACCGGCATGCGCCGCAACAGGCGCTGTGCGTCCAGCAATTCCTGCGCCGTAAAAACCTCGGTCGAAACGGCTTCGTTTTCGCCGGTTGTGGCCAGCAGGATGTCACGTTCGGTTTTGCGGTCCGGATAGGCAACGTCGATCTGCACAAGGAAGCGGTCCAACTGCGCCTCTGGCAGAGGATAGGTGCCTTCTTGTTCAATCGGATTCTGGGTCGCCAGAACATGAAACGGCAGCCCCAGGGCACGGTTTTGCCCTGCGACTGTGACGGTTTTTTCCTGCATTGCCTGCAACAGCGCAGATTGCGTGCGGGGGGACGCACGGTTGATCTCGTCTGCCATCAGCAACTGGCAAAAAATCGGCCCCTCGATAAAGCGAAACGCGCGGGTGCCGTCGTCTGCTGTATCCAACACCTCAGACCCAAGGATATCGGCGGGCATCAGATCCGGCGTAAATTGAACGCGATTGCCGTGCAAGCCCATCACGGTGCTGAGTGTTTCAACCAGCCGCGTCTTGCCCAGACCGGGCAGACCCACCAAAAGGCCATGCCCGCCACACAACAGGGCCGTCAGCGTCAATTCGACAACGCGCTCCTGACCGATGAAGCGATTGGTGATTGAGGCCTTTGCAAGGGCCAGTTTTTCACCCAGCACCTCGATCTGGGCGACCATGTCTTCCGCTTCACTCATGACAATTGCTTCCTTGGGATTATATCCATTGAGTGTAAGTGTAACTCTCGAACAGGAAATGGCAAAAGCAATGAGCGGACAAAAAACCGTGACACCGACCGCAACCAGCCTTGCAGCAGCCGCAAAAGCTGTAAAAACACGCGGATTACCGCCGTTGGAAAAGTGGAATCCGCCCTTTTGCGGGGATTTGGACATGCAAATCAAACGCGATGGCACGTGGTTTTACGAAGGTACCCCCATCGGCAGGCGTGAACTGGTCAAATTATTTGCAACGATTCTGTGGCGGGAGGGGGACAAATACTTCCTCGTTACCCCTGTTGAAAAGGTCGGGATCACCGTTGAGGACGCACCGTTCATCGCCGTCGATTTTGACGCCGAAGGCGCGGGCGCAGATCAGCTTTTGCGTTTTACCACCAACCTTGATGACATGGTGAATGCCGGTCCCGACAACCCGATCCGTGTTGTGCGCGACCCCGAGACCGGAGAGCCATCGCCCTACGTTCTGATCCGCCGCAATCTGGAGGCATTGATCGACCGCAAAAGCTTTTACCGCCTTGTCGATCTTGGGACACATCATAAGGGTTGGTTTGGTGTGTGGTCGGGCGGTGTTTTCTTTGACATTATTCCGTCGGATCAATTGCCTGCCGATGATTGACGCTGTATTTTCCTGATGAAAAGAAAACAGGATTAACACAATGATACCCGCACGATTTGCCTCCGTTGTTTTCGGCTTCATCCTGTCAGGGCTGATGTCGTTTATCGTGTCCGGCATAGCGACGTTTCGGGCCACTGGCGCTGACCCTGCGTTTGTGACCCTATGGATTGGTGCATGGCTGGCCAGTTGGGTTTTCGCATTCCCGACAGTGCTGGTCGTCGCACCATTTACACGGCGTTTGGTTGCCCGGCTGGTGCGGCCGGAGTGATCTAGCCCGGGAAAGTGGTTGCGGGGTCGCCAGCCTGCCATTGCGGGTACTTTCGCATGATTTGCACAAAGGAATCCGAGGTCAAAAACCGTTCCAGCCACGCCTGAAGGTTCGGCCATGGTTGCGCGTTGAACCAAGGTTTGTCGATAAAGGCGAACTGCCGCACAAAGGGCAGAATGGCGAAATCAGCAAGGCTTGGTTTGGCGAAGATCCAGTCCGTCAATTGCTTGTCCAGCTCGGTCAGGAACGCAACAGCCTTGGCGCGCTCGGCTGCGCTATCTGCATCCGGATAACGGGTTGCATACTTGGTGCGGTCAAGCGCCTGCTTGAACGGTCCGTCACACCGCGTGATCCAGTCATGCCCGGCATCCGGCATTTGCAACCAGCCCTGCGGATCATTCTGCTCAAGCGCCCAGATCATGATCTCAAGGCTCTCGTCGATGACGCCATCGCGGCTGACCAGGCAGGGCACCGTTCCGCTGGGGGAGGCGTCAAGAAAAGCGGCGGGTTTGTCGCGCAACACCACTTCTCGCAAGACGACGTGCCGTTCGGCAGCCACCAAGGCCAGACGTGCCCGCATCGCATAGGGACAGCGGCGAAAGGAATAGAGGATCGGGGTCATTGGCGGGTCTTCGTTCAACCTTTCGCCTTTAATGTGCTTCTGCCCAATTCTTGCCTGTGCCCGCATCTACGGTCAGCTTCACGTCCAGCTTTACAACCGGATCATTGGCGTTTTCCATCACTTCGCGCGCCGCATCAATCAGCGCGTCCTCGTGACCTTCGTCTACCTCGAACAGCAATTCGTCATGGACCTGCAGCAGCATCGTTGCGGGTAAATCCTTTATCGCATTTGGCATGCGGATCATGGCGCGGCGAATGACATCGGCGGCGGTGCCCTGAATGGGGGCGTTGATCGCGGCGCGCGCGGCAAATCCGGCACGGGGCCCTTTGGACGCAATCTCTGGGGTGTGAATTTTGCGGCCGAACAGGGTCTGGACATATCCGTGTTCTTTGGCGAATGCCTTGGTGTCATCCATGTAGGTTCTGATGCCGGGGAAGCGTTCGAAATAGCGGTCGATGAACCCCTGCGCCTCGGACCTTGGGATGCGCAGATTACGCGCCAGACCAAAGCCGGAAATCCCGTAGATGACGCCAAAGTTGATCGCCTTGGCACGGCGGCGGATATCCGGCGTCATCTCTTCCATCGGCACACCAAACATCTCGGACGCGGTCATGGCGTGAATATCATCCCCGCGCGCGAAGGCTTCTTTCAACGCGGGAATGTCGGCGATATGCGCCAGAATGCGCAGTTCGATCTGGGAATAGTCCAGTGCCACCAACGTTTTGCCTGGCTCTGCAACAAAGGCCTCGCGAATGCGGCGGCCTTCCTCGGACCTGATTGGAATGTTCTGCAGGTTCGGATCGGTTGAGGCGAGACGGCCCGTTGAAGCACCTGCGATGGAATAAGACGTGTGTACGCGGCCCGTGTCCGCGTTGATATGGTCCTGCAAAGCGTCTGTGTAGGTGGATTTCAGTTTCGACAACTGCCGCCAATCTAACACGCGTGCGGGCAATTCGTGTTCAGTTGCAAGGTCTTCCAACACATCCGCGCCGGTTGCATAGGCGCCGGTTTTGCCCTTTTTGCCGCCCTCGATGCCCATCTCGTCAAACAGGATTTCACCCAGTTGCTTGGGTGAACCAACATTGAACTTGCGGCCCACCATGCCGTAAATCTCGTCCTCCAGCCCCGCCATTTTCTGGGCAAAGGCATTGGACATCCGGCTGAGTGTATCGCGGTCCACCTTGATACCCGACCGTTCCATCGCGGCCAGCACCGGCACCAAAGGCCGCTCCATCGTCTCATAGACTTTGGTGACTTGCGCGGTATGCAATTGCGGTTTCAGGAACTGCCACAGGCGCAACGTGATATCGGCGTCCTCGGCTGCGTATCTCACAGCATCCTCAAGCGGGACTTTGTCAAATGTCACGGCCGACTTACCAGACCCCAGCAACGGTTTGATCGGGATCGGTGTGTGGTTCAAATACCGTTCTGACAGGGCATCCATACCGTGATTGTGCAGGCCCGCGTGCTGGGCATAAGACATCAGCATCGTGTCATCAAAGGGCGCGACCGTAATGCCGATCTGTGCGAAAATCTTGGCGTCGTATTTCATGTTTTGCCCGATTTTCAGGATGCTCGGGTCCATCAACATCGGTGTCAGCATCTTGAGCGCGTCTTCGACGCCCATCTGCCCCTCGGCCAGCTCATCCGAACCGAACAGATCATCGCCGCGGTTGGCTTTGTGGATCAGCGGAATGTAACAGGCCTGACCCGGTTCAACGGCCAGCGAAATTCCCACCAGATCGGCGGTCATTTCGTTCAGGCCGGTTGTTTCGGTATCAACGGCGACATAGCCACGCTCATAAATCCGGTCGATCCATTTTTGCAGTGCGGCGGCATCGCCAACCATTTCGTATTTTGAGGGATCAAACGGGACATCATCCAACTTTGGGGCATCCGGCATCGGGGCCGCGTCCACGATGGTGGGCGCTTCCTTGCCCAACGCCTCGGCAATGCGTTTGGTGAGGGTGCGAAATTCCATCTCTGCCAAAAACGCGAGCAGCTTTTCGGGATCAGGCTCCCGTACCACCAGATCGTCCAGCGTAAATTCCAGCGGTGTATTTTCGTCCAGCAAGACCAGTTTGCGTGACAACCTGATCTGATCGGCGTTGTCGATCAATGCCTGTCGGCGTTTGGGCTGCTTGATCTCTTCGGCACGCTCCAACAATGCATCCAGATCGCCGTATTCGTTAATCAACAGGGCCGCGGTTTTAATCCCGATACCGGGCGCGCCGGGCACATTGTCAACCGAATCGCCGGCAAGCGCCTGCACATCGACCACACGTTCCGGATAGACACCGAACTTGGCGAACACGCCTTCGCGGTCGATGCGGTTGTTCTTCATGGCGTCGAACATCTCGACGCCGTCACCGACCAATTGCATCAGGTCTTTGTCAGATGAGATGATCGTGCATTTCCCGCCAGCCGCGCGTGCCTGTACGGCTAGCGTTGCGATGATGTCGTCGGCCTCGTATCCTTCCAGCTCTTCGCACGCGATGTTGAAGGCAATTGTTGCGGTGCGTGTCAGGGGGATCTGCGGGCGCAGGTCTTCGGGCATCGCCTCGCGGTTGGCTTTGTACAGGTCGTACATGTCGTTGCGGAACGTGTGGCTGCCCTTGTCGAAAATCACGGCAACATGGGTCGGCGCGTCGGGCCCGGTATTGCCCTCAACATAGCGCTGCAACATGTTGCAAAATCCCGATACCGCCCCGATGGGCAGGCCGTCCGATTTGCGCGTCAAAGGCGGCAAGGCGTGATAGGCGCGAAAAATGAACGCGGACCCGTCAATCAGATGTAGATGGTGACCTTTGCCAAAAGTGCCGGACATAAACGCGCTCCCCTACCGATGCGCATTCCTTTTGCCACGAAGCACGCAGCGCTGCCAGCGGCCAATCGTCATGGGCGGTCCGAATGTCAGTTGGATGGGCTGCGCGGCAGGGTGTCAGACCTTGCCTTCGAAATCTGAATGAACAAATTTACAATCGCAATAGCCGCATTCCACAAACCCAGTATCACGCGGGATTTGCAGCCAAACGCGCGGATGACCCAACGCACCTTCACCACCATCACAAGCGATGCGGTACGTGTTCACGATCCGTGTCTCGGGCGCGTCTTGGCTCATCTGGGGTGTCCTTGGCTATAGGCTATGCTGCGCCCTCTTATGCCCAATGCCTGTCCAAGGGACAAGTCCCCGTTAATCGCGGTCCATCCGCACTTGGTAGCAATTGTTGCGCGCGGACCTGACGTGCAGATATGTGACCTTCGGGTCAGTGAATACCTGTGCTGCATGCGCTTCGATATGCGTCGCGGCGACAATAGCGCCTGTGCCGTAAACGATGCGGTCATCGGCATTATAGCCTTTGATCAGATAGTCAGGCGAGGTCTGCAAGATATCAGGCACCTGATGCCCGCCGCCCTGTGCACACGCGTCTGCACACAAGAAAATAGGCCCGGTTTCAGCGTAGGGGTGCAGATCGTCGAACGGTCTGTAAGACAGGATCAACATTTCTGCGCCCTTGGGAATGTCGCGCAGGCAGTGACGGCAGGGATTGGCACTTCCGTTCGATATATGGCGCTCGGGCACTTTGCCATTGGCGTCAGGTGCGCCGGATTGCAGGGTGCGCACGGTTTCCGTGGGAAGGGCGATGTATTGCATGATGTCTCCTTTGTTCCTACCTGAAGTAGGCGCGGGCAGTATCCTGCTCAATCCGTTTTATGCGCATCTGGGTGTGCTGTAACAAATCGGTTCACGCCGCGGGGCCAAGCGCGTAAAAGGGCGGAAAAACAAGAGCAAGCGGAGCGACAAAGGCATGAGCACGCCCAAACCAGTGGTATTGTGTATTCTTGATGGCTGGGGCCAAAGTGACACGCGCGCGGGCAATGCGCCGTTGCTGGCCAAAACACCTACCTTTGACCATATCATGCAGACTTGCCCGCATGCGACGCTGATCACCCATGGTCCGGATGTCGGGCTGCCCAGCGGGCAGATGGGCAATTCCGAGGTGGGCCATACCAACATCGGTGCGGGTCGCGTGGTGGCGATGGACCTTGGTCAGATTGATCTGGCGATTGAAGAGGGACGGTTTGCGCAGAACCCGCCCTTGCAGGACTTTGTCGCTGCGTTGAAAAGGACAGGTGGCACGGCGCATCTGATGGGTGTTGTGTCGGATGGTGGGGTGCATGGGCATTTGACCCACATGATAGCTGCGGCCAAGGCGCTGGATGATGCCGGTCTGCCCGTGGTGATCCATGCGCTGACCGACGGGCGCGATGTCGCGCCACGCTCGGCGCTTGGGTATTTTGAAACACTCGCTGCGGCACTGCCTGAGGGCGTCAAAATCGTGACTGTCATGGGCCGGTATTTCGCGATGGACCGCGATACCCGTTGGGACCGTGTTCAACGCGCGTTCAACGCAATTGTGAACGCGGATGGTTTGAGTGCAGGCAGCGCCAAAATGGCGGTAGATGCCGCTTATGCGCGCGGCGAGGATGATGAGTTCATCCAACCCACCATTGTCGGGGACTATGCGGGTGCCAAAGATTGCGATGCGCTCTTTTGCCTGAATTTTCGCGCGGATCGGGCCCGCGAAATTATGGCGGCACTTGGCGATCCTGCTTTTGACGGTTTCGAAACAGGTCCGCGCCCCGAATGGTCCGCGCTGATGGGGATGGCCCCCTATTCGCAAGCCCATGCCGCTTATATGACGACCATGTATCACAAGCCCGAACTGCCCAACACGTTGGGCGCTTGGGTCGCGCAGCACGGTTTGCGCCAGTTCCGGTTGGCCGAAACCGAAAAGTACCCCCATGTGACATTCTTTCTGAACGGGGGTGAGGAAGCGCCCGCCACTGGCGAAGAGCGCTACATGCCGAAATCCCCCGACGTAGCGACCTATGATTTGCAGCCGGAAATGTCCTGCGCCGAAGTCACGGATCATTTTGTGAGTGCGATTGAGGAAGGCTATGATCTGATCGTCGTGAATTACGCCAACCCCGATATGGTGGGCCATACCGGTGATCTGGACGCCGCAATCGCCGCTTGTGAGGCGGTGGATACGGGCCTTGCGCGGGTTCTGACAGCGCTTGAAAATGCGGACGGTGCGATGATCCTGACAGCAGATCACGGCAATTGCGAAACCATGATTGATCCGGAAACCGGTGGTCCGCATACGGCCCACACGTTGAACCCTGTTCCCGTCGCATTGATCGGCGGTCCCGAAGGAGCAAAGCTGAACAAGGGGCGGTTGGCTGATCTTGCGCCAACGCTTTTGCAATTGATGAACCTGCCACAACCTGACGAGATGACAGGAAAGTCGCTGATTACATGATCCGCCTTTTGGCCTTTTTGTTGGCTCTTTGGCCCCTTGCTGCCCTGTCAGAAACTGACGCCGCTGTGCAGGCGCGCGCCGCAGCAGCAGCATTAGAGGCCGCATCCCGGCAATTGGACGCGGCGGATGGTGCGCGCGACAGGGTGCGTGCATTGACCGAAACGATTCAGGCGTTTGAAACCGGCCTTGGCGCCATGCGCGCCGGTTTGCGTCAGGCCGCCATCAGCGAAAGCCAGATGACCCAGCGCCTTCAATCGCGCGAGGCCGAAGTGGCGCAGTTGCTGGGTGCGTTGCAGAGCATTGGAAATGCTGCGTCGCCGGTCGCATTGTTGCATCCGGACGGGCCTATGGGAACGGCACGTGCCGGCATGTTGCTGGCCGAACTGACGCCCGCGTTGAACGCCCGTGCAGATGCGTTGCGGCAGGATCTGGAGGACGTGAAAACCCTTCGTGCCTTACAGGTGGATGCCGCCGAACGGCTCAAGACAGGGCTTGCGCAGGTTCAGCTTGCGCGCACCACGCTTAACCAGGCGATGGCCAACCGCACAGATTTGCCGCAACGCTTTACCGAAGACCCGGTGCGCACGGCAATTCTGATCGCCTCTACCGAGACGCTGGATGGCTTTGCCAGCGGCCTGTCAGAGATCGTGACAGATGAGGTCGCCCCCGCGCCCGTATCGCTTGATGGGCAGATCGGCGCCCTGCCTTTGCCGGTGCAGGGTTTGGTGTTACGCCGCGCGAATGAAGCGGACGCAGCAGGTGTCAAACGCCCCGGTGTGATCCTTGCCACGCGGCCCCGCGCCATTGTTACAACACCCACCGCCGCGACAGTACGCTATCAGGGGGAGCTGCTGGATTTGGGCAATGTGGTGATTCTCGAACCGCAGGCAAATACGTTATTTGTTCTGGCCGGCCTTGATGTGGTCTACGCAAAAACCGGTCAAGTCATTGCTGCGGGCACGCCAATTGGCCTTATGGGCGGTGCTGCGGCAGAAATCGGCGCTACTTTGTCACCCCTTCGTGAAGGGACTGGCACTGAGCGCACAGAAACGCTCTATATAGAAGTAAGATTAGACAACACCCCAAAGGACCCCGCGACGTGGTTCCAAATGGATGAGGATTGATGACGCGATGAAGAAGTTTATGATGGCAGCCCTTGGCGGCACCGTGGCGGGCGTGATCGCCACCACACAGATCGCCGCGCCCCTGCTGGCGCAAGAAAGCGCCAAGACCGAGAACGTGTATGAGCAGCTTGATCTGTTTGGCGATATTTTTGAACGCATCCGCGCGCAATATGTTGAGGAAGTTGATTCAGCGGATCTGATCGAGGCCGCAATCAACGGCATGCTGACCTCGCTTGATCCTCATTCCAGCTATCTGTCGCCCAAGGACGCGGTGAAAATGCGCGAACAGACGCGTGGTGAATTTGGCGGTCTGGGCATTGAGGTCACGCAAGAAGAGGGATTCGTGAAAGTTGTGTCGCCCATCGACGGCACCCCCGCAGCCGAGGCCGGCATTCAGGCGGGCGATTTTATCACCCACGTGAACGACGAGAGCCTTCTGGGTCTGGCACTGGATGATGCGGTTGAAATGATGCGGGGGCCAGTCGGGTCCGAGATCATCATTCGCGTCGTGCGCGAGGGCGAAGATGAGCCGTTCGACGTGTCCATCATCCGCGACACGATTGAGCTGACCGTGGTGCGGTCGCGCACCGAAGGGGACACGGTGGTATTGCGCCTGTCCACATTCAACGAACAGACGTATCCCAAGATGAAAGAAGCCATTGAAGAGCAGGTCGCCGCCTTGGGTGGCATCGACAATGTGAACGGATTTGTCGTCGACCTGCGCAACAACCCCGGCGGTTTGCTGAACCAGGCGATTGCCGTATCGGATGCCTTCCTTGAGGAGGGTGAGATTGTCAGCACGCGGGGCCGTGAATTGGCCGATGGGGACCGTACAAACGCGACACCTGGTGATCTGGCTCAGGAAAAGCCGATTGTGGTTCTGATCAATGGCGGTTCTGCGTCCGCCTCCGAGATCGTCGCAGGCGCGTTGCAAGACCACCGCCGCGCGATTGTGATCGGCACCAAGAGCTTTGGTAAGGGGTCTGTCCAGACGGTTATGCCGTTGCGTGGCAATGGCGCGATGCGTCTGACAACGGCGCGCTATTACACGCCGTCGGGTCGTTCCATTCAGGCGCTGGGCGTATCGCCGGACATCATCGTCGAACAACCGCGTCCGCGCGTGGATGATGAGGCCGATAACGAGGCCGATCAGCGTCCATCACGTTCCGAGGCGAACCTACGGGGCAGCCTGAACAACGACAGCCTGACAGATGATCAGGTGAAACAAATTCTTGAGGACCGTGCAAAGGCGGAAAAAGCCGCAGAATTGCGTGAGGACGATTATCAGCTGGCCTATGCCATTGATATTCTCAAGGGCCTGTCCGCGCTTGGTCCACGCGACTAAGCACGCGTCCTTAAGGAAACTCACTGCCAAAAACCAAAGGCCCGCATGATCTGCGGGCCTTTTGCGTGTCTGGTTACATGGTTTCCAGACAGTGACGCCTAAATGCGCGCTTGAGCATGTCCAGCTCGGCGCGCAAAAGATCCATCTCGGCGCGGATATCGTCGCCCAGCACATCACCGGCCAGCAATGTAATATGGCCGATCTGCTCTTTCCGGCTGGCGTCAATGATCAACAGTGTCTGGACGCCATCCGCAATCGCATCGGGTGGAATCGGAACGCTCAACATCCACGTATTCTTGGCGTTATGGGCAGCAATAGTGACCCCTTCGACGGGTTTGTCGAGATGCGTAACCTCGATGCTAGGGGTTTCTGCCACGCCAGTGATGACGCCCTGCCACACACCCATTCTCATCGTTGTTTTTGTCAGTTCCAGTGTGCTCACGCGGGCGGCTCCTTAAATCTGGGCGCGCGGACGGCGCGAGAAAGTGAGATCGCGCAAGACCACCTGGTTCATCTGCGGTCTTTCAAAAATGATGTCGATCCATGCCCGTTCCACCCGTTTTTCGTTCAGGTTCGAATAGGCCAGATCAAACTCGACGCGGTGGTTGTCAGACCGAAGAGGCAATTCACGCACGATCTGCTCGGTGTTTGGTCCATTGCGGATGTTGAGGCGTGCAAAAATCTCGAGCGGTTTTTCAAGCTCCACAATTGCATCCATCTGGATGAGGTGGGTGCGTTTGAGCCCTTTGATACCCTCTTCGGGTATGTCGACCACCAGCGATAGAAATGACCCGTCAAACTGGAAAACGTCCAGACGCAAACCGTAAGGTGCAAGGTCTTCCTTGCGCTGGTTACGCAGTTGGCGCAGCGTCAATTCCGAAAATTCGCAGTCATGAAACAAGGTCACTTCATCGCCAAGCCTCGACTTGGTCTGAACCGACGAAAGCCCCGGTGTCGGCAGCGACCCGCGCCACAGTTCAGGCCGCCATGCCCAATCTGCGTTGTGCGGTTTGGGAAAGCTGGTCGATCCGATCATCGGCAACGCAAGCCGTTCATCAGCCGTATGGATCAGCCGGTCGAGGTGGGTTTTCAGCTGTCGCGCCCGATCACGTTGGCGGCGCAGCATGGGCAAATCTGCGTCAGCGGCTTTGCGTGCCGCACGCGCCCAGCGCTGGATGTTCCTAGAGAACACCTTTCCGTCAAGAAAGCCGAAACCAATTTTAGACATAAACAGCAGACACCCATTTTTAGGCAGTGTATCCAGCCAAAGGGTTGCATTCAAATGAATTGGCAACATTCCCGTGGTGTTTGAACGGATTGTTGCCAAATCAGAAACAGACTAATTGGTGCTTTCCTCAGTCCGCCGGATCAGCTCCGCAACCAGCGCGCGTCCCTCGCGGGTGATCGCGGCACCATCGGCAGGGCCGTAAAGGGCGATACCAAGGACTTGGCCGTTAACCAATGCAGAGCCCCGCCAGTGGTCTGGTGACATATCCGGCCCAATTGCATCGCCTGTCGCGCGAAATACTAGGCTTGTATCATTTGCTACGAGGGCGGACACGTCGCGCAGCCCGAATGCGGCTGCCGTCTGGGTCGGTGTGGGTAGTGTTCCGGTCCCACGTGCTTGGGCCACGCTGACCGTCATCACACCAATCGGGGCACCACGACCGCCCCCGTCCGCGCCCAGCTTGTCGCAGCGCGCAAGCAGCGCAAACCGTGGTCTCAGGCTTTCACCGTCGATGCAGTAACCTGTTGGCGGGACGAGCGTCACAACCCCGAACGCCATCGGTGCTTGGGCCAAGGCCTCGGCATTCGGCTTGGCATTGATGCTTGAAAGGCCGCTGATCAGGTCCGTTGTCTGGCTACCTTCGCAGGCAGCCAGAAACGTCAGTAAAATCGCCGCAACGCTGGTTTTACAGGTCCATGTAATCATGCGTTTCGGCCTTGCCGCCGGGGTGCGTGACCGCGCCCAGATAGGTTGGTCCCACCAGCTGCGCATATTTCCACAATGCGCCGGACGCATAATTCGTTGGTTTTGCCCCGGCCCATGCCGCCTTGCGTGTCGCCAACTCATCGTCCGTCAGATCAACGGAAATGGACCCTTCGATTGCGTTCAGCGTGATCATATCACCGTTCTGCAACAACCCGATAGGACCGCCAAGCGCGGCCTCTGGCCCTACGTGACCCACGCAGAAACCGCGCGTCGCCCCCGAGAAACGACCATCAGTGATCAGCGCGACTTTTTTGCCCATACCCTGACCCGACAGGGCGGCCGTGGTCGCCAGCATCTCGCGCATGCCCGGACCGCCTGCAGGGCCTTCGTTGCGGATGACGAACACGTCGCCCTCGGAATAGGTACGGTTCTGCACGGCTTCAAAAGCGTCCTGCTCGCATTCGAACACCAGCGCCGGGCCGGTGAACACGATGTCTTCGTCTGACATGCCCGCAATTTTCACGATGGCACCTTCAGGTGCGAGGTTGCCTTTGAGGCCGACAACGCCGCCGGTTTTCGAAATCGGGTTGTCGATAAAGTGGATCACCTTGCCGTCTGCTTCACGCTCGATCTTGTCCAGTTCTTCGCCCATGGAGTAGCCGGTTACGGTCATGCAATCGGTGTGGATCAGACCCGCTTTGCGCAGTTCTTTCATCACAACCGGCACCCCACCCGCCTCATAGAGGTCTTTGGCGACATAGGCGCCGCCGGGCTTCATATCGACGAAGTGCGGGGTGTCGCGGAAGATTTCACAGACGTCTTCGAGGAAGAATTCAATGCCTGCCTCATGTGCCATCGCAGGCAAGTGCAGACCAGCATTCGTAGAGCCACCGGTGCAGGCCACGATGCGCGCTGCGTTCTCGAACGCCTGACGGGTGCAGATGTCGCGCGCGCGGATGTTCTTTTCAATCAGGTTCATCACGGCGGCACCCGAAGCCACACCGTATTCATCACGTGATTTGTAGGGCGCGGGTGCACCGGATGAGTTTGGCAACGCCAAACCGATCGCCTCGGACACACAGGCCATCGTGTTGGCTGTGAACTGACCGCCGCAGGCACCGGCGGACGGGCACGCCACGCGCTCGAGGATTTCCAACTCTGCTTCGGTCATGGTGCCGCCTTGCCAGTTGCCGACAGCCTCGAACATGTCCTGAACGGTCAGATCACGGTTGGCAAACGCGGCGGGCACATCTGCACCTTCAGGCGCGCGGCCCGGCAGGATTGACCCGCCATACATAAATACGGACGGCACGTTCAGACGGATCATCGCCATCATCATACCCGGCAATGACTTGTCACAACCCGCCAGACCGACTAGCGCATCATAGCAGTGGCCGCGCATTGTCAGCTCAACCGTGTCGGCAATCGCTTCGCGCGATGCCAGCGATGACCGCATGCCCTCGTGACCCATCGCGATTCCATCGGTGACGGTAATCGTGGTGAATTCGCGGGGTGAACCCTGTTCTTGCTTGACGCCGATCTTGACGGCTTGGGCCTGACGGTTCAGCGCGATGTTACAAGGCGCAGCTTCGTTCCAGCAGGTCGCGACCCCGACCAGCGGCTGGTGGATTTCTACATCCGTCATGCCCATTGCATAATAATACGACCGGTGCGGCGCGCGCGCGGGCCCTTCGGTGACGTGACGGCTGGGCAGTTTGGATTTGTCAAAGCGTGGGGTACTGGACATGTTTTTGTGCTCCTCGTAATGCGTTGGTAACGGAATAGTCGTGCAAACGGAGTGCTGCAAGGTAAAGCGGTGATGTTGTAATACGCGACACTTGGCCCTAGGTAGTCTGATGCACGCCGGCGGTCCGTTTCCAGAGACTTGGCATCAGCGAAAGTCCCGCATGGAACGCAGCATATTCTCTTTCATCTGGAAGTACTCCCGACGCGAACAGATCGCCTTGTTGTTGTTCACGGTTTTCACGTTCCCTTTTCTGTATGCCACGCTTGAACTGCCAAAGCGCATTATCAACGATGCCATCGGTGCAGAAAGCGATGTGGTCGACCTGTTCGGCACTCAGATCACGCAGGTGCAATTCCTGTTTGCGCTGTGCTTTGGTTATCTGGCTGCCGTTCTGGTGCACGGACTGCTGAAAATGCGCCTGAACACCATGAAAGGTGTGTTGGCAGAACGTCTTTTGCGCCGGTTCCGGTATCAGCTGGTCAGCCGAATGATGCGTTTCCCGCGCAGTTATTTTCAGAACACGTCGCAGGGTGAGTTGGTCAGTATGGTCACATCCGAGGCCGAACCAATGGGCGGTCTTATGGGCGACGCTGTGGCGCAACCTGCGTTTCAGGCGGGTCAGATGCTGATCATTGTGGTGTTTCTGTTCCTGCAAAGCCCGTGGTTCGGGTTGGCCGGTGTCGCGCTGATCCCGCTTCAGGCGTGGCTGATCCCGTTGTTGCAACGCCAGATCAATCTGCTGAACAAAGAGCGCATCAAGGAAGTGCGTCATTTTGCAGGCGAGATAGGCGAGACCGCAGCGGGGATCACTGATTTGCGCACCAACGGCGGTTGGCGGTTCCGGCTTGCGGGGTTCACAGACCGTTTGGGGCGTCTTTTTGAGGTGCGTTTCCGCATCTATCAGAAAAAGTTCTTCATGAAGTTCCTCAATAACTTCATCACTCAGCTGACACCGTTTTTCTTTTACGCCGTTGGTGGATACCTCGCCATCATGGGTGAGATTACAGTGGGCGCGCTGGTGGCAGCGCTGGCCGCTTACAAAGACCTGAGCAACCCGTGGAAAGAGTTGCTGGCCTACTACAACCAGACGCAGGATATGGCGTTGCGCTGGGACGTGGTGACAGAGCGCTTTGCGCCAGACGGCATGATTGATCCGGCGTTATTCGAGGGTGTCCCGGATGAAATCCCGCAACTGCGTGGTGATATCGAGCTAAACAATATTAGCGTGCGGAATGCAGATGGTAACTTTGTGCTGGAAGACATCTCCCTTCATATTCCGGCGGGAAGTCACGTAGCGATAGAGGTGGCGACACAGTCAGAACGCACCGCACTGGCCGAAGTTCTGACGCGCGAGATTGTGCCAACACGCGGCAACATCAAGATCGCGGACAGAGACCTGTCCAAGTTGCATCAGGCTGTTGTTGCTGCGCGCATCGGCTATGCCAGCGCGCATCCCTATCTGTTTCAAGGCAACATCGGTGACAACCTGTTGATGCCATTGCGTACCAGCCCCAAGACCGTGCTGTGGGATCCAAAACACCGGGACCGCAAGGGGATTGAGGCCAAACGCGCAGGCAACAGCCGCGACAGCACCGCCGCAGACTGGCTTGATCCCGAGATTGCCGGGCTGAACACCACCGACGACGTGCAGCGGTTCTGGTATGAAATTACCGAAGCACTGGGCACGGCTGATATCATTTTTGAACGGATGCTGAACGCGCGCATGGACCCCGAGGTCCACCCCGTATTGGCGCGCCGTTTGGTCGAATTGCGCGATGAGGTTTACGACCGGCTGAAAGCCGAAGGGTTGGACAAGGTCGTCTACCGGTTTGACCCCGATACCTTTAACCCGGCGGTGCCCTTGGGGGGCAACTTGATGTTTGCGACGCCCAAGGAAGACATCAGCCAGCAGGGACTTGCCACCGAGAAACAATTTCTGAGCATGATCATTGAACAGGGTCTGGCAGAACCGGGCATTGCCATATCGCAAACTCTTGTTGAGACGCTGCACCAGACATTTGGCATGGATGGCACGGATCACCCGCTGTTCACCGCGCTCAACATCGACGAGGCGCTGTATGAGCAGCTGGTTGATATTGCGTCGCGGCGGCGCGAAAGCGGCGATGCTGCACTTACCCACGAAGAATTTGCGCTTTTGCTGACGGTGCCTTTTGCCTTTACTGCGGAACAGATCGGTCCTGCATTCCCCGATAGTTTCAAGGAAGAGAGTCTGCGTATCCGGCAGTCGAACGGGGACAACCTGCGCAAATCCGCAGGTGATTTGTTCGTGCCGATCGCGCCCGATAATTATCTGCCCCGTCTCACCATGCTTGAGAACCTGATCTACGGTCGTATTTCTGCGATGGCGGGCCTGCAGGGGGATATGGTTCAGGATGTCGTGACCCAAGTTGTTGAGGCGCATGACCTCAAGCGGCTGGTATCCGCTAATCTGTTTGACGTGCCGACCGCGATTGGTGGATCAAACCTGCCCGCAATTTTTCAGGAACGTGCGGCCTATGGCCGGGCCGCCATCAAGCGCCCTGATGTCTTAGTTTTCAACGAACTTGTCGCGGGCCAAGGGCCTGAGGCGCAGGCACAAATTCGCAATCGGCTGAGCGCGCTGTTGCCGGATACAACGCAAATCTACATCAATGGCAGTTTTGCAGACCCCACCAGTTTCGACATGCATGTCGAAATCCGAAATGGCCGCATTGATGGCCAAGCCGGGCAGGAGACAGCTGAATCCAATGACAGCGGGTCGGATGATCTTCGCCGCAAGTTGCGCATTATCTCAAAGAATGACCTCTTTGCGACTCTCGACGCGCGCAATCGTCGTCTGCTTGCCTTTGCTGCGCAATGGTACACTGTGAAAAAGGGGCAGCGCATATTTGCTGCGGGTGAACGGGCGGATGCCGCCTATTTGTGTTTGTCCGGCAAGGCCGAACTTGGCCACTACGAAGACAATGGCACCAGAAACCACATTTCTGACGTAGGTCCGGGCCGCTTGATTGGCGATTTGGCAATCATTCTGGATCAGCCGCGACAGCTGGACCTTGTCGCAACCGAGGACTCGCAGTTCTTGCGCATCGGCGCTGAACAATTCCGTGCGGTGGTTGAAAATGACAAAACCGTGGTGCTGAGCCTGCTGCGCACAGTTGGTGGGTATTTGTCAGGGGCTGCCGATCTGATGATTGCCGCAGGTATTGAAATACCGCGTGAAGAAGGTCCAGCGCCGCCCCCGTTGGTAGAAGGTGACGTCAAGCCATGAGCCTGCGGCGCGCATATCAGGCCCATGAAATGCTTGTCGCACCCGCGCGTGCGCGTTGCGCGTTATGGCGTTTTGTGGGCGGTTTGATCCTTGCTTTTGTGATTTATGTCGCTCTGAATCAGGCGTTCTTTGCGACGGTTTTTTCATTTGTTGGCAGCAGCGGATCACTGTTCGAAGATGGCATTCTGACAGGCACATCGCCAATGTCGATGTATGTCCTGCTGGTGAGTTTTGCGTTTATGACGGTCGGGATCGGCATAACGGTGCGCATCCTGCACAACCGCAGTCTGCGCAGCGTGCTGGGACCGTTGCCACTGTTGTGGACCGACTTCAGGCGCGTGTCCGTGATGATGGTTGTCTTGCTTGTCGTGCTTGCAGTCCTGCCCCCTTGGGACATGGGGGGCGCTTATGTCAGCAATATGCCGGTGGGCCTATGGGCACTTTTGCTGCCGGTGTCGCTGATTGCCGTGCTGATACAGGTCAGCGCCGAAGAGATCGTTTTTCGTGGCTATATCCAACAACAATTGGCAGCGCGGTTCAAATCCCCTTGGGTTTGGATGGTTCTGCCTGCGGCCCTGTTTGCGCTGGGTCACTATCTGCCGCAAGAAGCGGGGCAGAACGCGCTAAAAATCGCGCTTTGGGCGGGTATCTTTGGCCTACTTATGGCGGATCTGACGGCGCGCTCAGGCACGCTTGGGCCTGCCATTGCCGTTCACCTTTGGAATAACGTCTCTGCCATGCTCTTGGTTGGCCTGCCTGACAACCTTGGTGGGCTCGCGCTTTATCATGCGCCGTTTTCAATGAATGACACGGCGGCGATGGCCGCATGGTTGCCTGTCGACTTTGTCTTGATGTTCGTCTCATGGCTGGCTGCACGTCTCGCGATCCGGCGCTGATTGCATTTTCCTTCCGCGCCGCTTATCTGAAATGCAACAAGCCATCAGGGACCACACATGAACTGGATCAACAACTACGTCCGTCCCCGGATCAATTCGATCTTTTCGCGCCGCGAAACGCCGGACAATCTGTGGACCAAATGCGATGACTGCGGCACGATGCTGTTTCACCGCGAAGTGTCGGAGAACCTGAACGTCTGCACTAACTGTGGCCATCACATGCCCATCGGTGCGCGCGAACGGCTGACGTCGCTTTTTGACGGCGGTGTGTTCAATGAGATCAAGGTGCCAGCACCGACGCCGGACCCTCTGCATTTTCGCGATCAAAAGAAATACCCCGACCGTCTGCGCGCCGCGCAAAAGGAAACCGGTGAGGCAGAGGCGATGTTGGTCGCCGCCGGAGAGATGGGGCGCACGCCGATTATCGCCGTCTGTCAGGACTTCAGCTTTATGGCCGGGTCGATGGGCATGTACGTGGGCAACGCGATCATCGCGGCCGCGCAAGAAGCGGTCAAACTCAAACGCCCGCTGATCCTGTTTTCAGCCGCGGGCGGCGCGCGCATGCAGGAAGGGATTTTATCACTGATGCAGATGCCCCGCACGACCGTTGCCGTGCAGATGCTGAAAGAGGCGGGGCTGCCCTATATCGTTGTTCTGACGCATCCGACAACGGGTGGCGTCACGGCCAGCTATGCGATGTTGGGCGATGTGCATATCGCCGAACCCAATGCGCTGATCTGCTTTGCCGGGCCGCGCGTGATTGAACAAACCATCCGCGAAAAACTGCCTGACGGGTTCCAGCGCGCTGAATACCTGCTGGAACACGGCATGCTGGACCGCGTCACGCCCCGAACGGAATTGCGTGACGAATTGATCAACATCACCCGCATGTTGCTGGGCCTGCCGCCTGCCGTGCGCGGTGATCTTCCGCCGCCACAAGAGGGTGGCGATCTGGATCATGCCCTTTCAGAGACAAAAAGCAGCACCTGAATGACCACGATTTCATCTGACGTGATCCTTGAACGGATGATGGCCCTGCACCCCAAGATCATCGACCTGACCTTGGACCGGATGACCCATTTGCTGACCGCAATGGGCAATCCTGAAAACGATATGCCGCCGGTGATCCATGTCGCAGGCACCAATGGCAAGGGATCAACGCAGGCCATGATTCGCGCCGGGCTAGAGGCGATGGGCAAGTCGGTTCACGCCTACACCAGCCCGCATTTGGCGCGATTCCATGAACGCATTCGTCTGGCCGGAACGCTGATTGCAGAGGATGCGCTGACGGCTGTTCTGGATGAATGCTATGCGGCCAATGACGGCGGCAATATCACCTATTTTGAAATTACGACGGCGGCAGCGCTGCTGGCGTTTGCCCGTACACCTGCGGATTACACCTTGCTTGAGGTCGGCCTTGGCGGGCGTCTGGACGCGACCAATGTGGTTGACCGTCCCTTGATGACCGTAATCACCCCGGTCTCGATCGACCACCAGCAGTACCTTGGCGATACGTTGGGCGCGATTGCAGGCGAAAAGGCCGGCATCATCAAACGCGGTGTGCCCTGCGTAGTCGGCCCACAAGAAGACGAAGGTCTTGAGGTCATTGAAGCACGCGCAAACGCGCTGGGCGCGCCATTGCTGGTGTATGGCCAGCACTGGCATGTAGGTGTTGAGGCGGGGCGGCTGGTCTATCAAGATGAGAGCGGCCTGCTTGATTTGCCGCTGCCCAACTTACCGGGCACGCATCAGGTGATGAACGCGGGCGCAGCGCTTGCCGTTCTACGCCATCTGGGCGCGGATGAGGCCGCATGCCAAGCGGCGGTCACAAAGGCAGAGTGGCCCGCCCGCATGCAGCGTCTAAAACATGGACCGCTGACGGATGCCGCCCCAAAGGCAGAGCTGTGGCTGGACGGCGGTCACAATCCGGCTGCAGGGATCGCGATTGCCGATGTATTAGCCTCAGGTGCTGCCCGCCCTACGCACCTGATTTGCGGCATGCTCAATACCAAGGACATTGCGGGGTATCTGCGCCCACTGGCTGCCGTTGCGCGCAGCCTGCATGCCGTCTCTATTCCGGGCGAAACCGCGACGTTGCCTGCCGCCACAACAGCGGCGGTCGCGCGTGAGGTCGGGCTGGAGGCATTCGAGGCGTCCAGCGTTCAGGATGCTTTGCAGCAAATCATTGCGACTGATCCACAGGCAAAAGTGCTGATCTGCGGATCGCTTTACCTTGCGGGGTCTGTTCTGCGCGAAAACGGATAGGGCTACGCGGCACGGGTCAGCCGCCCCATCCCTTTGCCTGCATCTCGCGAAGGCGCGATGCGGTACGTTCAAATTCAAACGTGCCTTCGCCCTCCAGATACAACACTTCCGGTTTGGCTGCTGCCGACGCGATCAGCCGCACACGCGCCTCATAAAGCGCATCAATCAACGTGACAAAGCGCTTTGCCTCATTGAAATTGTCGCGCCCCAATGCGGGGATATCATCCAGTAACAGAACGCGCACCGCTTCTGCCAACGCCAGATAATCAGCCGCCCCCAACGGTTGTCCACACAGATCGTGAAACCGCGCGCGCGCCATCCCGTTGTGAAAGCGCGGGATTTCAACCTTGCGCCCTTTGACATGCAAGATCAGCGGCGCGTCCTTGTTGCCGGTCAGATCGCTCCAGACACTGTCCATCTCAGTACGGCTTTGGGCGCTGACGGGGGTGAAATAAACGTCACTTCCGGCCAGACGATCCTGACGGTAGTCGGTCGGGCTGGCCAATTCATGCACAACCATCTTTTCTTTGATCATCTCTATGAACGGCACGAACAGGTTTCTGTTCAGGCCGTGCTTGTACAGATCATCCGGCAGGCGGTTGGACGTGGTCACAACCACGACGCCCGCCGCAAACAGCGCCTGAAACAATCGCCCAACGATCATCGCGTCTGTGATGTCCGTAATCTGCATTTCATCAAATGCCAGCAGGCGCACCGTTGCCGCCACATCGGCGGCAACGGGAGCAATCGCATCGTCGACGCCAGTTTTACGGGCCTCATGCATGGCGCTGTGAATTTCTTGCATAAAGGCGTGAAAATGCACCCGTCGCGCAGGGATATCGTCCAGATGTGCGACGAACATGTCCATCAGCATTGATTTGCCGCGCCCCACACCGCCCCACAGGTACAGGCCCTTGGGCGGTTCGGGCGCTTTGCGAAAGAGCCCTTTTTTGACGGGCGTCAGCAGAGCCTCGCGAATGCGATCAAATTCGGGCATCACGGCCTCTTGGGCGGGATCGCGGCGCAGATCACCAGCTGCGATAAGGCGCTCATATGTTTCGCGTAAACTGCTCATGGCGGCAGATGTAGCGGTATGGCTGGCGGTTGAAAAGCATCAAGAACGGGGGTGTGCGCCATCACAAGCAATGATTTGACGCCATCGCAATTCACCGTAGTGTCAGCGGACCAACAGAATAGAATGCCAAGACATGCAGCAGCACCGCGCCCCCCTTTTCACACCCGTCCTGATTGTCAGCTGCGTCATCATCATGATCAGCTTTGCGGTGCGCGCGTCGTTTGGCGTCTTCCAAATCCCGATTGCCGAAGAATTTGGCTGGCTGCGCGCTGAATTCTCGCTGGCCATCGCAATCCAGAACCTTGCATGGGGTGTGGGCCAGCCGATCTTTGGCGCGATGGCGGAAAAGATTGGGGACCGCCGCGCAATCGTGATCGGCGCGGTGGTCTATGCCGTAGGTCTGGTCCTGTCGGCGCAATCCGTCACCCCGTTTGAACATCAGGCCTATGCGTGGCTGGTCGGATTTGGCATCGCAGGCACGGGTTTCGGTGTGGTTCTGGCCGTGGTCGGGCGCGCCTCGTCTGATGAAAACCGCTCAATGTCGCTGGCGATTGTGACGGCGGCGGGCAGCGGTGGGCAAATCTTTGGCGCCCCTGTCGCTGAATGGCTGCTTGGGTTTATGCCATGGCAATCTGTGTTTTTAGTTTTCGCGGCGACGGTCCTGTCGGTGATCCTGACCTTGCCGCTGATGCGCGCGCCCGTTCTGGCCAGCCGTGCGGAGCTGGAGGAAACGCTGGGCGAGATACTTCAAAAGGCGTTCAAAGACCCGACCTATACGCTGATATTCCTCGGTTTTTTCTCCTGCGGCTATCAGCTTGGCTTTATCACCGCGCATTTCCCGGCGTTTGTAACAGAGCTTTGCGGGCCGATCATGGTTGGTGGTGTGTTGCACAACATCGGGATCACGACGACCTCCGCGCTGGGTGCGGTTGCGATTTCGATCATCGGGTTAACCAATATTGCGGGAACACTGATGGCCGGCTGGGCGGGCAAAAGGTATTCGAAAAAGTACCTGCTGGCCGGGATCTACACGGGGCGAACAATCATTGCGGGGCTGTTCATCATGATGCCGATCACGCCGATGTCTGTTGTGCTGTTTTCGGCGGGTATGGGCGCGCTATGGCTGGCGACTGTGCCGCTAACCTCTGGTCTGGTGGCGCATATTTACGGGCTGCGCTACATGGGGACACTTTATGGCATCGTGTTTTTCAGCCACCAATTGGGCAGCTTTCTGGGCGTCTGGCTAGGGGGCCGGATGTATGACGCGTTCGGCAGCTACACTGCGGTGTGGTGGATTGGTGTCGGTGTCGGTGCGTTCAGCGCGGTACTGCATCTGCCCATCCGCGAGCGGCGTTTGGAAGGATTGCGCACCGCCTAAGGTGCGTTCCATCGATCAAGGATATAGCTGCTGGTCATCAAATCCAGATGCGCGCCACCGCCGTTTTTGAACAGTGTGATTTCATCGTCTGATTGCCTGATGAATTGGTCGAGGCTGTAGTAATCCGCGATAATGTCATCACGGGTGATTGCACCTGTCTCAATTGGTATCCTGATCTCACCGATGTGGCCAACAGTCGTGTCAAAGCTGTCAACAAAGATCCGCGCGCGGGTCAGGGCGGTGTCATCAACCTCTCGCATATCTGGCCGGTACGCGCCAATCAGATCAACGTGTTGACCGGGACGAAGCCAATCACCTTTGATCAGCGGTTCGGTCGACATGGTCGCACTTGTGATGATGTCGGCTTGGGCGACCGCTTGTTCCAGATCACTTGCGACCTGCAAACCGGGCAATTCCTGCGCCATGGCTTGCGCATTGGCTTGGGTCCGGTTCCAGACGGTGAACTGGGCCTCTGGAAACGCAGCACTATACGCAGAATGCAGCGCACGGCCCTGATTGCCTGCCCCCACGATCAGGATGTTCTTGCTGTCGGGCCGTGCCAAGCGACGTGCAGCCAGCAGACTGTCGCCCGCAGTTTTCCATTTTGTCACCAGATGGAAGTCGACAATCGCAGCCAATACCCCGCTATCGTCTGCATAAAGATTCAGACCCCCGTTCACGATCGGCTTTCCCGTCTTTGGATTGTCAGGAAAGATTGTCGCGGACTTCACAGCAATCCCCAGACCGTCAATCCACGCAGCCCGGTTGAGCAGCGTGTCTTTGCCACGATATAGAAACGTATCCGCAATTTCGGCGCGGGGCAGGGCGTGACCCGCCGCAATCGCATCCGTCAATCCGATCCAGTCGAGCAAGGCCTCGCCCGCCTCGAACGGTATCATTGCAACATCCGACATGGGCTATCCTTTCGCTGCGGCGCGCAACTCGCGCTCCAACGCTTCTAGAAAACGAGAGCGATCCGCTTTTGTAAAGCCTTTGCCACCACCTTGCCTGAACGGGTCAGCGGCGCGCAGGTCCGTCATCAGATCACGGGTGGCCAGCACATTGCCGATGTTTGCCTGTGTCAGCGCCTCGCCATTGTGCTTGAGAACCCGCGCACCAGCTTCAACGCATTTTGCGGCCAGCGGGATGTCACCGGTGACGACCACATCACCCTTGCCGCAGCGGTCCGCGATCCACATATCCGCCACATCAGGCCCATCCGCGACAATCACCGTTTCAACAAACGGGTTTTGCGACGGGCGCAGCCCCCCGTTTGAGACAACGAACATCTGCACCTTGTGACGTGTCGCGACGCGCTCGGCCTCTTCTTTGACCGGGCAGGCGTCCGCGTCGATGTAAAGCGCGGTCATTTCGCCCAAAGCGCATCGGCATGAAACGCGACGTGGTCTTCCATAAAGGTCGATACAAAGAAATAGCTGTGATCATATCCGGGCTGCATGCGGAAGGTGCCGTTCTGACGCTTGGTGGCCATCGCATGGGACAACGCCTCGGGTTTGAGCAGATCAAGGAACTGATCTGACGCGCCTTGGTCGATCAACACGGGGCCATCAAAACCGGTTTTTTCCATCATCATTGTGGCGTCATGGCGCGCCCAAACCGTCTCATCATCGCCCATATAGGCCGACAACTGCTTGCGACCCCAATCGCTGGCCGCAGGGTTGGTGATGGGCGCAAAGGCCGAAACAGACGCAAACCGTCCGGGCAGGTTCATCGCCAAAGTCAACGCGCCATGCCCGCCCATCGAATGACCGGTAATTGCTTGCCGCTCCATGTCGATCTCAAAGTTTGCGCCGATCAGGGCAGGTAATTCATCGGCGATATAGCTCCACATCTGGAAATGCGGGGCCCAAGGGTCTTGGGTCGCGTTTACATAAAACCCCGCCCCCTTGCCCAGATCATACGCCTCATCGTCTGCTACATCTGCGCCGCGCGGGGACGTGTCGGGAAACACCACCGCGATGCCATGTTCGGCCGCCCAGCCTTGCGCGCCCGCTTTGGTCATCGCGTTTTCGTGCGTGCAGGTCAGGCCGGACAGATACCAAAGGACCGGGACGGGGCCATCACGCGCCTCTTCGGGCAGGAACACCGCAAAGGTCATCTCGCAGTTGCAGACCTTGGAGGTGTGGGAATAGACACCCTGAGTGCCGCCAAAACAGGCATTTTCGGATATGGTTTTCATCGGATGGTCCTTTCGTCGTGTGCGGTTGGGCAAGGGGTAGCGCCCCAATGGCATTTAAGAAAGTTTAAAACGCGCTGACCCAGCCAACGACAAGGCTAACGGTCAGGATGCTGCCAGCGGTCGAGACAAGGATTGCCGTTGAAACCCGCGTGGGCGCGACATTGTAATGCTGAGCCAGCATATAGACATTTCCGGCGACCGGCAGCGCGGCGGCGGCGATGATCACGCCTGCCTTGAACGGATCAACGTTGAATACCAAAAGCGCTGCAAACGCCACAAATGCAGGGTGCAGCACCAGCTTGCAGAAAGACAACCAACCCGCAATCTCCAGCTTTTCGGCTGATTTAAGCGCCAGCGAAGCACCAATCGCAAAAAGCGCGCCGGGGGTGGCCGCACCGCCTAGAATGGCAAGAAATTCGTTCATCGGCTCAGGGATCGGGATGCTGAGGCCGGACCACAGAAACCCGAGCGTCAGCGACACAATCATCGGGTTTTTGAGCAGCCCCAAACCAATGGCCTTGAACGCCTTGACGCTGGCCTGCCCATCGCGCGACACGGTAATAAGGATGACGATCAGGCTGGAAAACACAATCATATCAACGGTCAACACCAGCAAGATCGGACCGATAGCTTCTGGTCCCAAAAGCAGCGTCAGCATGGGGATGCCCAGAAAACCGGCGTTGCCAATCACGGCGCATTGCGCCTCCATCGCGCAGGTCGCCATGTCCAGACGCCGCAGCAGTCCCACAATTGTGGCGATGCCGTAGACAAATGTTGTACCCCAAAGATATGCGACTACCAACCGGGTGTCCCAGACCTCTGCCAGTGACAAATTCGCGGAAAAGCGAAAGATCATCGCGGAAAGCGCAAAGTAAAACACAAATTTCGTCAGATATGCCGTCGCCTCGGCCGTAAAGAACCGCGTGCGGCCCGCCCAATAGCCAAGCCCTATCAGAGCAAAGAAAGGCAAGGTTTTCATAAAGATGGCTATCATGCATTCAGGATTACCCAGCAAGAACAACCGGTGCAAGCTGTGGATTACCTGTCGTCAGCGGAAATTGAGCTTGGAACTGAACGAAACGGTTTATATGTTTGCCGTTCACACGCCGGAGACGCCATGACTGACCTTTCCCCGACCGTCCGCAAGGGCCGCAAGTATGATCAAGTGCTTGCAGGTGCACGGAAGGTGTTCATGTCAGACGGGTTCGAGGGTGCCAGCGTAGACGAGATCGCGCGCGTGGCAGCGGTTTCCAAGGCAACGCTGTACAGTTATTTCCCGGACAAGCGGCATTTGTTCATGGAAGTCGCGAACGCCGAATGTGCGCGGCAAAGCCAAGAAGCGCTTGATAACATTGATATGTCTGCGCCACCACATGAGGTGCTAAGCCAAGCGGGCCAGCATTTTCTGCGGTTTTTGACGTCTACCTTTGGCGTGCAGATTTTCCGGATTTGCGTGGCGGAAACTGACAGGTTCCCGGAACTGGGGCGACGTTTTTACAGTTCTGGCCCTGCGGTAATGCGTGTGGAAATGGCGCTGTATTTTGAGCAGGCCGAAGCACGCGGCGAGCTGCGGATTGATGATTATGTGTTGGCCGCTGACCAGTTTGGCGAATTGTGCAAAGCGGACCTGTGGCCGCGTTTGATATTTGGCGTGATCAAATCGGTAAGCGATGCCGAAATTGACCGTGTCATAGATGGCGCGGTTCAGACGTTTTTGGCGCGCTATGGCGCGTAATCAGGCAGCGATACGATCATTGCGATGACTTGCGGCTGGTCCGGGGGTTAGCCCTTTGGACGCAGATCAACGATGCGCAACGCTTTGCCTTCTGACCGTGCAACGCCACCGACATCTGCGACTTCGACCTTAACGCTGATCCCGACAGTTTGTTTGATCAGCGCCGCCATTACATTTGCAGCCTCGCGCCGCGCTTCGCCTGTCACAGATGCATCTGCGCATTCGCACAGCACACGCATCTGGTCCATACGCCCCGGGCGGCTCAGCTCTATCTGGAAATGCGGGGCCAATCCGCGTGTGGCCATCAGCGCTTCTTCGATCTGGGTCGGAAAAATGTTGACGCCGCGCAGGATGATCATGTCGTCGCTGCGCCCCGTTACCTTTTCCATGCGCCGCATGCTGCGCGCGGTGCCGGGCAGCAGACGGGTCAGATCGCGGGTGCGGTACCGGATGATCGGAAATGCCTCTTTGGTCAGCGAGGTGAATACCAACTCCCCCTGTTCGCCATCGGCCACGGGTTCGCCGGTTTCAGGGTTGATGATCTCTGGATAGAAATGATCCTCCCAGATGTGCAGCCCGTCTTTGCTTTCGACACATTCCATCGACACGCCCGGTCCCATGACTTCCGACAGGCCATAGATATCAACCGCATGCATGTCGAACGCCTGCTCGATCTCCAGCCGCATCGCGTTGGTCCACGGCTCTGCGCCAAAGATGCCGACCTCAAGCGAGCTTTGCCGTGGATCAATGCCTTGGGCCGCAAATTCATCAAGGATCGACAGCGCATAGGACGGCGTTACCGTGATCCCCTTTGGCTTGAAATCATCAATCAGGCGGACTTGGCGCGGGGTCATGCCCCCCGACACAGGATAGGTCGAAAGGCCAAGCGCATCAGCCCCAAGGTGGATGCCCAAACCACCCGTAAACAGCCCGTAACCATAGGCGTTGTGCAGCATATCACCCGGTCGCATCCCCGCCGCCCGCAAAGAACGCGCGACAACACTGGCCCAGTTTTCAAGGTCGGTTTGTGTATAGCCCACGACAGTCGGCTGGCCGGTTGTTCCGCTGGAGGCATGGATGCGCGCCACCTTTTCGCGCGGAACGGCGAACATCTTGAACGGATAATTGTCGCGCAGGTCGGTTTTGACGGTAAAGGGGAATTTTGCCAGATCACTAAGTGATTTCAGGTCATCCGGATGCATGCCCGCCGCGTCAAAGCTTGCCTTGTAGAACGGCACATTGTCGTAAGCGTGGCGGAGGGACCATTTCATCCGTTCCAGCTGAAGCGCTTCAATTTCGTCGCGGCTGGCGATTTCGATGGGGTCGAGGCTGCTTTTCGGGGGCGTCAGGTCTTTCATGCAGGTGTGTCCTCTTCGGAAAAATGCTGCCCTTTGATGCTGCGCGACAGGCCGCGGAACAGGGCGATGGTGCGTGCGTCTTCGCCCTTGACGACGACATCGTAGACGCCGGACCGGCCTGTGCGGGAAACTTCTGTCGCTGTGGCTGTCAGGATTTCACCCTGCTTGCCGGGGGCCAGATAGGTAATCTGGTTCTGCTGCGCGACGGTGTTTTGGTTATAACTGTTGCAGGCAAACGCGAACGCGCTGTCGGCGAGTGTAAAGATATATCCGCCATGGCAAATACGATGCCCGTTCAGCATGTCATCACGGACAATCATGGCCAGCACGGCATGGCCCGGCGCGATTGCAGTCAGGGTCATGCCCAGTCCGGCAGAGGCCGTGTCGTTCGAAAACATGATCTCGGCGCATCGTGCGGCGCGGTCTTGTGGGGTCATTGCTGCATTCTTTATGTTTCAATTTTTCTGATTGATACACGATAATGTAACGCTTTCAAACAAGAACAGCAGCGTCCGGGACTTGATTTGATGCGCGAAGAACGCAACTGTAACGCATGAGCATTCAGATCCCGCCGCAGGTCACCCCGCTGGAGCGGCCGCCCGAACAGGTCGCATTCCACCGTACAGAGCTTTCTGTGATTTTGTCGATCTATGGCCGTATGGTCGCAGCTGGTGAATGGCGCGATTACGGCATTTCCTGTCTGCGCGAAGTCGCGGTTTTTTCGGTGTTTCGGCGCACTGCCGAGGTGCCGCTTTACCGGATCGAAAAACGGCCCAAGCTGCGCAACAAGCAAGGGATGTACGCCGTTATTGGACCGGGTGGTCTGGTGTTGCGCCGGGGCCATGACCTGAAATCAGTCCTGCGTGTGTTGGAGCGGAAACTGATCCGGGCAGTGGACTAGCGCCTAGAGCCGACGATGCGCGCTGACCGGTCCGTCGCCAGATTGTATAATGCGGGAAATCGTCTCAGCGATGCCTTCGTACCGCGTGGACATTGAACCTGCATTCGCATGGATCAGCGTTGTGTCATCGACGACCATGGCAACGTGGCCTTTCCAGAACAAAAGATCATTGCGCTGGTACGCGCCTGTCGCATGAAGGCCAATGGCCTGTTGCTGATCGCTGTCTCCGGGGCATGGAATACCGCATGCCAACAAAGCAGCCTGAACCAGACCAGAGCAATCAATCCCCCAACGGCTGTTCCCGCCCCATAGATACGGCGTGCCAAGAAAAGCAGCGGCGACTGCCGCCGGATCTGTGGCAAGTGTTTCAACCGGTCTGATATGCTCTGTCGGGATATAACCAGCAGCGGTTTGCGCAAACCTGGCAGTTATACGATCAACCGCAATCAGGCTGCCAAAAGACAATGACATCTTGTCGGGTGATTTGAAATTTGCGTTCGTATAAATATGTGTAGAGGGCGCGCTGACGGCATGGGTCGGCTCGAAAGTCGCGCCAAGGTTTGCGGCGGCGACATGCCCGCAATAGCCGTCTTTTGCTGCCTGAACATAGCACCAACCGTCCGCACGGTTCAGCACTGTGACACCCTCACCAAAGATCAGCTGACGGTCGCGCGGGCCGTTTGGCTGCCGGTTCAGATCCGCAACTGTCACCTGCACAACGGCTGCTTCGTTCAGGACAACCTGTTCAGGGTCTGGTGTCAGCCGCGGGTCGCTCATTTTGCCAATATCGTCTCAAGTGCTGCAAAAAGTGCCCGGGTGCCTTGTCCAACACCGCCTTTTGGACGGGCAGGGGCGTCGGCGGGTTGCCAGCCGTAAATATCGAAATGCGCATACGGGCTGTCGGTAACAAAACGGCGCAGGAACAGTGCGGCTGTAATACACCCGGCAAAACCGCCTTTCGGGGCATTGTCCAGATCGGCGATGCCCGGTTCGATCATCGGTTCATAAGGCGTGTGAAAGGGCAAGCGCCAGACCGGATCGGCGGTGGTCAGTGCTGCGGTCTCCAGCGCGTTCACAAACTGCTGCGCGTCAGAGAAATAGGGCGCGAGGTCGGGACCAACAGCCACGCGCGCCGCACCGGTAAGTGTCGCCATTGAGATGATCTGATCCGGCTTTTCCTCATCCGCCAAGGCGAGCGCGTCAGCCAGCACCAGACGCCCTTCGGCGTCCGTATTGTTGATCTCTACCGTCAACCCCTTGCGGGACGTCAGGATATCGCTGGGTCGAAAGGCATTGCCCGCAACCGAATTCTCAACTGCCGGGATCAGAACGCGCAGTTTGATCTGCATGCCGGTGGCCATGATCATATGTGCCAGACCCAGCACCGCTGCTGCACCGCCCATGTCTTTTTTCATCAACCCCATCGACGCGCCGGGTTTCAGGTTCAAGCCGCCGGTGTCAAAACACACACCCTTGCCGACCAGCGTGAGTGTTGGCCCCGTATCGCCCCAACGCATGTCAATCAGGCGCGGCGCGCGGTCAGCGGCGCGGCCAACCGTGTGGATCATTGGAAAGTTCTGCTCAAGCAACGCGTCACCAATGGTCACGTCAATCTGTGCGCCATGTTCATTGGCCAACTTGCGCGCCGCGTCTTCAAGGTCGGGTGGCCCCATGTCGGATGCGGGTGTGTTGATCAAATCGCGTGTCAGACACTCGCCTGCAACCTGCGCTTCGATCTTGGCGATGTTCACATTTGGTGGTGCAACAAGTTCCGCAAGCAGCGGGGACTGGGTCCGGTATCTGTCAAAACGGTACGACGACAGCAGCCAGCCGATGCATTCAACCTCAAGCACCTCATTGTTTAGCCCTTCGACAATTTCATATGACCCTTTTGGCAGCCCCGCAGCCCCAGCAGCCAGCGCAAAACGATCCCGCGCGCGGCTTTTCGCGTTGCCATACCCCAGTGCAGCCATCATCGGCAGGCCATCAGGCCCCATAATCACCAATGCCTGACCGATACGCCCCTTGAATCCCTGTGCATTTGCCCAGGCCTGCGCAGTATCTGACTGGCCAGAGAGCCAGTCCATGCATTGGTCTTCTGTCAACACGGACAGGGGTATTGCGGTGTCGGTTCTGGCGGCAAATGTCGTTGGCATGGGGCGCTTTCTGAAAAGATTACGCACACAAGCCTAGCGGTTATGCGCGCACCTGCAAGGGGTCAGAAAGGAACATCCTGCAAGTCCCAGACCGCCGTCAGCGACCGTTCACCGATGCGGATCAGGCGTGACAGCGTGGCAGCGGCCGCAATGCCATCGCCATGATCAAGGCAACGGGTCACATCCCGCGCGACACGCGCAACGGCATGCATGCCGATCTGTTCTGCGACACTGACAAGCGCATGAACGTTTTTGCGCAAAGCCAGCCATTCAGCGTTGCTATAAAGCGCATCACAATCGCCCAAACGATGCGCCATTTCTTCTAGCGCGCGGCAAACAACGTCCTCTGCCCCGGCTTCGCCCAATTGATGATACAGGGCGCCCAATTGCTCCTGATCCACGTTGACCTGTTCAACGGGACGAATCTGTTGAACGTGATTTGTGTCCGCCATAGCGCCACCCCTTATTTTGACCCCCACGGCCTGTGAGAGGGTATAGGCGGCAATTATGTCCAAACCCTTGCGCCCGACTGGCATTTTCTCTCGAATTCGCTAAAGATTTGGGATAACGCTCAGCGACGTGAAGTTGAAAAGAGGCGTATATGTACAGAGTCCGGCCACTACCAAGCTATCTGGTTCAGCGCTATCATGGCTGGAAAGCAACGGGTTATGCCGACAACAAGGCTTGGTACAAGCGGCTGGCCTCGGATGGTCAGCACCCGCGCGCGATGGTTATTGCCTGCTGCGACAGTCGCGTGAATGTGATCTCGATCTTCGGGGCCGATCAGGGCGAGTTCTTTATTCATCGCAACATCGCAAATCTGGTGCCGCCCTATCAACCTGATGGCGACCACCATGGCACGTCTGCTGCCGTCGAATATGCGGTACGCGTGCTGAAGGTCAGCAATCTGATCATTCTGGGCCATTCGGGATGTGGCGGCATCAAGGGCTGCATCGACATGTGCAAAGGAAATGCACCCGAGCTGGAGGCCAAAGACAGTTTTGTGGGCCGCTGGATGGGTATTCTGCGCCCCCGTTTTGAACGGGTGGCCGACATCGAAGACGAAGAGGCCCAAGCACAGGCGATGGAAAAACAAGCCATCGTCACGTCGCTGGAAAACCTGATGACCTTTCCGTGGATCGGAACATCGGTCGATGCGGGCGAACTGACCTTGCATGGTCTTTGGAATGACATTGGCGAAGGCTCGCTGGAGCATTACAACCCGCAAACCGACAGCTTTCACCAAGTATAAGGCCCCACCATGGAACAATTGTTTGCGCTTGCAGCGGACAACCTGATTTCGCCGATCATCCTCAGCTTTGCGCTGGGTGTGGCGGCCGCATTGGCGCGGTCTGATCTGAGCATCCCCGAGGCTGCCGCAAAGGCGCTGTCGATTTATCTGCTGTTCGCCATCGGATTCAAGGGCGGTGTCAGCGTGGCGGACCACGGAATTGATGGTACGCTGGGGCTGGCGCTGCTGGCTGGTGTCATCTTGTCGGCTGTTTTGCCCTTGGTTGCGTTCGGTTTGCTGAAATCCATGACCAATCTTGGCCGGCTTGATGCGGCTGCGGTTGCCGCGCACTACGGCTCTATCTCTATCGTGACGTTCGTGGCGGGCACCTCAGTGCTGGAAAGTCAGGGCATCGGTGCTGAGGGCTATATGGTTGCCGTTGCTGCCGCGATGGAAGCACCTGCGATCTTGTCCGCCTTGTGGCTGGTGGCGCGCGGCGGTGGGTCGGGATCCAAAGGCATGGATGGCGCGTTGATGCGCGAGATCATGTTGAACGGTTCCATCGTGTTGCTGGTTGGCGCGTTCTTTATCGGCTGGGCCACCGGGCCTGCGGGTCTGGCTGAAATCTCGAGCTTTATTGTCTCGCCGTTCAAAGGCGTCTTGTGCATCTTCCTGTTGGACATGGGGTTGGTTGCGGGCCGTGGCTTGCGACAAGGGGGCGGCATCTTGCGGCCCGGTGTGCTGTTGTTTGGTGTCCTGATGCCCTTGGTCGGATCGGTGTTTGGTCTGACCGCTGGTTTGCTGCTGGGTCTGTCGACGGGTGGCGTCGCCTTGATGATGGTTTTGTCGGCATCTGCGTCATACATCGCGGTCCCTGCTGCGATGCGCGTGGCGCTGCCCGAGGCGAATCCGTCGCTGTACCTGACCTTGTCACTTGGCGTGACATTCCCGTTTAACCTGACCATTGGTCTGCCGCTATATGTGGCAGTTGCCCAAATGATGACCGGAGGCTGAGCCATGCAAACCCACAAGGCAAAACGTGTCGAGATCACGATTGAGGCGGTCATGGAATCGCGTCTGACAGCAGCGCTGCGCAAGGCCGAAGTTACCGGCTATACGGTGTTGCCGGTGCTGGGCGGATCGGGGCGCTCGGGGGAATGGGACCGGGCGGGTCAGGTCAGCCGCGCCTCTGGCATGGTGCAGGTGGTGTGTATCATCAAGCCTGAGCGTCTGGATGCATTGCTGGATGCTGCGTTTGAAGTGGTTGAGCGGCACATCGGTGTGGTGACAGTGCAAGACTGTGATGTTCTGAGGGCCGAAAGATTTTAACGCGGCATTAACTGATTCTCGCTGAGTTTGCGGGGATGAACAGTGAGATTGTAACTCTGAAAATGCCCGAAGCGCTGTTGCGCGATGCCAACAGCGTTGCGGCGGCGCAGGACGTAACCATCGGGCACCTTGTGCGCCAGCTATTGAAGAAAGAGGTGGACCGGCGGTTGAGGGCGAAAACGTCCAACCGGACGGATGAGCGGCTCATCGCGGCGCTTCAAGCGCTCCTCGTCCGCGATATGGCAGAAGCGTGCAGTTGGTCCGATCTCGCAGTCAGGTTGCGCAGGCACGGCTATGATCTGCGTCCAGCGGGTTGCGGTCTTACGCTTCATAAGACCAGTTGCGGCACGCAGGTGTGCAAGGCATCCGAACTCGGCTTGCCTACCGTACTTTGGTCGCACGTTTCCAAAGCGGGATATCCGATCACCCTTATGGTGCGCTCAACCTGATATTTGGGGCAGACAGGCGGCCACCCTTCGAGGTGATCGAGCGGGATTAACGCAGCACCATACCCTCAGGCCACTGCATATCCACGTCGATCTTGATCTGCGCAGTAGCGCCCGCCGCAACATCTGTATTCCATTGCAACACACCACGCTTGTCATCCATATCGCGTAG
>Ga0115564_10000391_pt1 | contig 43889 bp, 44 predicted proteins | sample COGITO_mtgs_1105_7_FD_88680 | JGI IMG/M metagenome (GOLD analysis project Ga0115564, IMG submission 88680) | Pelagic marine microbial communities from North Sea - COGITO_mtgs_110523 | ecosystem: Environmental > Aquatic > Marine > Epipelagic | place: Germany:Helgoland, sampling site Kabeltonne...
AAGGTGCTGGTAATGGAAAAACATTCGGTATTTGGAAAAATATTTCATTAAATTTTGATAAAGAATTATACATTATTACTACAAAGCAACATACTGCAAAAGAGGTTATTTTAAAAGAGCTTAACGAACAGGCTCTAAGAAAAGAGTTTCATATTATAGATAATATGGAGGAATTAGAAGATGAAAAATATAACAAACAATATGTAGTTAATTATAAACACATTCATTCAAGTAGAGAATGTACTGTAATAATAGGAACAATAGATTCTTTTATTTATAATTTAACTAGTAAAAGTATTGGTGGAAATACATTTTTTGAAGGTCTATTAAAAAATATTTGTGTTAATGGTTGTGATAAAATCAATACTAATACAGGTGAAATAAATTATGGTGGAAAAAAAATAAAATTAAATAAAAAAACTGAATTATGGATAGATGAAACACAAGATTTACCAATTGATTATTATAAAGCGGTTCTTAAATTAATGTTAAATACAAAAATAGATTGTGTTATTGTTGGAGATAAATTACAAAGTTTAGAATATGAACAAAATTTTATGACATATATAGAAGATAATTCTAATATTAAAATTATCAGAGAAGAACCAAAAAATATAAATAGACGGATTCAAGTAAAAAATATGGCTGAAAAAATTAATGATTTAATTAATTTTAAAAAATATAATATTCCAGAAATTAATATAGAAAATAGTGAAAAATTAGAAGATAGAGGTGATGATATAATAGAAACTTTCGAACAAACATGTATATATGCGAATGATACTGATAAAGAGAAAATTAATCATGAAGCTGATAAAATAATTAAGAAAATAGAATATCAAGTTGATAAATATAATTATAAACCAGAAGATTTTTTATTTTTATTTCCTATTATGAAAATGAATATATTAGCTGGTGAATTAGAAACAAAACTTAATAAATTTTGGTTAGAAAAATTAGGTAGTGAGGATGAGTATAAGCAATATGCAGTTTTACATAAACATGAAGAGGGACAAATAATTGATACAACTAAATCAAAAGACGCTACTAGAATTATGAGTATTAGAGCATCAAAGGGAGATGGTAGGGCGGTTGTTTTTGTATTAAATTGTACTGAAAAATCTTTAAAAATAGTTAGTAATAATGAAAAAAATATAGTATATGAATCTTATCTACATGTTGCTTTAACTCGGGCAAAAAATAAAATTTATTTTGGTTTACAACATAATAATGACGATATACATAAACGGTTTGCAAAAGTTGATGAAAATATGGAATATAAACCAAAAATTCCCAAAAAATTAAGAATAGAAACACTTTATCAATAAATAGATAAAAATGAGTGTATTGAATTATTAAAAAAAAATAAAAAATATCAAGAAGAAGAAAATGACAATTATATTTCTGATATAATTGATTGGGATTATCATTGTATTCGCCACGCCGTATATTATAATTATGCTCTTTTTGAAATTTTTAAACATAATAAACATAGTGTTCTTTTAAAAAAATCACAAATTAAAGTTGTGTTAGATAAAATATCAAAACTTAATATTATAAAAACGACTCCCAATAACTTTTATAATTATTTAAAACAATTCCCTGATTTTAAAGATTTACCTGATTTTCCCTTATGTGATCTTTCACATAAAAAAATTTATCAAAAATATTATAAGAAAATAGAAATGATAATGAAAGATATTCAAAGAAAATATCGAGAAGATTATTTGTCTATTGGTAGTTTATCACCCGTTGAATCAACTATCTTAATATATTTAATTGATGTTTTTAAGAATAAAAAATTTCATAATTTTACACCAAGTACTATATATAATATTATTAATTCTTTTGAAAAAAAGGATAACATAGAAGAACTAATTGAAGAATCAAAAAATATGAAAACTACAATGAAAAATTTAATGCAAAATATTTTAAATAATGAAAATATTAAATGGAATATAGAGCACCCAATTCTTTTTAATGGAAATACTGATGATTTATCATTATATAATCATTATAATATAATTGGATATAATGAAAATAATGTTTATCATTTAGTTTTTCAAACTGATTATAATAAGTTAAATTATCAGGAGACTATGATTAAAATATTATTAGAACGATTTTTAATACAAAATGCTAATAATAATGAACATGATATAAATAATAAAATCAGATTTTCTGGTAAAAAAATAACTACATATTTATTAATTTTAAAACAAAATAGATATGAAATTTTTGATTGGGATTTTGAAGACACTATTGATAATGAAATTAGAACGATATGTAAAACTGCGTTTATTAAATATTTTAAAAATTATAATAAAGAATTATTTAATTATTGTAAATTTATTAAAAATGAGAAATCTAAATGGGAAGGGTTTAAATCACCATATCAATTTATCGCAAAAGATGAAAATTTTAGAAAGAATACATATATAAATGATTTTTTTAATTATTTAGATCAAAAAATTTGTGATGGTAAACATAAAGAAGTTAAAGAAATGACTGATAATTTTAATTTATTTGAAGAAAAAATAAATGAATATATTGTTGATATGAGTGAAACATATTTTGGTTTAAATAAACTTGATGATAAATTAGAATGGTAAATTTTATTTAATAATTACAAGTATTATATAAAATATAAACAAGAAAAAAATAGAAAAGAAAAAAGTACGCGTTTTAAATGTTCAATAGTGTAAAATATAATATAGCAACATTTATATTTGCATTTTTATATTGGATTCAAGATGTATTACTTACCAAGTATCCAAAATTTTCGACTGAGTTATATCTTGGTAAATCTAGCCCTCCAGCAGTGTCATTTCAATACTATTTATGGTATTCATTAATAACACAAACTACAGTTGGTTATGGTGGCATGCTTCTTGCAAATGGCGATAGTGTACCATATCAAAAAATAACTGAAGTTCCATTAAAAGTTTTAAATTTTATACAATTATTTAGTATATTTTATATTGCTGCAATATTAATGTGATATAATATTATCCATAATATAATAATAAAATATTATATTATATTATTATATTATGGATAATAATAAATCTTATAATAATAAATCTTATAATGATTCTAATACAAAAAAATATCATTATTTAAAAAAAGGCGAAGGTAAACTTGCATCACAATTTCATGGAGAAACAAAACTTGCTATTCAACGCAAACAAAAAATTCTTAAAGAAAACGTGTCATTTATAGTAGTAAATTCTAAATAATTATATAAGTATTAGTATATATGAATAAATATATAAAATTTTGTATTATTTTATTAGTTCTAATTACTATAATATATTTATATAATACATATTTTAATAATAATTTACTATCTAGAAAAAATATAGAAAAAAACTTAGAAAAAATTTCAACTAATATTATACAAAATAATACTACTAAAATTTTTATTATTGATAATTATTTAACGCATAATGAATGTAATAATATTATTAACGAATTAAAAGATATTTTAGTTCCATCACCTTTAACTCGACCACAATATAAATTTAGGACTAGTAAAACCGCGTATTTTACTAATACTACTAATCAAAATAATATAGATCAAAAAATTTTATCCACAATGAAAACAAACAATAAATATGGTGAAATAACTCAACTTCAGTATTACGATATTGGAGATGAATTTAAAGCACACTGCGATTGGTTCGATTCTAAACTTGATAAAGAATTTTATGATAAAGGACAAAGAACTTGGACTTTTATGATTTATTTAAATAATGTAATTGATGGTGGCGAAACCCAATTTACTAAATTAAATAAAAGTATAAAACCAAAGAAGGGTAGAGCTGTAATATGGTATAATCTTAATGACGATAATTCTCCAAATTATGATACAATGCATAGTGGTACTCCAATTATTAGTGGAGAAAAATATATTATTACAAAATGGTTTAAATTTGATAAAAATTAATCTAAAATATTTTTACATATAGCATTACCTATTCGTCTAAGAATTGGTAATGCATCGCTTTTTACATCACCAACTAATGATATCCATGACCATATATCGGCCACTGTATGTTCATGCAAACCACAAAGAGCAGCTAATCGTAATCTACTTAGAATATATATTCTGCCAGTTAATATTTTATCTAATTCAAAATTAAATTTTTCTATACGAATATCTATAAATCTTATGGAATTTTTTATTTCATAACATGTTTTCCTCGCTGATATTTTATCTTTTAAAGAGAGATTTTTTATAATTAAAAAAATTATATCATTTGGTAGAAATATTATATTCATTATAACATTTATATATTTTATATTATAACAATAATTTTATTTAAATAAATTTGGATGTACAACATGTTTAGGATTGCCAAAACTAGATTTAACATATGATTTACATGGTTGGGTTTCAAATGCTGAAGATGTTTGTTGTTGGGGTTGTGTTCCAAATCCGGTAGATGCTTGTTGTTGTGGTTGTGTGCCAAATGCTGTAGATGCTTGTTGTTGTGGTTGTGTGCCAAATATAGTAGATGCTTGTTGTTGTGGTTGTGTGCCAAATTCTGTAGATGCTTGTTGTTGTGGTTGTTGGTGGGTACCAAAGACACTATATGTTTGTGGTTGTTGGTGGGTACCAAAGACACTATATGTTTGTGGTTGTGATTGTTGGGTACCAAACATGATAGATGCATGCGATTGTTGTTGTTGTTGTTGTTGTTGTTGTTGTTGTTGTTGTTGTTGTTGTTGTTGTTGTTGTTGTTCTTGTTTTAGTAATTCAGGTGAATTATAATACATAATACATATTTTATCAAGATTATGTTCTTCATATGTTTCTAGTGTTTTACAACTTTTAAATATTTTTGGAATCCATCCCTCAGTACATTCATTATATTCAGATGTTTCAATTACTATATCTGTTTTATATCTTTCACAAAATTCTTTATTAATAAAAAGTTCTTTTAAACCGTCTGCTAATTTCCAATGAGTGTCTGTTGACTTTTGAATATCAATTGGTATGCGAAAGTTTTTTACAATATCGCTAAGAATAATACCATTCCAACTAAATCTTAATACATCAGAAGTTTCAGTAGTATTTATATCTTTCTGTGCTGATAATACATAATAGGGATAATTAGATTTAATATACATAACTTGTATATTAGATTTTACATCCGCATCTAGTAATAACATTGTAGATGCTTCAGATTCATTAAATCCATATTTTATGGAGAGTTGTTGAACAATAGATTTTTTGATATTATTGGTATAAGTTTCTATATTTGTTTGCATAGTTTTAATTGGTTTATAATATAAACTATTAATAATATTATAAATCAATTTTAATAATAATATTAGATATTGTATTTTTTTAATATATTATGTTTTATATTTTGTTTTTGCAAAAATGATATAAATAAATTCGGTAAAATAGCAAGAGTATTCATATATGTTCTATATTTAAAACAAATAATAGTTGATTTATTATCTTCAAATTTTATTGAATACCACCAATATGCTGGTATAAATATTATTTTTCCTGGTTCTAAAGATACTTCCATACATTTTATCTTATCAAAATTATTTTGATATTTTTCTTCAATATTCCATGGATTTATTGATGACCTAAACTCAAATTTTTCATAATCTTTTATTTCATATAAATATTTTTCACTTTTAGGTGGTGCCATTTTAATTTTTATTGTACCATTTAAAACTAAAAAATAATTTCTATAATTTCTCTCATAACGAAATGGAGTTATACTATCTTTTGATCCTAATAAATAATCATAATTATACCACGACATAAGATTCGGTCTTATAAAATCATCGTTTGCTTGTAAAGTTTTGCTAAGACTAGTTTCTTCTAAAAAATCTCCATTGTTTTCTGAAATAAATTTTTTATTTTCATCTTCTTCCAAAACTTTTATCCCATTTTTATAAATTATTGGCAATAATATATCATCTTCTTCATGAGAAAAAGTATTTAAAATATTTCGTAATTTAATATCAAAAGAACTATAATTTTGTAAAATATTTTCTCGTTTTAATAATGCTAATTTTTCTAAATTATAATCAAATAATATTGGTTGTCTTAAATCACATATTTCCTCTAATCTTGATTTAGATACATTGGATACTTCATAAACTTCTAAATCATTACTTGTTTTATGATGATAATATATATGCAAATATAAAAATAATACTATACAAAAAATTAGTAATATAATTATTATATTCATTAACAATAAGATATAATAATTATTTATAAATTTTACTTATTATTAGAAAGTAATTAATTATTATGCTTCAGATGATAAGGAATCACTGATTGAAAATGTAATATTTTCTTTTATTGATGCATCTATCTCTTCTATATCCCCTATACTTTCTTCATTCTCTAGATTATTTTTTTGTGATTCTTCTATAAATTTATTAAAATCTAATTTTAATTGTTTAAAATCATTTATAATATTTGTTTGAGTAAGCAATGATGCATGTAATGTTTGTATCATTGAATTTGCTTCCGATTGTTCTTTCAATAATTTATTAGTAATTAATTTTAATGATGATATTTCATTATTATTATTTTGTATATTATTTTCGAGTGAATTATTTACTTTTGAATTATTAGTTTCGGGTACTTCAAATGATTCTAAATCTTTTTTTGTTACTAAATTTTCTTTTAATAATTCTAAATTTTTTTCTAAAGTAAAAAGTTTAAAATCATGTTTTTGCAATAAATTTAATGGTGATATTTTTTCTTGATTAATAGTATTTTGTTCTCGTTGTTGTGATGTTGTTTTAGTATTTACAACAGGTTGACTTCTGCGTTTTTTTGCGGCGGCAATAGATGCTGAATTACTCATTATTAAATAATATATAATTTAAAAAGTCATTATTTTCGCATTTCCATTTTAATTGAAGTATGTGAATTATAATTAAATAATTCAATATCTTCTAAAGAGTAGTGATTTATTGAATCATATTTATTTTTAATTTCTATTGTAGGGAATTCTTTTGGTTCTCTAGTTATTTGATCTTTTAAATTTTCTATATGATCATCATATATATGACAATTTCCTAAATAATATATAAATTCCGATGCTACCAAATTGCAATGTTTCGCAATTATATGTGTTAAAAGACTATATGATGCTATATTAAATGGTACTCCTAAACCCACATCGCCACTCCGTTGATATAATGAACAGGATAATTTATCACCAATAACATTAAATTGTGCTAAAATATGACACGGTGGTAATGCCATTTCATTTAATTGTTGCGGATTCCATGCCGACATAACCAAGCGTCGCGAATATCTTTCTTTTGGATCATTTAAAGAATCTATAATATATTGTATTTGATCTACCCCTTTACCAGCATAGTCAGTTTTACAATTTTTATAAGTAGCATTAAAATGTCTCCATTGATGGCCATATACAGGACCTAAATCATTTTCTTCTAAATGTTGTAAATTACGACTGTCTAAAAATTCGCGACATCCATTCCCATCCCATATATGTACATTTTGATTTCGTAAAATATTATTATCTGTTTTACCATTCAAAAACCAAAATAATTCTTTAGCACATGTTTTCCAAGCAACTCTTTTAGTTGTTAAAATTGGAATAACATTATTCTCTAAATTAAAATGCATTGCACTTCCGTATACTGTTAATGTATTTCCATTTCTACCATTTATCATTGTACCATCATTTAATATATCTTTAATTAAGGATAAATATTGATATTCATCATGTTCATCTCCATTCTCTCCTTGCTTTAAACTTTTTAATGATCGTTTTAACATATTTGATTTTATAATTTATAATAAATTTATTTTTTTAATTTCTTTTTATAAATCATATGGAAAGTCTTGGTGAAGAAAATAATACAAATGTAGGATTTTTTAAATATGTTTTTAACTTTGATGATGATAATAAAAACATGTTATTAAATCTATTTCAATATTCATTTATTTCGATGCCTTTAATTATTTTAGTTTTAAAATTAATGAATTATTATACTCCAGAAGAAGATAATAATAAAGGAACTTTAGAAATAGTATTAGAAATTGTAGCTAGTATTTCTGTTATTCTTTTATCAATCTGGTTTATAAATAAAATTGTAAGATATGTACCAACATACAGTAAAGCAGTGTATGTAGAATTTAATGAAATTAATTTTATTATTCCATTATTTATAATTTTATTTACAATGCAAACAAAATTAGGTAGTAAAATTAATATTTTAGTAGAACGTTTAGCCGATTTATATCATGGAAAAACTAACTTAAAAGAAAATGATGGTAAAATAAATGATTATAAAACTACTCAACCAATTTCACAAACACCCGGTCATCAACCTAGTCAAGCCGATTTTCTAAATCAACAACAAGCCCAGCGGTCTACTAATATGGTTTCAAATAATGTTGTTAATAATGCACAGAATCAACAATCAACATCATCTATAACGCCACCACCACCACCACATAATTTTAATAATGCATTTCAGGGTCCAAACAATCCATTAGTAAATGCGGCGGAACCAATGGCAGCAAATGAAGGATTTGGTGGAATGTTTGGAAGTGCTTTTAATTAAATTTAAAGAAAGTTTTTTAAAGTTTGTATATATATAATGTCCATCGCTGCTTTAAAAAGAAAAACATTAAATGGTAATCCAAGAATGGCACCAATATCTGGTTCAAATGGTGGTCCTTTAGGATTTGCATTAAATGGAACTCGTCGAATTTCTGGAGTAGTTGGAAATACGAATTTAGCATCAAATGGTGCAGATAAAGGTATATATATTCCATGTTGTACAAATGATTCTAATATAATTAAACGATCGGTTATGAATACTAAAGGCGTGTTAAGTGTTAGATATAATAATTGTCCAGGTAATTGTCAAAAACCAATTGTTCAAGAAACTGTTAAAACTCAGCAAGAACATATTGAAAAATTACATATTAGATGTAGCAATATTGATAAAATCGTCTTACAAACAAAATGTAATAATAATTGTGGTAATAAATATATTGGTGGTAAAAATGTATTTAAAGGTAGTTATACTAAGAACGCTCCAGGAGCAATGGATCAATCAGAATATATAAATGGAAAATATATTAATAAACCAGGGGCTAGTGGTGCATTTTTATTACCAAATTCTAAATGTGATCCACATTTTCCTCCGCGTGTTAATAACTCAGAATGTTTTACTTATTATAAAAATTTAGCTGATATGAAAGCGGCTGGCGCATTATGATTTAATAAATAATATTATAAATATTATTGTATAATATATTTATAATATGAATGATAATGAAATACAATATTTAGAAAAAGCAATTAATAATGAAAAAAATGAATTTATTGTTGATTTAACTTTTGATAAAATAGAGAGAAAAAAAAAAGAAATTCTAGATGAGTTAAATTTATCTAAAAAAGAAACTAGAGAATTATTTAAAAAATTAGATAATTATAGATATGTAGAAGAAATACAAGAATTACAATATGGTAATTATATTCGTTGGATTAATTTAACTAATCCAGATAATTTAAAATTAGCAACCGGTGGTATTTTATGTGAAATAAAAATAGAAGATAATATTTATTTAGTAATTAAAAATTTTATGAATAGACATTTTCAAATAAATATGGACGAAAATTTATTATTTCAAAAATTATCTGAACAAGAAATGATACTTTTATATGCATTAGATTATGTTAATAAATAACAGTTATAACAATGATAATAATATTTTTTTATTTTATTAATATAATATATGCCAAAAAGTAGAAAAAAATACTAAAAAATATAAAAAAACAATTAAACATCATAAATCTAAAAAGCATAATAAATGTAAAAAGCATAATAAATGTAAAAAGCATAATAAAGATAAGCATAAAATACATTATTAAATATATATAAAGATTTGTCATAATATAAATATATTATATGACGACTACAAAAGGGTGCGCTATAGGTATTGATCTAGGAACAACTTATTCATGTGTTGGTATTTGGCAAAATGATAGAATTGAAATTATTGCAAATGATCAAGGTAATCGCACAACACCATCATTTGTTGCTTTTACGGATAGTGAGCGATTAATTGGTGATGCTGCTAAAAATCAAGCAGCAGCAAATCCTAAACAAACTATTTTTGATGCAAAGCGTTTAATCGGTCGTCGTTTTTCTGAACAAGTTACTCAGGCAGATATTAAACAATTTCCATTTAAAGTTATTGATAAAGGCGGTGATAAACCATGTATTGAAGTTGAATATCGTGGAGAAACTAAACAATTTCTACCAGAAGAGATTTCATCTATGATACTAGTTAAAATGAAAGAAATAGCAGAGGCATTTACTGGTTCAAATATTACTGATGCAGTTGTTACCGTTCCAGCTTATTTTAATGATGCACAAAGAACAGCAACCAAGGACGCTGGTACAATTGCTGGATTAAATGTTTTACGCGTTATTAATGAACCTACTGCTGCTGCTATAGCGTATGGTTTAGATAAAATGTCATCTGCTGAAAAAAATGTATTAATTTATGATTTGGGTGGTGGTACATTTGATGTTTCAATTCTTACTATTGAAGATGGTATTTTTGAAGTTAAAGCAACTGCCGGAGATACACATTTAGGTGGAGAAGATTTTGATAATAGATTAGTTAGTCATTTTGTTCAGGAATTTAAACGAAAACATAAAAAAGATATAACAGATAATGCACGAGCAATGAGACGACTTAGAACCGCGTGTGAAAGAGCAAAGCGTACACTATCATCATCAACCCAATCTGCAATTGAAGTTGATTCATTATTTGAAGGTATCGACTTTTTCTCAAATATTACACGAGCAAGATTTGAAGAATTATGTATGGATTTATTTAGATCAACAATGGAACCGGTTGAAAAAGTTATTAAGGATTCTAAATTATCTAAAAATCAAATTCACGATGTAGTTTTGGTTGGTGGTTCTACTCGAATTCCCAAAGTTCAACAACTTTTAAGTGAATTTTTTAATGGAAAAGAATTATCTAAATCTATAAATGCAGACGAAGCGGTTGCGTATGGTGCTGCTGTTCAAGCAGCTATTTTAACAGGAAATACATCATCTAAAACAGAGGATTTGCTTTTATTGGATGTAGCACCATTATCTCTTGGATTAGAAACATCTGGAGAAATTATGACTACACTAATTCCGCGAAATAGTACGATTCCAACAAAAAAATCTCAAATATTTTCTACATATTCAGATAATCAACCGGCGGTAACAATTCAGGTTTTTGAAGGAGAAAGAGCTAGAACAAAAGATAATAATAAATTGGGAGAATTTACATTAACAGAGATCCCACCCATGCCTAGGGGTGTCCCACAGATTGAAGTTTCTTTTGATATTGATTCTAATGGAATTTTACAGGTTACTGCCCTAGAAAAATCTACTGGAAAGAGTAATAAAGTGGAAATTACGAATGATAAATCAAGGTTATCAAAAGAGGACATTGAGCGTATGACATCTTATGCGGATAAATTTGCAGATGAAGATAAAGACTTTAGAGATAAAGTAGATGCAAAAAATAGTTTAGAAGGTTATTGCTTTTCAATGCAAAGTTTCTTAACAGAAGATAATACTAAAGATAAATTTGATAAACATGATAGAGATTCTGCTATAGAATGTATAAATGATACTTTAAAATGGTTGGAAAATAATCAATTAGCTGAAAAAGACGAATTTAATGATAAAAGAAAGATTGTTGAAGATATATGTAAACCTATTATGGAAAAAGCTGCTTCTACACAAGGAATGCCTGGAGGAATGCCTGGAGGAATGCCTGGAGGAATGCCTGGAATGCCTGGAGGAATGCCTGGAATGCCTGGAATGCCTGGAATGCCTGGAGGAATGCCTGAAATGGAAGAAATGATGGCTAAAATGGGAAAAGATATGCCAAGAGAAGAAAATGGTCCAAATATTGATGAAGTTGATTAAAAATTTTAATAAATTTTAATAAATATAATGAATAATTTATTAAAATTTATAAAAGACAATTTATTAATATTTATTATATTAATACTATTTTGTTTTATTTTAATTTTGGTAAAAAATAAATTAGTTACAATATATATGCGAAACAAGCATATGAAAGTAGTAGTATTTGATTTAGATGAAACACTTGGACATTTTGTACAATTAGGTATATTTTCTGATATATTAGAAAAATTATATAAAAGAAAACTTACACAAAATGAATTTTTTGAATTAATGGATATTTTTCCCGAATTTATACGCCCAAATATTTTAAAAATATTATCATATCTAAAAAATAAAAAACAAAAAAATCTATGTAATAAAGTTTTAATTTATACAAATAATCAAGGTCCAAAAGAATGGACTATTAAAATCAAAAACTATTTTGAAAAAAAAATTAATTATAGATTATTTGATCAAGTAATTAGTGCATATAAAGTTCGTGGTAAAATTATTGAACCATCTAGAACAACACATGATAAATCAGCCCGGGACCTATTAAATACAGCAAATTTACCTGAGAATGCTAAAATTTGTTTTTTAGATGATTTATATCATCCACTTATGGATAATGATAATACATATTACATTAATGTTGACCCATATAGTGATACATTATCTTTTAATGAAATGGCAACACGATATTATAATAATAATAAAAATGAGTTGGATATAACTGAATCTGATTTTATTAATTATGTAATTAAAGAATCAAATATGTATAAATATCATGTTAAATATAAAACAACAAAACAAATTAATGATGATATTGAAATTGGTAAAGAAATACTTAATCAATTAAAGATTTTTTTTAAGATATATAAAAAAGACAAAACCAGACGCTCTAAACAAAAAAATAATATAACTCGGAAGATATATTACTAATATAATAATTTTAATAATTTTATTATAATAGGTGTTATTTTTCTTATCATCATTACTTCAAATATAATAATTAATACTATTAAACAAAATCCGAATAATACAGCTAATATATATTGTAATAATTCTTTATTTTCAAAAATTTTATTTAAGTATAGACCAAATTTATTCATATATAAAATAATAAAATTACTTGGTATAAAATATGTTATTGGCAGCATTATAAATGCTCTTGACCATCCAACATATATATTTTTATTAATAAATGTATAATATGCTATTATATAGGTTACTCCTAATAACGCAAAATAATTAATTGTATTACTACTAATATAACCTTCTAATGATATATTAGCCGGATTATATAAATGTCTCCATATATTAGTATTATATGGTCCACCATGATATCCCAGAACGGTTGCTATTAAATCTAAATTTGGAAAATATACTGCTAGTATTTCAAAATATTTATATTTTACCAATATAATAGGTATAAATATAATAAAAATCAAAAAAAATAATATACAACCAATTAACATTTGTTCCCGCTCCATTTTATCTAAAGTATTATGTAATACAATGCGCTCTGATGCCAGATATTGTACTGTATTTTTTTTTATATTATCCATATATATAATTATACATAATTATATATATGAATCTGTTAATTTATTTTAATTCATATACATACATTGTGATTCATCCGGTTGTGTTATTTTATTATATATATCTAATGTTCTAGCACTACTATCATTTGCTTCTATGTATTTTGGCATCCAAAAATATGGTATAATATATCCTCTATTTGGATAAAATAATTCAAACAATGTTCTATAATATAATTGTTCTTGTGTTTGGGGTGAATTATGATTATATTTAATATCTAATCTATATTCTACATGTTGTTGTTTTATTACTTGTTCTTTAATAATCTCTGCCCACGATTTTTTTTTTGCACTTACACCATCACTAAAAGCTTCTTTTTTTCGCCATAATATTTCCTTTGGCAAATAGTTTTTATTATCAAATGCTCTCCGAAATAAATATTTTTCTTGTATTTTATTTTTATTATATCTGAATTCAGAAGGAATAGATAAATATGTATCAACAAAATCTCTATCTAAAAATGGTGTTCTAGCTTCTAATCCATTAGATGATATAGATCGATCAGAACGTAATACGTCAAAATAATGTATATCAGTTAATAATCTTTTACATTCTTTATCAAATTCTAAATGATTTGGTGCTTCATTAATATATAAATAACCACCCATTAATTCATCACTTCCATCACCATTAAATATAACTTTTGCATCTGAATTTTCTGAAATATATTTTGCAACTAAATAATTACCCACACTAGCTCTTACTGTAGTAGTATCATAACTTTCTATATTTTTAATTACTTCGGGTATTTGATTAAAAAAATCTTCTTCAGAAACTATAATTTCTGTATGTTTTGTTTCAAGATATTCTGCTACAATTCTTGCATATTTTAAATCTTCTGAACCTTCTAATCCAATACTATAGGTTTCTAATATATCCTTTGAATATTTATTTACTAATGCACATACTATACTACTATCTAATCCTCCAGATAATAAACATGCAATCTGTCTATCAGTATTCTCGACGCGTTTTTTTACTGCATTACAAAATTTATTATGTATATTATTTAATATATAATCAATATAATTTTCTGTATTTATATCAACATTATGAGTTATATTATTTAATTTAAATGTATTATATTTAGTTTTATCTGTTATATACCATTTATTATCTTCAGATAATTTTAATGATAAATATGTTCCTGGCATAAGTTGATTTATATATAAATTGTTATCTTCTATTTGTGTAAATCCAATTAATTGTTTCATTTCGGATGCAAAACCAATTAAATTTTCAGTATTGTTTTCTGAAAATATATCATTTGTAATAAATGATTGATTATATAAATAAAATAATGGTCTCACACCATAAGGGTCTCTTGATACATACATAACATTTAAATTATAATCAATTAAAATAAATCCAAAAACACCATCTAATAAATTTAATGTATAATCAATTCCATACAATATATATAAATATATAATAATTTCACAATCAGAATTTGTAGTTTGTTTATAAGTTATATTATTAAATAGTTCTTTATAATTATATATCTCCCCGTTACAAATTAATTGAATATTATTAATATTAAATGGCTGGTTAGAATCTTCAGACAATCCATTTATTGATAATCTATGAAAACCAATAAAATTTTTATTTATTGTATTAATGCATGAATTATCTGGACCACGTGTTTTTGACTTATTAAACTGTTCCAAAATAAATTCTTTTTTTATTGTATCATTATTATTTAATAAAGCAAAAATACCACACATTATATTTTATATACATTTAATCTTTAGATTTCTTTTATTATAACAGTATAAATTATATGGATAGACCAGAAGAATTAAATTTGCGAATTTTAGAAAGAAATAATCTCTCTAATAATCAAAATATTCTTTTTACTCCACGTTCAATATCAACAAAATATACATTGCCTGAATCTATTAATAATATTAATAAATTTAATAATAATCTTAAAATAGGAAATTATAATGATTATTCTGATAAAATAAATCATGAATCAGAATTAAAAAATCTAGTTTATCCATTAGAAAATAATTCAGAAAATCAATATATTCCAGATAAAAATAGTGATTTATATAATTATGAAATAAATAATACAACAAATACTATTCCACAATTATTTACTAATTTATTTGAAAATAATACATTTAGTAATAGTTCGACTGATACCAATAATTTACAAAACAGAGGAACTTTATATAATAATTTATTTAATAACGATACTAGACAACAATTAAAAGATAATTAATATTTATATATTATGAATAATGAAAAATATATAAATAATATTACATTAGAATATTTATTAAATCCCAATTTATATGAAAAAATCAATGATCAAAAAAATGATGTTAATCAATTACTATTATTAGAAGATATTATATTTTATAAACAGCGCATTTGTAAATTGACAAAAGATATGTGTAAAGGAAATTATACTAATAATAATTTAAAAAATATATTTATTAATTATGCATCTACTATAGTATATTATTTAAAACAATTAGATGAGAAAGATATATTACAATCTGAATATGATAATATGGAAACTTTAGATAATTCAAATATTGAATTAAATGATATCTCCAATAGTAATTATTTAACAAATAATATAATAGATACTAATAACTTAATAATAAATAAACCTAAAATTTCAAATAATTTAGATAATTTTATAAAAAAAGTAAATATAGTATCTACCGAAAAAATTATACCAAAAAAACGCATTATAAATATTAAAGATCATGATCATAAAATCAAAGGTGTTAAAACTAAAAATAAAAAAGAAAAATCTTGTGATAATATAAATGAAACAATCCAGAAATAAAACTAATAAAACTAAAAGAACTAATAAAACTAAAAGAACTAATAAAATTAAAAGAACTAATAAAACTAAAAGAACTAATAAAACTAAAAGAACTAATAAAACTAAAAATAAAAAAATAATGAGATGTGGACCAATTCCAGAACATGATTATACATGCTATAGTACTAAATCACTCGAAAATATTAAATTATTATGGAATGCTAGACATCCAGATAGAAAAATATTGACTAATGATTCTAAAATAATATGGAAGTCTTTAAAAAATAATATGCACAAGGTATGTTCAAATGAAAAATGTTGGTTAAATCAAAAATTTATGAATAATAGTTCAAATAAAATATTAGATAAATTTACATTTGCACCAAATTCACCTAAATCTTGGGAAAAAAATCCAAATGAATGGTTAAGTAGTGTTGATATAGATAATGTAATGCAACAATATGAATTTGCATTCCCAAAATTTATATTTTTAGGACCGTCTCCAATTGATTTTGATAAAAAGAAATTATTTGGTCAATGTGTATGGAATGAATTATGTAATTTTAATTTAGAACAATATATAAAAAATATGAAGACCAAAATAGGTATTGTATTTAATACAGATCCACATTATTTAGAAGGTTCGCATTGGATATGTTTATTTATTGATATAGATAAAGAATTCATTTTTTATTTTGATAGTAATGCAGATAAAACACCAAAACAAGTTAGGAAATTTATTAATAGAGTAATTAAACAAGGTAAAATATTAGGCAAAGATTTTAAATATTACGAAAATAAAACTGAACATCAAAAAACGAATACTGAATGTGGTGTATATGTACTATATGTTATAATTAAACTTCTTGAAGAAGAAATGAGTCCAAAGACATTTAAAGAAAGAATACCAGATAGTAAAATGATAAAATTAAGAACTATTTTATTTAATTAATTTTAATTTTATTACCAATATAATAACCTAAAATATTAAATATAATATCTATTATTTTATTTATATACGATTTATTAAAATACTCTTTGCCTAATAACTTAAAAAAAAATTTATTGCCAGAAAATATATATTCAAATATTTCCCAAATTATTCCAATTATTAAAAATAATTTATATTTATTTTTAATAATTATTCCAAAAATCAAGTATAAAAGAAAATGATAAAAAGTATATTCGTTTATTATACTGCTTAACATATTTATATATTGATTATAATATATAAATATAAATATAATTTAATATTTATATTTATATTTATGTTTAACTCTAATGAGAATAAAGCCTTAATATGGCAATTATTAATTGAGAATAATGCATTTGATAATATACCAAATACTTCATTTAATAATGTTAAAATAATATATGAAAAAATATTAAATCAGATTAATACTATGGAACATATTAATTTAACTGATAAAAATAAATTTACAATATCTGAAATGATGAAACAGTTAAAAAATTTTAAAAAAAATAGAATATCAGAGGAATTAAAACGACCATTGGAAGAAGTTAAAATAAAATTAGATACAGATTTTAAAAATAAAGAAGATGAATTTATACAACTAGTTAAACGACCTACCCAAGCAGAAATAGATTTTAATGATAAAAATGATACTCCATTAGATAAAAACGATATGGAAAAAAAATTAAATGATATGATGAAAATAAGACAACATGAATTAAATCAAATAATTCCAAATAATCCAGAAAATAATATCGAATCAGAAAATAATATCGAATCAGAAAATAATATCGAATCAGAAAATAATATCGAATCAGAAAATAATATCGAACCACAAAATAATATCGAACCACAAAATAATATCGAACCACAAAATAATATCAAATCAGAAAAAAATATTCTGAATAAATCACATGATAATAGTTTAGATTGTCTAGGTTATATGTGGAGTCAATGGGGTAATAATACAAATAAAAATTTATCAACAACCGAAAAAAAAGTATCATTTAAAATAGATAAAATAGATAAAATAGATAAAATTTTAGAAAATCAAGAAATTATATTACAGCAATTAACATTAATAAATAGTTCCATCAATAGTGTTAAAAATATATAATACTCTAATCAAGTAATTCTATATTTATAGACTTTTTTCTAGTTATTATATTTAATCCCACTTTACCAATAATATATGGAATTATATTCATTATCTATAGATACATAATTAAAGTAATATATTTATATTTATCAAATAAAAATATTTATATATTTTTATATAAATAATATATATTTATATATTATATGTATAAAACTAAAAAATCTAGTCATAAGCGAAAACGTTCATATACAATATCCAAAACTTCCCAAAAAAGAAGTAGATGCGAAAATAATTCTAATTCTAATGAATCGAATAAAATAGATAAGCCAAATAATTCAGAAAATAATGATGAAAATAATGATGAAAATGAATCCAGTATATTAAAAAATATATTTGATAAATTTATAGCATTATTTCAATGAGACTAATTCTTATTAAATATATATATATAATTCAATAAGAATTTATTAGTATTTATATTTTAATAAATTTTTTTTTACCATCAGGAAGTAATTGCAAATGACCAATTACAATCGGATTACCCATTTTATAACTATCCAAATCATAGACTTCATTAGTTTTACTATTAACAGCACATTTACCTATACCATCAATTACATAAGTATATGCTTCTAATTTCTCTTTCTTTTTATTGGCATCAGTCATACTATCTCCCTCATCAGATTCTATAGATGGTAAATATGAGAATTGATTTGGATTGCTAGAACCAAATGTGAAACAATTTAATTGTTCTTTTCCATCTATTTTATTATGAATATTACAATCAACAGATGCTTCTTTAATATTATGTATTAATTCTTTATTTATATTTTCTTTTATTCTGGAAATTTCATATAATGCTTCATCACTAGTTAATGGAATTTTACTATCTAATTTGCTTACATCTTTTAAGCGCAACTCAATTGAACGCTCGTCCGATTTTTGTTCCTTAGAAAATTTCATTAAATATAAAAATACTTTAACTGTTTGCAATTCGGGGGCTAATCTATCATGACTACAAATACGTCTGGCACGACCGATTACCTGTTCTAAACGAACCGGATGCCAATATGGCTCAGTTATATGAACATATCTTACATTACTAAGAGAGATTCCTTCAGCTCCTGATGCTGTAATCATTATAACTTTAATTATTTCACCATATAAATTATCTTTATTTATTGCTTCCAATTGTCTTTTTAATGTTGTTGGAAGTGTATTCCAATTACTATTAAATATATTTCGTATTAATTCTTTTTCTTCCGCACTTTCAGTTCCAGTATATAAAACAAACATTGGTTTTCCTCTATCTTCTAATGGAATATCCAGTACCCATTCACCCTCCTTTTTGATTTTAAATTGCGCAAAATTATTTGCTTTTAATATTAAAGATAAAATTCCGATTCCTTCTATTGTTCTAAATTGACTGTATATTAAATGTAAACCTATATGTTCTTCATCTATTATATTATCTAATATATGTAAAAATTTAGGACTTAATCGTGGTAAACCCATGGGATTATCTGTTAAATATTCCTCTTTGTTTGCTTCTAATTTTCTTAATGCCAGTACAATTTGTTGATTATAATCGATTTGTATATCAGATTTTTCTAATTTTTCTAATTTTGTTTGTTTTTCAATGTCATCAATATCATATTTACCTTCACCATCTTTTATTTTTTCTTCTAATGATATTGCATCTAATAAATCTTCATCTGCAGATTTTTCTATAGCCAATTCTAAATTATTACTTTTATTAGGTAATGGTCGAATAATTTCTGGTTTTGGAAATACAAAATTACAAAATGCACGAGAGAAAATTCGATATGTTGATGTTGATTCTTCAAATACATTTTTACCAGTTGCCTTTTTTCGTTTTTTTGCATTTTGACTTTCTATTTTACGCTCTTGAACTCGCGCTTCTTCATATATTGCAAATTGAAAATCACTCATTTCAATATATATTGGATGAAAATCTAATTCTTTATCATATTTTGGCAATAAAGCATCTATATCTGGAAAGTATGATACTAAACCCAATATGCGTCGCTTGAATTGATTCATATTTTTTACATTACTATATATTCCTTTTCTTTCATCTTTTAACTTTTCTTCTTCTGTTTTTATAAATTTTGCCGAAAAATCTTCTAATGTATCAGGTAAACATTTGTATTCTACAATATTATCCATTATTGTTTCTTTATTAATTACTGTTATATTATCATCTTTTAATACACTAATAATAATATCTATAAATGTTGCATTATCTATATCACCAGATTCATTTCTTACTACACCATTATATATTTCTTCTGGTTTACTATATGATATAAATCCATATGGATTTCTTGTTAAAGTTAATATACTTTCTTTTACTTTATATTGTAAATAATCAAATATATTATTTGATTGCAATTTAGATTTAAATAATTGAATTAAATAATTTTCCGTTATTTTTGATTCATCTTCTCCATCAAATTTATTAGATACATCTAATATTAATGTAAATGTTTGAATATATCCTCTTAAAATATTCATCATAATCGCTATTTCATTTGGATAGTTAATTATTGGTGTTCCAGTTAACAAAACGATTTTTGCATTCTCTGCGCGCATTAAAAGATCATAAAATGTTATTGCTAAACCAGAACGATATTTTAATTTATTAACAATTCTACTTACAAAATTATGAGCTTCATCTATAATAACTACTTTATTTGAAAATGGATTATCTTCATTTTCACGTATTTTATTAAATTGAGCTTGTCTTATACCATTATAATTTATAAATTTATATTTATATTTTATCATTTCATTTAATTGTGTATCTAAGCTAGTTTGTTGTTCTGATGTTAATTCATTATAATTTGAATCATTATTAATATTTACAAACCATGCACCATTATTTTCTTCTATAAATTTAATTGATAAGGAAAGTATATATGATAATGCTTCCAATAATTCAGGATTTTCTTCAATATTTATAAATTCCCAATATTGATGCTTTTTATATAATTTATCACCACATTTTTTTAATTCCTCTATATAATTTACGCGTAATGATGCCGGTGTCATAATTACAATTTGCTTATTTGATTTTAATGATTCCGCTATTCCAATTGATGAACATGTTTTTCCAGAACCTAATCCATGATATAATAATAGACCTCTATATGGTGTTATAAGATTTATATAATCCCTTACTATATTTTGATGTGGCAGCCGCGAAAATTCATTAGAACCCGCATTTTTACATTTATAATTTTTTTCGGTTTCACTCATTTCTTTTTTATATTTATTAAATAAACTGTTTATAGTGCTAATAAACATTTTTCTATTATTAAGATAATAAGATGATCTAATTAATATTGATGGTTCAGGTTTAGGTAATCTTGGTATTAGTTCTTTAGCATTTGATAAAACTAATTTATTTGTTATAAATACTTCGGGTTTTTTAGTTGTTCTTCTATGGGGTTTTTCATCTGATTTAGATGGTTCTATTACTGTAAGTTTTTTTATATTTTTTTTAGGTTTTTGCATAACTTCATCATCATCTATTCTTATTGCAATTTCTACTAGTTGTTCCTTTTTTACTGGTTCTGATTTTTCTGTTAAATCCGGTCTTTTTGTTAAATCCGGTCTTTTTGTTAAATCTGGTCTTTTTGTTAAATCCGGTCTTTTTGTTAAATCCGGTCTTTTTGTTAAATCTGGTCTTTTTGTTAAATCTGGTCTTTCTGGAATAGCAGATTCAACATTCATATTTGGTTGTAGTTTTTTTAAAATACTTTTTCTATTAATTGCGGCAAATTGACGTTTATCCACTACCGGTATATTTAAAGGAACTTCTTGTTTTTCTTCGGGAAGTTTTTGTTTGTTTAATGCTATAATTTGTGGAATATGTTCTTTTGGTAATGGTTTTTCTTGCAATTTAGCTAAAATTTCTGATTCCATTAATATTATATATTAAATATATTAAAACTATATTTATATATAATATTAATAATAATGTTAAATTATAATAATTTATATTTTAGAATTAAAAATTTCAAATATATTGACCGTTATGGTGCATCATTTTTAGTAAAATATATTAAATGTCCTGATCATAAAAATAAACTACCAATTAAATTAAATTCTAATATAAAAAAAACTCCGGTTTTTAAAGAACATAGTTATATTAAATCTAGTAATCCATTTCTTTTATAAAACTTTATCTTTTTTTTTTTCTTGATTTTCTTTTAGAAGGTTCACCATCCTTCTGTTTATTAACTTCCACCGGGTCTGTTGCCACTGGTTCTGCCACTGGTTCGGATACTGATTCTGCCACTGGTTTAACTACCGGTTCTGCCACTGGTTCTGCCACTGGTTCTGCCACTGGTTCTGCCACTGGTTCTGCCACTGGTTCGGCCACTGGTTCTGACACTGGTTCTGTCGATGTCGTCTGAATCAAAGCTTTCGCATTCGCGAGAGCGTCTTTTGCTTGAGTTTGTGCGGTAGCGTTGTCGGTTTGGGCTTGGACCAATTCCTCAGAGGGTTGTGATTCGACATCTGACGCTGACGAGGTAGCTGCTAATTGTTGTTTTGGTTCATTTACTTCCATCATTACATATATATATGGTTTTGACTGAAGCATTCTTACAAGATATAATCTATCTTTTTTATCAGAGGTGTCTCCTAGTGTTTCTATAATCCTGCTCTGCTCCATAGGATCTCTCTCATATGTTTTTTTAACATTATTAATGAATTCAGAAAACGACTTCTCATTCGGTATTTCATATATATCAATTTGCTTCGGGTTTCCATTAACAGGTCTTGCATTTTTCCACTCATTATTTACTGTATGTTCTACAAGAATACCTGTATTTGTATTATTTAATGAAGAATGTAATATATTTTCGTTGGACGTTTCAGTTGATGTCATAGTAATATATATAATATTATTATTATATATATTTTTATATAATTACTAAATATATTTATTTATCTTACTTTTCTTCGCGATTTTCCTTTTCTTCGCGATTTTCCTTTTCTTCGCGATTTTCCTTTTCTTCGCGATTTTCTACCTCCTCCAATCGCATTGATGTCAAGATCAGACATATAATTTGGGTTCATTAGTGCATCTGTTGTACCACTAACAGTTTGGGCTGCAGTTGATAATATATCACCAGCCGCATCAGCCGTACGAAGCACTGCGGTGTAGGGATTCGATCCAGCCCATTCATTTTTAGTAGCAACCTCATGATATTCATAACCTTCAGATTTATTATCATTCACACTTCTCATTACAAGAAATAATCTAGTTTTCCCACCGAATCCGAAATTGAGTAGATCACCGTCTTTCTCGCTCATTGATTTAAGAGTCGACCTGAACGTATCCATCGTCCGCCTAAACTTTTCTGATACATTTGATGGTTGGCCAGGCCCCGGTTGCCATGGAATGCGTATTAAATTGGTACCTTTCACATTGCCCTCTATGCAACCATTAACATTCTTATTACAACTCCCGGCTAAAAAAACATCTAATGGCATATACCAATCACTCCAGCTTGTTCCTTCTGCTAATGATACATACATGATTCCGGGCTTCAATGCGGCTTTAGATTGATTAAGTTTAGGTTCTGGTAAACCGCGATTTGTCCATTTACTCCCTCCTCCTTTCATCGTTTTGCGAACCATTATATATTATTATAATAAAAAAAAAGTTTATAAAGTTTAATCTAATATTCAATCTAAAGTATTTTTTGTCAAAACTTTCAATGTTTGTTCACAAGCAATTTGTTCTGCTTTTTTCTTTATTTTATGGATTCCTTTACCCATAAATACAAATAATTTATTATCTTTTTCTAAATGTTCATTAATTTTTGCAAATGATCCTAAATGAATAAAATTTATCGCATCATTTATTTTAACTTCATGAATTTCTTGCCCTAAACATAGATAAACACCCATTTCATATCCAATTTCCATATCATGAGTTATTTCTAAATATTCAGGGGTTATTTTAAACTCTTTTTGAATCAATACTTGCAACTTATTTTTATAATTATCATCTGTTTTAATTAATTGTACCCAATCAACATGTTTTTCAAAAATATTTTCAATAAATATTTGGGCCATTTGAAAACCCGGTCCTGTAACAAAGACATTATCAAACCATTTATTTTCATCTTTTATTGATAATTTATTAACATCCAAAAATAATGCCGCTAAAAATGCTTCAAATAAACATCCTAATTTTTTAAAATTAATTCTAGTATTTTTTTCTTCAGCATGTTTTGACATAATAAACCATTTATGTAATTTCATTTCATATGCTAACTTGCCGATATGTTCATTTTTTACTAATGCTATTTTTTTTTCAGTCATAAATCCTTCATCTGCTTTAGGAAATCGTCTGTATAAATAATATTTTGTTACCAATTCTAATACTCCATCTCCAACAAATTCTAATCTTTCGTTAGATTTAGTTTTTAATGGCAAACAATTATAGGGTTTCTCTGCAATAGTTATATCATTTGTGGTATTTTCAATATTAGGACGTTTTGTATATGATTTATGAATAAATGCACGTTGATATAAAACTATATTGTCAATTTCATAATTGACACCATAGTTTTTAAGAATAGTTTTTATATCATTTAATCCAATTTCAATATTTACTGGATTATATGGATTAAATATTAATTCTTCTCCTGATTTAATTATATTCACACTATCCATTATATTTATACAATAATTATTATTTATATAATTTCAATTTTATATATAATAATATATAAATGAATTTTAAGAATTATAATTTAACAAACTGTATATTATTTTTTATATTATTAATTCTAGTTATTAATTCTACATTTTTTTCCTGTAGTAAAATCTATCTTAATAACTTTTTAAAATTATTAAGTTGTTCTTCATGCAACTTAAATTTCGATTTTGGAATAACAAAAGATAAATGGTATAAAAATAATAATCTTTTATGACTTTAGCTAAATTATTTTTTTTGTGCACCTTTTTTAGCAGGAGCGACACATCCTCCATTTCGACATCTTCTTAATGCTGATTTTGTTGTATTTAAATTTGATGATGTATTTGATTTAAATGATAAATCAATATTATTATCTTTATCTGGTGTAGATGGCATCGATCCCCTCCCGATTGCCCTATTTTTTAGTTTTTGTATATGCTGATCTGCTGAATCTATATTAAATGGTTTGCCACCACGAACACATGATGAATTAATACGCCTACCTGTTATATACGAACATGATGGTTGTTTTATTTTATATAACTCTTCAAGTGTTTGATTACTTTCTTGCTTTGTATTAATATATTGACTTCTACCTATCACAAATGATGTTCCCCCATCTGCACCTTCAAATTTTGCTGGCAAACCATTTTTTACACGTGTTAATCCATTATTTATATTTTGCTTTAATGGAATACTTGCTGAATTTGGTTTTGAACGATAATAAATTGTTTGAACAGACATATATAATATAATATAAAAAAAAATATTATATTATTATTATTATTATTATTATTATTATTATTATTATTATTATTATTATTATTATTATTATTATTATTATTATTATTATCTAAATATATTATTATTTATAAATGAAACATTTATTACAATAACAAATATTTCTTTCACTAAATTGGGTTTCTACAACATCATCAATCCAATTATGATTGCAATTCTTCATTAAAATAATATTTATATTCGTTAAAAGTGTTTTCTTATGTTGTAAGAATTTTTTTCCTTGAGTAATCAAATCTAAATTATACAATTCAAAAATTTGGTCGATTTCATTATTATTAATAGATTTTTGTTTCACTTTAGAATATGCATTGTTTATAAAATGATAATCTTTTTCAATCTTAAATTTCAATTCGGACAATTGTTCAATATCCATAGTTTCATATAATTTCATCATATTTATTTGATTTCTTTTATCTTAAGTTCAAATTATAAATATTAATTTTCAATTTTTTATTTTTATAAAATAAAAAATTTTATTTTATAAAATAAAAATTATAATATTAAGAGAGACTTAATTATACATTCGTTTCCAATTATCATTTTTCTCATGTTGTTCTTTTTTTAGCAATTTTTCTACAATTTCAATTGAAACTGTAAATGGAAATTCTACCTGTAAGGATTTTTCTTCTTTAAATAAACTAGATTCTGGTTTCATTAAACGAAATAAATTCAGTTTTGTGTAAATAATTTCCAGACATCGTTTTAAATTACGAACACCATCTTCTTTATAAGTATAATTTTCTATAATATATTCTAATGTATCATCTAGAATTACTACATTATCGGTTTCAAATTTAATTTGTTTACATATTGTCGGAAGTAAATAATCATTTACAATAATTTTCTTTTCTTTTGAATTATACCCTTTTGTCGCAATTTTATACATTCTATCCAATAAAATTGGATTTACACGCGATTCATCATTATAACTAAATATAAATAATGCTTTACTTAGATCAAAATCTATTTCTGAAAAATATTTATCATGAAAATTTCCATTTTGGGTAGAATCAATTAAATGAGTAAGAATACCAATAATTTCTTCACCTTTTGGTGTATCACTTACCTTATCTAATTCATCAAAATATATAATCGGATTCGAGCATTTTGTTTGAATAAGAATATCAACAATTTTTCCCCAAGTACTTCCCTCATATGTATATCCATGTCCTTCTAATATACTGCTATCTGTCGCACCGCCTAATGCGATTAATGAAAATGGACGATTTAAAATTTTACTTATTCCTTCTTTAACAAGAGTTGTTTTTCCTGTACCCATTGGACCCTTTATTGCAATTGCTGAACCAATGGCATCCGGATTTACTATCCATTGTCCAATTAATTGCATTATCTGCATTTTAGCATCATGTAATCCATATACAGCAGAATCTAATGTGGCAATAGATGATTCCATATAAGTATTGCATTTCTCAATTCCATCATTAATACTAAAAGATAAATTATTAAATTTATTAAATGGTATACGCATAAATGTATCAATCCAATTTTTTAATTTAAAATATTCTCCAATACTAGGATCCATATTTTCCATCATACTTAGTTTTTTTAGTGCAGAAATCTTAAATACGTGAGGTATTTCTGATTCTAATAAATGAATTCTATATGGCTTTTCCACTGTTGATACTCCATTTATTTGTCTTAATTCATCTATTAACTTATCTTGATTCTTAAGATTTATTTCTTTTGTAAAATATTTCAAATCATTCATATTATCCTTTTCTTTTAGTAAATTTTTAAATTCTTGAACATTCTTATTTAATTTATTTTTATTTTCTAGGTCATCAATATTTGATTCCACTTTTTTCTTACTATTTTTTTTTTGATTTGCTATTTTTACCAATTCACTAACTATTCTATTTGATTTTTCTTTTGTCATTAATTTATTTGTTAATTTATTGAATTCACTATTATTCAATTCATCGTCATCATCATATTCATCGTCATCATCATCATCATCATATTCATCATCATCATCATCATCATCATCATCATATTCATCATCATCATCATCATCATCATCATATTCATCATCATCATATTCATCGTCATCATCATATTCATCGTCATCATCATATTCATCGTCATCATCATATTCATCGTCATCATCATATTCATCGTCATCATCATATTCGGAATCTTCGGATTTTTTTATAATTTTATTTGGAAATCTAATAATAATAGTCGACCGTTTTTTATAAGGTTTAAGCGATTTCTTAAATCGTTTAGTATCTTTTATCCGTTTATTCATATATCGGGATGGAAATAAATTAGATAACATTTTTCGATACTCATATATATTAAATAGGGTATCACTATCACTATCACTATTTGGTTCATCTTTTTCAATAATTTCAGAATACTCTCTGGTATTTCGCTTTTTATAACGAGTATTATAGCGATGAGACACTGGTGAACCAGAATCACTAATAGAAGATTCCATAATATAATATTATAATATAATTTTATATTATTATTTTTCAATTTTATATAAAAAAAATTGAAAAACAATCTAAATATTATTTCTATATTATAAGAAGAATATGTCAATAAATGATACTATGGAAAAAAATGCTGCAAAAATTATAGGTATTCAATTTAGTATATTATCACCGGATGAAATTAGGAAAGGATCTGTTGCTGAGATTACTAGTAGAGATACATATATTAATAATAAACCAATTATAGGTGGATTATTTGATCCAAGAATGGGTGTATTAGAGCCAGGATTGATCTGTCCAACAGATGGACTAGATTATATTAATACACCGGGTTATTTCGGTCATATAAATTTAGCCAGACCAGTATTTTATATTCAATATATTAATACAATAATTAAAATAGTCAGATGTATTTGTATTAAATGTAGCAAATTATTAATTAGCAAAGATAAATATAAAGAATTATATAATCTAAATGCAGATAATAGATGGAATCAAATATTTACTATTGCTAGTAAAATTAAACGTTGTGGCGAAACAACCGATAATGGTTGTGGTTGTAAACAACCAACAAAAATTAAAAAAGAAAATCTAGCTACATTAATTGCTGAATGGGATAGTGTTGAGGGACTATCTACAGAAGAAAGCAAAATATCTTTAAAATTAACTCCTGAAAAAATTATTAAATTATTTAGACGAATATCAGATGATGATATGACATTTATGGGTTTTAGTCCTAAATGGTCTAGACCCGAATGGATGGTATGTCAAGTTTTAGCAGTACCACCACCGGCAGTTAGACCATCTATTAAACATGATTCGCAACAAAGAAGCGAGGATGATATAACACATATTATTGTAAATATTATTAAATCAAATAAAACTCTACTTGATAAAATATCACAAGATGCACAAGGAAGTGTTATAGATGATTGGACTACCGTATTGCAATATTATATTGCAACATTAGTTGATAATAAGATTCCTGGTGTGGCTGCTGTTGCTCAACGTTCTGGAAGACCATTAAAATCAATTAAAGAACGTTTAAATGGTAAAACTGGTAGAGTTCGAGGAAATTTAATGGGAAAACGAGTAGATTATAGCGCTCGGTCAGTTATTACCCCTGACCCCCAATTATCAATTCGAGAATTAGGAGTACCATTAAAAATTGCTAAAAATCTTACAAAACCGGTTCTTGTTAATAATAAAAATATTAAATATTTATTAAAATTAGTAAGAAATGGACCGGATATTTATCCTGGTGCAAAAATTTTAGAAAAAAAAAATGGTGAAAATATTTCATTAAGATATATTGATAAAGAATCTATTAAATTACAAATTGGTGATAAAGTACATCGTCATATGTTAAATGGTGATTTTATATTATTTAATCGACAACCAACTCTACATAAAATGTCTATGATGGCACATATTACAAAAATTATGCCACAAGGTGATACATTTCGTATGAATGTTGGTGATACTAAACCATATAATGCTGATTTTGATGGTGATGAAATGAATTTACATCTTCCACAAGATTCAGAATCAGAAACAGAATTAGCGATGTTAGCATCGATACCAAATCAAATTATTAGTCCTGCAAATAATAAATCTATTATTGGCATTTTTCAAGATTCATTATTAGGTTCATATCTATTTACCGATAAAAAAAAACAATTTGATACACGGTTTGCTATGAATTTAATGATTGGAATTAATAAACTAGATATTAATAAATTTCCTAAAAATATGAAAGAAATTTCTAATTTTGATATTTTATCACAAATACTACCACCAATTTCCTTAGATTATAAAACTAAAAAATTTCAAGATTCAGAATCTTATTCTACATCAAATAACGTTATAAATATTAATAATGGATATTATATAAGAGGACATATTGAAAAAGGTGTTTTAGGTGATGGTTCAAAGGGTTTAATACAGAGAATTTATAATGATTATGGACCACTTTCATCTGCTAATTTTATCGATAATCTTCAAAATATTGTAACTGAATATATGAAATATAACTCATATAGTGTCGGTATTAGCGATCTTATTGCTGATGATAAAACTGATAGTGCTATTGCTGATATTATTTCCGAAAAAAAGAAAAGCGTACATAATTTAATAGATGAAACACATTTAGGAATTTTTGAAAATAAAACTGGTAAATCTAATGAACAAGAATTTGAAACAAAAGTTAATAATATACTAAATCAAGCATCGTTAGAAGCTGGTAAAATTGGCAGGTCAAATTTAGATAAAAATAATCGATTTGTTATTATGGTGAATGCCGGTTCAAAAGGTAGTGATCTTAATATTGCTCAAATGATATCATGTCTTGGACAACAAAATGTTGATGGAAAAAGAATCCCATATGGTTTTGATGATCGCACACTTCCACATTATAATAAATATGATGATTCACCATCTGCTCGTGGATTTATTGAAAATTCATTTATTGGAGGATTAACTCCTACAGAATTATTCTTCCATGCAATGGGTGGAAGAGTTGGTCTTATTGATACTGCTGTTAAAACAAGTCAAACTGGGTATATTTCTAGACGATTAATTAAATCATTAGAAGATCTAATGGTGCATTATGATATGACAGTACGAAATAATAAAAATAAGATTATTCAATTTTCATATGGTGATGATAATTTTGATCCAATAAAAGTAGAATTTCAAATGATTCCATTAGTACAAATGTCATTAGAAGATATATATAATCATTTTCAAATTTCTTATAATACAAAAGATAAGGTAATCCTGGAAATTTTTACAAATGATATTCAGAAACAATATAGAAGCCAAAAAGCTTTATTAAATCAAAAAATTAAATCATATATTGATTATATGCTTATTGAAAAAAATAGAATAGTTAAAAATGTATTTAAAAATATTTATAATAAACAAGTTCATTTACCGGTTGCTTTTACATATATTATTAATAATATAGTAGGACAATTTAATCTAAATATTAATTCACAGGTTGATATATCTCCTCTTGAAGCATATCAAATGATAGAAGATACATATAAAATATTGGAAACATCGGCATTTATTAAACCAAATGATTTATTCAAAGTATTATATTATTTCTATCTTTCACCGAAACAATTATTAGTTATAAAACGATTTAATAAAAATGCCTTAACTTATTTACTTGATACAATAGTTAAGAAATATAAACAATCAATTGTTAATCCTGGAGAAATGGTTGGAATTATTGCTGCTCAATCGATTGGCGAACCAACTACCCAGATGACACTTAATACATTTCATTTTGCTGGTGTTGCGTCGAAATCGAATGTAACTCGTGGTGTTCCAAGAATCGAAGAAATTTTGGCATTATCTGAAAATCCTAAAAATCCTTCTTGTACAATCTATTTACCAAAAGAATTAGAACATAATCAAGAGGAAGCACAAAAACTTATTAATCATATTGAACATACTAAATTACGTGATATTGTTCAAACTATCGAAATTTGTTTTGATCCGGATGATTTTAATACATTAATTGAAGTTGATAAACCTATAATTGATCAATATAAAGAATTTAGTGAGTTATTAGATGATTGTATTGATAATAAAGTTGCGGATAATAAGCAAAAATCAAAATGGATTATTCGCATGGAAATGAATAAAATCGAAATGTTAGATAAAAATATTACAATGGAAGATGTACATTTTGCTTTAAAATATACTTATCAAAATGATGTATTATGTATATATTCAGACTATAATTCTGACAGTTTAATTTTCAGAATTAGGTTAAATAATATTTTAAAAAATAAAAAGAAAAATCAACAAACATATACACTAGATCAATCTGATGAGATATATATACTTAAAAATTTTCAGGATGAATTACTTGACAATTTAATTTTACGAGGAATAAAAAATATTTCGAATATACTATTAAGAAAAATTACTGATTCATTGGAAGAAACTGATGGTAATTTTAATAAAAAAGAAATATGGGTATTAGATACGGTTGGTAGTAATTTGTTAAAAATCTTATCATTAGATAATATTGATGTTAATAATACTGTATCAAATAATATTCAAGAAATATATAGAGTATTAGGAATCGAAGCTGCAAGACAATCTATATATAATGAATTAGTTGAAGTAATTGAATTTGATAGTACATATATCAATTATCATCATCTGAGTATTTTATGTGATAGAATGACCTGTAATTCTACTATGACATCAGTATTTAGACATGGTATAAATAATGATAATATTGGTCCTATTGCAAAAGCATCATTTGAAGAAACTCCCGAACAATTTTTGAAAGCAGCACGACATGCTGAGTTAGATAATATGCGAGGAGTATCCGCAAATATTATGTGTGGTCAAGATGGATATTTCGGAACAAGTAGTTTTAATGTATTGTTAAATATTAATGAAGTAATTAAACATCAAGAAAGTGAAAAGTTTGATATTAAAAATAAACAAAAGTTAATTGAAAACGAATTTGGTGATATAGTAGATCCAAATGACCCATGTGGAATTAATAATATATCAATACCAACAAATATTAATACTATTACACAAGTTGATTTAGGTGAAGATGACGATTATGATCCATTTGAATAATTGTAATATATAAATAATGAATTATTTTGATATATTTTTTATATTAATATAAAATATGTCTATATTCGCAGAAATTTTATGTAAACAATTTCCAAATATACAATCTCCATCTGTAAATAATTATTTTATTAATCAATTAAATATTTCTTATCAACATAATAAATTATATTATAATGCAATTAAATTAATATATAATATTTATTTTTTACCATACAAAAATATATTGAAAAATAAATTTTATATATTTAATATTATTATTTTAAAAAATAAGAATATATTTAATTTTGAAAAAGAATTTTTTTTATTAGAATTTTATAAAGCACAAAAAACCTATTCTGCATTTCGAAAATTAGCTATTATATATAAATTTAAATATTATAAAAAATTTGAGATAGACATGGATTTATGTTTTACAAAATTCTCTGATTTGAATACATCCATATTAATAACTTTATTAGAAAATAATATTATATATAAATTTAGATTGTCTGATTTAATAAATATTATAAATAATTCACTCATAAATTCTCCTGATTTTTTTGCCAGTCCACATGAAATTCGTAATCCATATACAAATTTACCTTTCTCTTTATCAAATTTATATAATATATATTTTAAACTTAAAAAATCTAATCTTATTATGCCAATATTGTTTGATTTATATTTTAGATCTAATTTTAATCTAGATAAATTTAAAAATGAAAATGAATGTTTTATTCGAGATAAATATATAGATTATTTTATTAAAAGTGGTTCTATCAACGAACATTATGAATATATAATGAAAATGTTTTATGTTTATCATAATTTTATTTATTTTACCATTCATCCTTTATTTCCAAAAAAATCAATTGCAAAAGTATTTAAATCCTATTTGAAATCATTTTTATTACGTGAATATTCTCTTAATCCTAACATTAGAGATAAATATCATATACATTTAGAATATAAACTTGCTTTATTCTCTCAATTAAATCCAGATTTTGGTAAAAAAATATGGATTAAAAAACGTAGAAATAATCAACTCAAATTATATTATTATTTTAATGATAATGTAAATGAAACATCTAATTATACTAGCATAAATACTAATATACCATCTTTTTTAATTCGATCAGAATCATATAATGACAATAATGAAAATAATGACAATAATGAAAATAATGACAATAATGAAAATAATGACAATAATGAAAATAATGACAATAATGAAAATAATGACAATAATGAAAATAATGACAATAATGACAATAATGACAATAATGACAATAATGACAATAATGATAATAATGATAATAATGATAATAATGATAATAATGATAATAATGATAATATTGATAATAATGTTAATATTGATAATAATGTTAATATTGATAATGATGACAATAATTTAGTAGATGAATATAATAACTATAATTATAACGACAACAGTTCTAATACCGATACTGAAAGTGATCATGAATATTTCGAAAATAATTATACCGAAAATACATATATTGAAAATGATAATTACAATTATAATAATAATTCTATTTAATTTTCTTACTATAACCAGGCTAGTAATTTACTTTATTTTCTTTTTATTTCTTTTATTTTTAAAAAAAATTGATTTAAAGATAAAGCATATTATTAAACTATCAATAGCGCAATGGCACAGACAAACACACAAAAGATGATTATTAATGGTACTGATTTTAATGTCGAGAAGGATTATATTTATACAAAACCAAAAGCCAATGCTTCTGGTGGAAAAAGTATTGGTATTATTAATAAAGAGTCTATGAAAGGACTATATATTAGCACACCCCTAATGCTTACCTGGGGCGTTAATGAATATACTGATGATAAATCTGGTCGTAAAACATATGATATGTCATTGCAATTTCCAAAAGAAGAATATACTACGCCTCCAGTTCAAAAATTTCTTCAAAATATGATTGCTTTTGAAAATAAAGTCAAAGGTGATGCTATTACAAATTGTAAAGATTGGATGAACAAAGCAAAAATGTCATCTGAAGTAATTGATGCTTTGTGGACTCCAATGGTTAAATATCCAAAAGATCCAAATAGTGGAGAACCAGATTATTCGCGTGCTCCCACTTTGAGAATTAAATTTCCATTGTGGGATGATAAATGGAATTGTGAACTCTATGATATGGAACAGAAACAAATCTTCCCTAATGATCATGGACTATTTCCAACTGATTTAATCGCAAAAGGTACTAATGTTGCTACTGTTATTCAATGTGGTGGTCTATGGTTTGCGAATGGTAAATTTGGTATGACATGGCGACTTGTTCAAGCCGTCGTTAAACCAAAAGAATCTCTTCAGGGGAAATGCTTCATTAGTCTTTCAACTAATGAAAAAGAAGTTATGAACAAGTCATCTGTTGGTGCCGATAGCGATGATGAAACAAATAATGAAGTTGATTCAGTTCAAGTAGTTGATTCGAGTGATGATGAAATGGAAGCGGCTCCGGTCACTCCACAGAAAGAAGTTCAGGCGGAAATTGAAGCGGCTGCTCCTCCACCTGCCCCTAAGAAAAAAGTTGTCCGTAAGAAAAAGACAGTTGATGAATAGATAGATAGATAAGATAGATAGATAGATATATATAATATAAATTATATACATTTTTTTTTGAAATGTATATAAATATTCGCTTTATAATATTGATAAATTTTTATTTAAGATCAGTAAAATATATATCAACATATATATTTCCTCTATTTTCTATATTATATATATTTTTTGTATCAATGTATGATATACCTTCACTTATAAAACTATATCTTTGATAATATATTATGTATAATTTATTTATTGGTATTTCATATTTTTTCTCTCCAATATTAATTATTATACTATCATTTTTTAAAATACTTTTTACTTCGGTTGATAAACTTACATATAAATTATTATAAGGGTCCAATGTTATATAATCGGGCAATTCGGGCTCACAATTAATAATTAATAAATTATTTGATAATTCATATATTAATTCATGATGCCACATTGGAATATAATATATATCAGAATTATATGTTAATTTATATATATCATTATTTATTAAATTATCTAATGTTGGATTTATTATCTCTATTATATCATCTTTAATATGTTCTTTAATTATAAAATTAAATTTATTTAATGTATCTTTATTTATATGTAATATATCAGAATATTCAGTTATAAATTTATTAAATCTTAATAATGTACTCTTTGAAAAATGATTTAATAATTCTATAGTTAATTCTGAATATTTATTATTTATTATTGATATTAATTCTTGAATATTTGTATCTTTGTTTAATAATCCATCTAAAAATTTATCTAATATATTTATATAACTTTTTTCATCACTTGTATTCAAATTATTATTTTTATTATTTTTATTATTTCTATTATAATTATTTAAATAATTATAAGCTTCCAATATTTCACGAAATCTATCATTTGCATCCGAATCTTTATTTTTATCTGGATGATATAATAAAGCTTTCATATAATATTTTTGTTTTAAATCTTTTTCTGTAAAAATTTTTGATAAATCTAATATATTACATGCGTCATTATAATTCATTTACTGATGCTGTTATATATAATATATATCTCTCTAAATGATAGATTGGTCTATAATTATTATTATATAACTTGAAAAAATTATATGTTTCTATTAAAATATTATTTAGTTTTTTTTTGTCTATTTTCTCTTTCTCTATTAATGATTTTAATATATACAAAATACAATTATATATATTATGATTATAAATACAAATCTCATATAACTTTTCACGCAAATTAATAAATTTTATTGTATCAATATTTAAAATATTTTCAATAATATTATCACATATAGATTTATATTGTTCAAATATACCCAAAATATCTTTTTTATTCTTTTTATCTTTTATATCTTTTATATTTAATATTAATGATATATCATCATTAATTGTAAAATTAGTTTTAAAACATTTATTATAACTTGTACGTACTGGTCTTTTTAACTTTATATGTTTACAATAATTTATAATATTATCTGGAATAAAACTTATATGTTCTGTTATTAAAATGAACTTTATTTGAATATCTGTATTATATAATATTTGCATATAACTATAAAAATTTTCTAATAATTCATTATGTATTTCATGAAAATATTTACATAATATTATTCCATTTTTTTCATTTTTTAAAGATATTATATCTATTATTTTATTATAAATTTCATACCATAATAATTTCGCATTACAACCTAAATTTGACATATCAATCTCATAATGTATATCACTTATCTTAATATAATAAACATTTTTGTTAAATGTTAATTCTATCTTTTTTTCATATTTTAATTTTGAAGCACTAAAATTTTTTATTAACATAAGCGATTGACTATATTTACCTATACCAGGTGGTCCATATAATATTATATTATCTAATTTTGAAAAATCATTTTCAATATATTCAGTTTTAATTAATGGATTATTTATGCAAGAATTTATATATTCACTAAAATGTGTCTCATTATATTTCATTATATTATAATATAAATCTTATTTTTATATAGAACTTAAATATATATTATCTTTACATATAGTTATATGAATGAATATTATATTAAATATTAATTCCATATCAAGTAATAACATATATTTTTATGATTCTGTAAAAAATACTATTATAAATAATAGCAATTTTATTAAAATTACTTATTCTAATAATTATTTTATATTAAATGGAATATATATTAAAATTACCATACACAAAAATTCTAAAAATGACACTATCTTAGATAAAATAAATAATTTAGAAACTCTAATTTTATCGTTATATAATAATAATAAAATATATAATTATAAAATTATTGATCAAATCAATTATTTAATCACAAAACTAAATAATTCTAATAAAGATATCATTAATTATATACTAAAAATATCGGGAATATGGGAAACTGATTCTAATATTGGACTTACATATAAATTTATATTAATATAAATATATATTTAATATATTTATACATAACATAATGTCTGAAATTTCTAATACATCTAATACTTCTAATACATCTAATACATCTAATACATCTAATACAGACTATATTTCTCAATATTTAAATAAAAATTCGGATGATTTAAATACTTGTGAAAATTTATATATTGAATGTACTGAAAAATATAATTCTAATTTAAATGATTCCTGCAATTGTTTAATATTATATAGTCGATGTAGAAAATATTTAAAAGTTTAATCATAATATAATTAGTATTAATTATTATGATTGAATTAACCGATTATAATACTTGTCTAATATGTTTACAAAATATTAGTAAAAATGAAAAAATATTACCTTGTTGTAATACATATTATCATAGAAAATGTATAAAAAAATGGATTCGCAGAAAAAAATCTTGCCCTCATTGCAGAAATATTATTAATAATCTTAATGATGAACTTGATGAACATGAACAACATAATGATGATGAACATGACCAACATAATGATAATGATGATGTATCAATCAATATTATTGACCATCCCATTGAAAATACAAATAATGAAATATCAGATGTTAATTATGTTATTCTTGGTTATAATATATGTCTTGCCATATTATTTATTTTTATTGAAATTGTTGTTATATCATCTGCTGTTATATTATTTGTATTATATTTATTTCATAATTAAATATTCATTTTATATGTTTCATTTATCCAATCTTTAATTGTATTAATATCACATTTTTTATAATCATCCTTAAATCCATTTAATTTTAAAAATTTTGGTTTTACCATTTTTTTAGTCTTATAAAATATATAATCTCCATATTTTCCTTTTCTAATACTTGAATCTTCTGTAATTTCTCTAACTAAATTTGTATTTATTGAGTTTTCAATTAACTCTATAATATCTTTCAAAACTATATCTCTTTCTTTAATTTTTATTTCATTAATTGATTTTTTATTATCACCCCAAACAACATATAATCCAAATTGTCCGCTTTTTAAAAATAAATCTTCTTTTTTATATACTCCTAATTTTTTATTTAAATTTGTATCTTCTACTATGTCTTCCAATAAATAATCTCCATTTCGTAATTTATCCAAATCTATATTTTTTTTTACTGCTTTAAATTTTACTACATTTTCTTCTGATAGATTTTTTTGCGTATATTTAATAACCGGACCATGTTTACCTATCATATAAATATGTTCATCATCTATTACTATATCTTCTTTATTATCACGACCTTCATTGACTAATGTTTTATTAATTTCCATTAAACAATCTTCGCATAATTCATAATATTTTTTTTCGCCTTTTGCTATTATATCTAATATATCTTCCATATTTTTTGTATATTCATATTCAAATAATGTATCATATGTTTTTAGGAGAAATTCTAATACTATAATACCAATTGGTTGTATAACTAATTTATTTTTTTCATTTCCAAACTCTCTTTTTGTTTCTATTTCTAATATTTCATCATTTTCTAATTCAAAATCGGTACAGATAAGCGTTTTACCTTTAATATGCTCCTTCTTAATATATTCCTTCTCTTGAATTTTTTCTACAAGAGATGAGAATGTTGATGGACGCCCAATTCCTTTTTGTTCCAATAATTGTACTAATTTTGCTTCTGTATAGTGAGTCTTTAAATCTTTGATTGTTAATTTACATACCATTTTTTTATATTTAACTACTCCTTTCTTTATTGTTTGTAAATAACTATAAATTGGATTTATTTCTTCATATCCATTTACATATTTCCATCCTGGAAATACTATTTGTTCTGTTAAATATTTATATTCATATTTTTTCGGCGCAGAAATCTTTGCCGAAAAAATATTATATAATGCATCCGACATACAACTTTCTACTGTATTTCTCCATATCATTCTATATAATTTTAATTCTTTTCCATTAAAATCTGTATTTTCTTTAGGAAGATTATCTATCTTAATATTTGTTGGACGAATTGCCTCATGTGCTTCTTGCGGAGAAGGAATATTTTCATCTACTTTTTTTTTTGATTTACTTTTTTTCTTACTTTTGTTATCATCATCTTTCTCTTCTGAATTATCACTATTTTTACGCAATAATTTATTTGGATCATTTTCCTTATTTCCATATTTATTTATTATATACTCATTCGCTTTTTCCATAAATTCTTTACTATAAACTTTACTATCTGTTCTCATATATGTAATATATCCTCCTTCATATAATTTTTGGCATATTTGCATTGTCTCTTTTGGTGAAATATGCAATTCATTATTCGCACTTTGCTGAATCCCACTTGTTGTAAATGGTTGTGGTGCTTTTCTAATAGATTCTTTTGGTTTCTCACAACTTAAAATATGTTCATGTTCTGTTGTTTCTTCTAAAAATTCTATCATTTCATCTTCATTGTTATACAAATTATTAAGTATAAAAGGTAGATTTTTATCTGTAAAATATCCTGTTGTATTATATACCTTTTTTCCTGGTGAATTATCTATATCTTTTTGATTATCATATATTAAACGAATCGCTGGCGTTTGGCACCTTCCTGCTGATAATCCTTTTTTTGTTCGAGAAATATTTTGCCATAATACAGGTGATATCTTAAATCCTACTAATAAATCTAATATTTGTCTACCTTGTTGTGCATTTACTAAATTCATATTTAATCGTGTTGGTGTTTTTACTGCTGCTTTTAGCGCAGATTCTGTTACTTCATGAAATATAATTCTTTTCGTATGTTCAACCGATAAATTAAATAATTCGCAAATATGCCACGCGATTCCCTCACCTTCTCGGTCATCGTCTGTAGCTAAAATTACTTCTTTCGCATTTGTTATCATATTTTTAATTCTAGTTATTTGTTGTGTTTTTTTTTCTATTGGATTAAATTTTGGTTTAAAATTATTTTTAATATCTATATCTTTGAGAGAAGTCAGTTCTTGCAAATGCCCATAACTTGCTATACATTTATATCCTTGACCTAGATATTTTTCGATTTTATCACATTTTGCAGGTGATTCTACTATTAATAAGCTATATGCCATAACGAGATGATATCCATTAAACCACAACATTTATTTTATTTCAATTTTATCAATTGGAAATCTCCTCAAATAAAAAAATATATATATTTAATATATATTTAATATATATTTAATATATCTTTAAAGTTTTTAACTATAATATAAATCACGCAATTTAACCATAATTTCTCCTGCAATATTTTGTCCATCAAATTCTGGAACTCTCGAACCCCAATAATTATCATCTTCTGTTTTATATACTATAATTCCAGTTGTTGACATCAAAACTTTTTTAGCTTCTTTATTCTGGTCAAACTTCTCTGAAATTAATACTAACATTTCAATATATATATTTTTCTCGTCTTGTTTCGATAAATCTACTGTATCGTAATATGCTTCCATTACCGTAGAATATACTTTCGCATTTTTAGAAACCAAAAATGGTCTTTTTGAATCTAAACTTAATATTTCATGTTCTTCGTCTGATACATAAATTGTAAATGTATCAGCATTTAGTTTTTCACAAAAAATATTAAATTCTTCTATTTCACTACATGAAGCAGCATCTTCACCCGTTTGTTTTTGAATAAGTAATGGCATATTGTTTGCTTTTTATAAAATATTATATTTATAAAAAGCCATTTCAATTTAATTATATATTTTCTTTTTTTTTATATTCATGCCAACTTATTTCTCTCGATGGTAGTGCTTTTTTTTCTGTTTTCTTATTTTTTTTATTTCGTTGTTCTTCAATTGCATCTAATTTTTCGGATTTTTTTAAAGCACTATCTACATATAACTCTTTTAATAATTTTCCAACTAAAAATGACCCTTCATGCTGATCAATTTCACTATTTTCTATTTTTTTTAACACTACAAGAAATTTATATAATATTTCCAAGTCTATTTCATCTTTTTTCACTTTATTATATATATCAGTATAATTATTATATAAAAAATCACATTTTGATAAACACATCTGATTAAATTCATTTGGGTTCGATTTTGCTAATCTACTATATTTACTTTTTAATAAAATCATCGTTCTAACTTGTTCTTTTATTTTATCACTATGTTTATTCCCTCGTATAATTGGTGTTTGATCTTCTACATCATTGGCATTTATCATTCTTTGTAAATTTAAACGATCCTCATTACTTAATACCGAATTCATTATTTATATTTATAAATAATATATTTTATTTAATATAATATTTATATAATTACATTTAATTAAATATCATTTTGAAAACTGGTCGTCTGCGTCTGCGTGGTCTTGGAAGTTGTGATTGTAATTCTGGTTGTGGTTGTGATAATGTGTTAAATACTTCAAACCATTTAATTTCTTTAGATTCTGAGTTTTCTTCTGGCTCTGGCTCTGGTTCTGGTTCTGGCTCCGGCACTGGTTCTGGCTCCGGCACTGGCTCTGGTTCCGGTTCTGGTTCTGGCTCTGGTTCTGGTTCTGGCTCTGGCTCTGGTTCTGGCTCTGGCTCTGGTTCTGGTTCTGGCTCTGGTTCTGGTTCTGGCTCTGGCTCTGGCTCCGGCTCTGGCTCTGGTTCTGGCTCTGGCTCTGGTTCTGGTTCTGGTTCTGGTTCTGGTTCTGGTTCTGGCTCTGGCTCTGGTTCTGGTTCTGGTTCTGGTTCTGGCTCTGGTTCTGGTTCTGGTTCTGGTTCTGGTTCTGGTTCTGATTCTGATTTTAACTCTGGAGTTTTAGGGTCTTCTTCCAGATCAGACTCTAATTTATTTCGTACTTTTTTAGCAGATTTTTTTTCTTTTGATAAATTACCCATATTTATATATTATATAATTATTTTTTATATTTTTACTAGTTTTTGGATTGTTTCTTTTTGGATTGTTTCTTTTTGGATTGTTTCTTTTTGGATTGTTTCTTTTTGGATTGTTTCTTTTTGGATTGTTTCTTTTTGGATTGTTTCTTTTTTTTTATATTAAAATGTTTTAAACTATAATTTAGCATTTTCATATTATTTCTTTCATCGTTGTATTCATCTACTAAATTATTATTTTTTATAATTCTTATTGTAGGATATCCTTGTATATTATTTAAACCGTTTGATTCTATATCTGCTAAAGCATCAGCATGAATACTTACAACACCGATATCACCATCATAGTTTTTTTTTAATATATTTGCAAATTTATTCCATTCAGGTTCCAGTTTTATACAATGACCACAATTAGGGTGGAAAACTTTTACAATTAATGGTAAATTTTTTGTTTTATTATGAAAATTTATACCTTCTGTCGGACCTATATGTATTACTTTAACCATTATATATATACACTTTAAAAAAAGTTTAATTTAAATTTTAATCAACAATTTTATAAAGTTTTTTTAAAGTTTATATATATATGAATAATCTTAATATAATATTAATAATATTATTAATTGGATTAATATTTTTTGTATTAAATAATCAATGTCCTTTATTTGAAGGTTTTGATCAAAGCCAATGCCCGAATTCACTAATACAAAATAATGATTCTATTTATTTAAAAAATACTAAATTAGCAAATATACCCGGAGTAAATCCTGTTAAATTTAATAATTTACAAGATTATGTAGAATATACACATTGGCAACGGAGTCAAAATATGTATTGTCCTGTATTATCTTTAGAACATGAAGAGAGTAATTCTATGTATAAACAAGAACCTCCATCCGCAGATTTATTAGCGGGAATAACACCAAATGATACACGGGGTTCTATATTTGGTCCTGTATCGAAATTATTAGATTCTACACGAAACGATCCACCATATAATAAAAATTCATATCCTGGGATTGA
>Ga0115564_10000392_pt1 | contig 43884 bp, 44 predicted proteins | sample COGITO_mtgs_1105_7_FD_88680 | JGI IMG/M metagenome (GOLD analysis project Ga0115564, IMG submission 88680) | Pelagic marine microbial communities from North Sea - COGITO_mtgs_110523 | ecosystem: Environmental > Aquatic > Marine > Epipelagic | place: Germany:Helgoland, sampling site Kabeltonne...
CAGCTTGTTGCTGTGGGAAACCAACGAGCGATTCCGCCCAGCCTGCACGTGCTTCAGCAGGCAACGACTTCACGTTCGCACCAGCTGCTACCAAGCCGTCAAGACCCCGCTTTTGTGCAGCATTCAAGGAGTCACCTGACTGTGCCTCATATGCGGCACCGACCTCACGGATGATCGCTTGAACATCTTCAGGCAAACTTGCCATTGTGCGGCTGTTCATCGTCAACGCATTCACAGGCATCGCTCCGAAACCAACTAATGTATAGTTCGGTGCTGGCTCGTGGAACTTGAAGCCAAGGTAGGCGGAAGGGAACATCAGCCAGCCATTGTAAACGCCCGTCTGAAGCGACAGATAGCCATCTGGCAATGTGGATTGAACGGGGATCGCGCCCGCGAACTCAAGCCATGGTAGGTTAGGACCCGCGCCGCCAACTTTGACGCCTTTCAAGTCTGCAACTGTGTCCCATGGGTCCGTCGTGCCCAAGTGATAGTTGTCCCAACCATGCAGGCCCAACAGCTCTTGCTTGTATTCACTTTTGAATTGCTCTTCGAGCCACGGAACGTCGTTGTAGACCGAGCGCACAGCCGTTATCGCTTGCGCCGAATCTTCTGATCCGAAGGGTGCATAATAAGGGAAGTTGTGCAGGAACAGTTTAGCAGGCTCAAAACACATGCAGAAAGCGCCGATGTCTAGGATGCCGTTTTGAACCGCTTCCAATGTTTCTGCGACACCCGCGATTGCGCCACCATATCCTTCGACGAATTCGATCTCGTGATCTGTTTCAGCGGCAACGCGGCGCACCACTTCTGGCACGAAAAACTTTGCAGTATCAGTTACATATACGGCTGGACCATTCGGATGGCCAGAGCCAACACGCAGCGTAAATGTGTCCGCGGCAAGTGGTGCTGTCATAGCAGTAATCGCGAGAGCCCCTAGGCTGAGGGTGACTGTTTTTTTCATTAAGGTTCCTCCCAGAACATGCGGTTTTGACCGCTCTTCAAGCACTGTTCGCCAAACAAGTCGGCTTATTTATCAGTTGCTAACTAACCCAATCTCTGCACATCGCGTCGCGGTGGTCAAGAAGCTCTGCGGCCAATTTCAGCATTATTTATCACTCGCTAAATAAGCGCTTGATCCCCCCGCCCCATCGGGTAGCGTTCATGGAGTTGGCATTAATTGCGTCGGGGAGGGCAAAATGAAGACACATATTAGGGGCGCTCGAATGTTGCATATTTTTTCAGCATTCTGGACGCTCGCTCTCGCATTTCTCATTTTTGGCGACGTGATTGGCCGAATATTCCTAACGCGGCCTATTCCGGGCACCAAGGAAATCCTGCAAAACTCTATCGTGACGATCACGTTCTTGCAGATCCCACTGGCGATCTACTCAGGCTCAATGTTGCGCACGACGATCCTTTCAGATGCAGTGCCACCAACTATGCGTCGCATCCTCCGCACATTCGCATCCCTCCTGGGATTTGCTCTTTTCCTCGCGTTGATATGGGGAACGATCCCCTCGTTCTATGATGCCTACCGCATTGGCGAATACGAGGGAGAAGGATCGCTACGCGTACCCACTTGGCCCGTGCGCGGCGCAATTGCTGCGATGTCTGCCTTTGGTGCGTTTGCCTACGCCCACATGATTTGGCTCGATTGGCGCGGCGAATTGGTCCTTGAAAATGAAGCGCCTGGCGCGCTGCTAAAGCTTGAAGATTAGGAGCGCACGACATGGGTGGTGATATTGTAGTAATGATGCTCGGCGTGCTGATTGTGTTGATCCTGCTTGGGGTTCACATTGGCGTCGCTCTTGCACTATGTTCCGGCGTGGGTGTCTACATCATGTTTCGTGGCAACACGGAAGCAGCTCTCGCGATTATGTCCAATACTGCATACGAGGCAATTCGAAAGGACGTGTTCGCGGTGATCCCTCTCTTTGTCTTGATGGGAGATTTTGTATGGCGAAGCGGGGCCGCTGGCGATTTATACCGCATTTGTGATCGCACTCTGCGCCGCCTGCCCGGCCGTCTCGCTATTGCGACAATCGCGGGTAACACTGTGTTCGCGGCTGTTACAGGCGTTTCCATCGCATCCGCAGCTGCGTTTAGCCGGATTGCCTACCCTGAGATGATGAAACTTGGCTACAAGCAAAGCTTTGCGCTCGGTGCTGTTGCTGGCTCTGCGTGCCTTGGTATGCTGATCCCACCATCAGTTTTGCTGATCGTTTGGGCGATCCTGACAGAGATGTCCGTTGGTGCGCTGTTTGTTGCTGGCATCATTCCTGGGATGGTGCTGGCGCTCTTGTTTTCCGGCTATGTGATCATCGCCGCAAAGGTGAACCCCGAGATTGCACCACCATATGACAAGCCATTGACAGAACCTACACCCGCGGAAAAACGCTCTGAACTCATCGGTGGCCTCGGGATTCTAGCGCTGATTATGGTCGTCATTGGCGGTATCTGGCTTGGCTGGTTCACACCGACCGAAGCCGCTGCGTTTGGCGTTATCTGTGCGCTGATTATTGGCGTCATCAAAGGTATGCGCATGGACGATATTATCCAGAGCCTTTACCAGGCAGGGCGCACAACTGCGCCCATCATGTTCCTGTTGATCGCAGCGCAAATGTATTCTCGCCTTCTCGCACTTGGGGGCGGCGTAAACTACATCCAAGGTATCTTTATCGATAGTCAGCTTTCGCCATTTATGCTGATCATACTGATGGCCTTTATCTGGTTAATCCTTGGTATGCTGATCGACAGCATTTCGATCATTCTTCTTACCGTGCCAATCTTCGCCCCACTCGCGATGTCGATGGGCTACGATCCGATTGCGTTCGCAATCTTTGGTATTTTGGTCATCGAAGCTGGCCTTTTATCGCCGCCTTTCGGACTTTTGGTCTATACTGTGAGGGGCTCCGTCCCCGACCCAACGGCGACGTTGAAAAAGATCTTCATCGGATCCGCACCATATTTTGTGTTGATCTTGGTCGCAGCTTTCCTCGTGCTCGCCTTCCCGATCTTGGCGACGCTTCTCCCAAAAGCTCTTATCTGATTTAGTGATATTCAGATGTGGTTTTTATAATTTTCCCCAATGCGCACTGCGCACTAGGTTTGGGGTAACTTGATGGAGACGAACATGGAACTTGGATTTTTCACAATGCCGATCCACCCTGTTGGGAAAGATTGGCGCACCTCATTGCACGAAGATCGCGCGGCTTTCTTGCTCGCGGATGAGCTGGGCTTTGTAGAGGCTTATGTAGGCGAGCACACGACGGATGCTGCAGAAAACATCACCCATTGCATCAGCTTCATCGCTTGGATCGCGGCGGCGACGAAACAAATTAACTTGGGCACAGGTACGGTTAATTTGCCCAATACACACCCTGCCGCAATCGCAGGTCAAGTTGCGATGCTCGATCATATGCTCGATGGACGCTTCATTTTCGGCATTTCACCGGGCGGTTTGGCAACAGATGCGGAAGCATTTGGGAGCCTGCACGCAGATCGCCCCGCGATGTTTCTTGAGGGCATCAACCATATCCTGAAAATCTGGGAATCCGAAGCCCCCTACAACATCAAAGGCGAATTCTGGAACATTTCGACCGAGACTCAAATGGAACTCTCCATTGGCCAAGGCATGATGACCAAGCCGTTGCAACGTCCGCATCCACCTATCGTTGTGACAGCTGTTGCACCGTTTTCTAAAGGTGTGACCGAAGCTGCTGCGCGCGGATGGGATCCGATTTCCGCGAACTTCCTTCTAAAGAAATGGGCCAAAACTCATTGGCCAAAATACGTAGAGGGTTGCGAGCGTGCGGGTCGCACAGCGGACCCTGCGAACTGGCGTGTGGCAAAATCCATTTTCGTCGCGGACGATATGGCAACAGCAAAAGAATATGCGCTCGGACCGCAAAGTCCTTATCGTTACTACTACTCGCAGTTGCTGACCAAAATGAAAAAGCATGGTCGCACAAACCTGTTTAAAGCCGACCAGAGCATGACCGATGATGAGGTCACACTCGACGGTGTTCTTGAGGACTGCGTGATATGGGGCACACCCGACAAAGTGGCGGATGACCTGCTCGCCTTGCGCGAAGACGTTGGTGACTTTGGTAAGCTGCTTTATGCAGGTAAAGACTGGACCGATGTGGAACTTGGACGCAACTCGATGATCAAATTGGCAGAGAAAACGATGCCGATCGTCAACGCTGCAATCGGCAAATCGTAGTGAGCGCGCGTGTCGAGATAAAGCGCGGGGACGTCACGCTTTCTGCTTTCGCCACTGGACGGAAAGATGGGCCAGCGATCTTGCTGTCGAACTCGCTGGGTGCGGGTCTTGATATGTGGGCACCGCAAAGAACCATGCTTGAAGCGCACTACCATGTCATCGGCTACGACACACGCGGTCATGGACAATCGAGCACCCCTGAGGGCGACTATAGTTTCGACGACCTCACTGCCGATGCGATTGCAGTGCTTGATCATTTTGATATCGAAAAGGCAGACTACATTGGTCTGTCTTTGGGCGGTATGACAGGTCTCGGTCTCGGGCTTGATTATGCAGAACGCTTCGACAAAATTGTTTGCGCCTGCGCGCGCGCAGACAATCCCGCGCCCTTTGTCAGCAGTTGGGATGATCGCATCGCGGCGATAACCAATGGTGGCATACTAGCGATTTGGAATGGTACGGTTGAGCGCTGGCTAACGCCTGATTTCCTAAGCGCCAATGGGGATCTTGTCGCGAATCTCGCGCACGATTTCGCACAGACAACGGTCGCCGGCTACACTGGCTGCGCACGTGCTTTACAAACGCTCGACTACAAGCACCGATTGGGCGACATTAAAGTGTCCACACTCTTTATCTCAGGCGCGGATGACTTCGGCGCGCCTAAAGCTGAAATGGAGAGCATGTCCACCGCAACACCCAACGCGCACTACGTAAACATCCCTGATTGCGCACATATTGCTAACCTTAACCAAGCAGATGCATTCAACGCAGCCTTAAAGCAGTTTTTGGAGTTCTAATGCGCCTTACAGATCGTCTGCCTTACCAAGCCATCGTGGATCGTCCCAAGCTGACTTTACCCGATGGCAAAAGGCTTGCGGTTTGGGTCATTGTGAATGTCGAGGATTGGGGCATCGAAGGCCCTATGCCACGTACGGTTTTGCCACCGCCCATGGGCAAGCCCTTACTGCCGGATGTTCCTAATTGGTCCTGGCATGAATACGGTATGCGCTCTGGCTTTTGGCGCCAATACCAAGCCCTAACCTCGCGCGAAATTCCAACGACTTTAGCGATTAACGGAAACGTTTGTAACAGCTACCCGCGCGTCGCCCTAGCCGGGCTTGAGGCAGGTTGGGAGTTTATGGGTCACGGGCATTTACAAGGTCCTATGCACAAATTGAGCGATCAACGCGCCGCGATCCACCAAGCGATGGACACAATTGAGGCTTTCACTGGAACGCGCCCTACGTCTTGGGAAAGCCCGGGGCTGACTGAGACAGAGGAAACCCTTGATCTGCTCCGCGAAGCAGGCGTGAAATATGTGGCCGACTGGGTGCTTGATGATCTTCCGCAAGAGGTGGATACGCCGCACGGGGTGATCACCACCGTTCCCTACACTGTGGAAATGAACGACATCGCGGTTTACGCGCTTCAACAACACAGCTCTGATGAATTCCTGCGCCGCGGACGTGATCAGTTTGATCGTCTTTATGCAGAAAGCGCAGACAATACGCGTGTCATGGCGATTTCGATCCATCCCTATGTGACGGGTGTGCCGCACCGTATTCGTTATCTTGAAGAACTGCTCGATTATGTCGGTAGCCACGAGGGTGTTGCGTGGATGACCGCCAGTGAAATCGGCGACTGGTACACGAAAGAAATGAACACGCTTTCTGGGTGATCCACTTCAAACGACCTTGATCCTGTGCGAACCATGCTATTTATAAGTTGATAAATAAGCATGGAGCGACCCTGTGATCAAATGTGCAATTGTCAGTGGTGGCTCTATCGGTGGGCTTTTCGCTGCGGCAGCCTTGATAAAAGCAGGGTGGCACGTTGATGTTTACGAGCGCACCGACGTCGAGCTTTCCGGTCGTGGCGCAGGCATCGTAACGCACGACGCCTTGATAAAAGCGCTGCGCGCAGTAGGCGCTGATCTGACAGACCTTGGCGTTCAAGTACACGACCGTGTGGCATTTCGCAAAAACGGAGAACGCGTTGCGACGTTACCGTTTGCACAAGTCGTGACCTCTTGGGACCGCATCCACCAAATGCTGCGGCGCTTGATCCCTGAAGGCTCATATCATCTTGGAGCGCACATCACGGACTATACACAAACAGCCAACGACGTAACGGCCCTCTTAAGCGATGGCACGACGCGCACCGCTGATTTACTCGTTGGCGCTGATGGGTTTCGCTCTGCCATTCGTGCACAGATGCTGCCTGAGGTCACACCGCAATACGCGGGCTATGTTGTATGGCGTGCGCTGGCGCATGAGCGAGATATTCCAAAGGATGTACACGCTGAACTCTTTGAGCATTTCGCTTTCTTCACCCCTGCACAAAGCCAGATTATCGGTTACCCGATTGCGGGGCCAAACAATGATCTGCGCGAAGGGCATAGGCGCTATAATTTCGTGTGGTACTCCCCTGCCCCAGCGGTTGTGTTGCGCAATATGTTGACGGATGAAACAGGTCAGCATCATCCGATTTCAATCCCGCCTCCGTTGGTTCGCGGCGACCTTTTACAAGGGATGTTCGCGCGCGCAAAGGATTTGCTTCCAGCGGCATTTGTTGAGATCTTAAACCACTCGGAACGCCCTTTTTTCACTCCAATCTATGATCATCATTCTACAGCTATGTACGATGGCCGCGTTGCTTTGTCAGGCGATGCCGCATGCGTCGCAAGACCTCATGTCGGGATGGGTGTCACCAAAGCCGCTGAAGATGCATTGTGCTTGGCGCAGCATGCTGAGACATCACTCGAGACCTACTCTTCCCTACGCGTTCCAGCCTCTTTGCGCGCACACATGCAAGCGCGAGAATTAGGATCATGGATGATGGAGCCAGACCTAAACAACGCTGATGGATCTTTGCACCGCCACATTCAGAAAATCATGGAAAGGACCGCTGCGGCAGTGGCTTAGACTGAGAAATAGCGACTCAATCCCAAGTCCAACGCGGGCAAGTTAGGACCTTCGCCGTCAGGCACATCAAACACATTGATCGTCATCGAGATCAAAGTGTAGTACCCGCAAATGCCGACCAAATCGACGCATGCTTGCTGCCCTAGAAGGGTCAAAGCCTTGTCATATGTCACGTCGCTTACGTTCTTCAGCAAATGCAATTCCACCGCGAAATCAAAGACAGCCTGCATTTCTGCGTCGCCAAAGGCATAGCGTTTTGCCTTGGAAATCGCATCTACTGCATCGCGCGACAGACCTGCTTCTATTGCAATCGGAGCATGATGCGACCACTCAAAACCTGACGACCAATACCGCGCCGTCACCAAGATCGCGAGTTCTGACAAGACCTGCGGCAAAACGCTATCATAGCGCGCATATTGACCCAAAGCCTGTGCTTGTTTAGCGAGCCCCGGGCTTTGCAGCCAAACTCTAAGGGGTCCAACAACCGCGCCACGCGGGCCATTGACAATATCATCATGAATCACTTTTTGGTCCGCTGAAAGCGCGCCTTCGTCTAGCTTTGGGTGCCGATTCATAAGGGTGCAGACGTCTGCATCTGACCACGATAGAAGATCAACGCGTCGCCCTCTTTATGGTCAAAGCCTAAGATTTCACCGACAACGATTATATGATCACCACCATCATGTATTGCATGGGCGTGGCACGCAAAATGCGCAATCGCATCATTGAGGCGCGGCGCTTGCACCAATGACTCTGTTAGATCAACGCCTGCGCACTTATCTTCTAGAGGTTTTGCAAACTGCCATGCGAGATCAGCCAGTTCAGTGGACAAAACATTTACAACAAATGGCGCACCTTCTGTGAACAAACGCGCGCTTGCTTGTTCTTTGCCAATCGAGAACAAGCATAAAGCAGGCGACATGCTGAGCGATGTAAAGGATCCAACGGTGACACCGGTTGGCTTTCCTGCCTCATCCAACATGCTGACAACAGTAACGCCTGTTGGCAGGCACCCGAAGGCGTTGCGAAGCTCACGTGGGTCAATCATTGGTGCATCCAACATTTTTGTCATCTCCTTGAAGCGCCCTTTGCTTTGGGCCTTGATCCAGAGGTAGTGCGTGAACCCTATCAGTCAAAATGATAATAATTCATATTTAGTATACTTATTTTATAATACTTTGACTGTGCTGCTGTTATTTCTGTTTGATAGTAGCGCGCGCCTGGCTTAATTATCGAGCGATAACAACACATCACCCAAAACATTTGAATTGGGCATAGGGAGACGAACAATGACGACACTGTGTTACGCGAAAAAGACCTGCTCGATAGGCATCCACGTCCTTATGGAAGAAGTCGGCCTGCCTTATGATCTCAAGATCGTAGACTTCTCTAAAGGCGAACAAAAGACACCTGAATACAAGGCGTTAAACCCTAAAGGCAAAGTGGCGGCACTTGTGCGTGACGATGGCAGTGTTCTAACAGAATATGCAGCAATTGCGATGTGGCTGGCGATGACCAACCCTGACAAAAAGCTTGTACCCACCGATCCTGAAGGTCTCGCACGCACAATCGAAGCGATGGATTTCATTGTTGGTACGGTTCACATGTTGTCATGGCGCTTGTTCCGTCGCCCTGATGCTTATTCAGATAGCGCAGACGTGCACGAACAACTGCGCGAACGTGGGATGAACGCGATGCTTGCTGCGTTCGATGTCATCGACGAGCAATTGGCTGGCAAAGACTATCTGATGGGCGATTTCTCCATTGCCGATACAGCGCTTTATTACACGCAGTATTGGGCGGTCGATGTGGCTGGCTGGAAACTGCCGCCGAATGTGCAGGCTCATTACGAACGCATGAAAACACGTCCTTCTGTTCAGGCTTCTCGTGAGCTGGAGGGCGTCGCATAAACACTCTCTTCGCCGCGCCGTTCACTTCAGTCTGAACGGCGCAGCGGCAAGAGCTTTTTTTGGGGGGGGGCTACGATGCTTTGTTGCACAATTCAGATGATATGTAGGGCTCCCCTGGTTGGAGAAGTAAGATCCGCAAATGGATATACTTCAACCGCTCTACTAACTACGAAGTAGCCCTAAGTGTGATATTGTTTTTGTGCAACGTGCACTCACGTTATAATAGTTGCCGTAGGAGCGCAGTTTCGCATGTCACGCCGCAGCCAGAAAATCAGCCCCTTACTCCAAGCGCATGAAACTTTTGTTGTGAACAACGATCAAGAAAGCTAGATCGTTTCTTGCCTTGAGCATGCCTATGATTGCCTTCAACTAGCTGATAAGAGGAGGCAATCGATCAATCTCCATCTGCGACCCCTTCCGCGCGTAGCCGTGCGCGACGTGCTCTGAAGCTAGGTAGGACTATTAAGATCGCAGCGATGATCAGCAAACCAAGCGTCATGGGACGCTCCCAGATAAACGAAATACCATCGAACAGCTGCATGGAACGCGCAAAATTATCTTCCAACATTCCACCCAGAATAAATCCAATGAGCAGCGGCGCGAGTGGGTAATCCGAAAACTTCAAAGCAGTTGCACAGACACCAAACCCAACGAGAATGAGCAATTCTGTTGCATTGTTCTGTCCAATGTAGGCCCCCATCAACGTGAAAAATAAGATGAACGGGATGAGGAAATTGCGCGGGATTGACAGGATTTTGGCAATGTAGGGAATGAGTGGCAGGTTGAGGATAAGCAAAACCAGATTGCCAATAAACATCGACATGATCACGGCCCAGAAAATCTGTGGCTCATCAATCATCAAACGAGGACCGGGTGAGATATTGAGCGCGATGAGCGCGCCCAAGAGGATCGCAGTCGTACCAGATCCGGGGATGCCCAAAGTTAGCAAAGGAACAAAGGATCCCGTGCAGGCCGCGTTGTTGGCTGTTTCAGGCGCGGCGAGACCTTTAATCGAGCCTTTGCCAAACTCCTCCTGCTCTTCGTTGCTCGCTAAATTGCGTTCAACTGCGTAACCCAGAAAACTGGCGATCGTTGCGCCTGCGCCGGGCAAGACCCCGATGAAGAACCCTTGTAGCGATTGGCGACCAATGACTGGCGCGATGGTGCGTGCCTCTTTGCCTGTAATGCGCAAGTCTTTGATTTCAAGACCTGCGCTGCCCGCCTCTTTGGGTTTTAGCACTAAGAAAAGCGCTTCAGGCAAGGCGAACATTGCCATGGCAAGCGTAATAAAGCCAAATCCAGTTTGTAGATCCATGATGCCACCAGTGAAGCGCGGCAGGCTGAACAAAGTGCCCTCGCCCACCGTCGCCATGATCAATCCGAAAACTGTCATCAAAATCGCCTTGGCGACTTGGCCTGTTCCTGCGAAGGCCGCGATTGCGGAAAGCCCAACGACCATTAATGCAAAATACTCGGCGGAATGGAATAACAAAGCTACAGAAGACAGCATGGGTGCAAAGATCATCAACAAGATCGCGCCGATTGTGCCGCCAACAAAACTTGCGATTGCGGCAATCGTCAACGCTTTTCCTGCTTTGCCCTTCTTGGTCATCGGATAGCCATCAAAGCTGGATGCAACAGTGCCAGCAACCCCCGGCGCGTTCAGCAAGATCGATGAAGTCGAACCGCCAAAGATCGCGCCGTAATAGACGCCTGCGAGCAAGATGAGCGCAGCAGACGGGTCGCCCATCGAGATCGCGACAGGGATCATGATTGCAATGATCGACATTGGGCCGAGGCCAGGAAGCATCCCGATGAATGTACCGATCAAACAGCCAGCAATTACCATTGCGAGGTTTTGAAATGACATGGCCGTTTGCAGACCGATGAGAAGTCCTTCTAACATATCAACCTCCTAGAAAACCGGGCAGCGGTCGCATGTAGATTCCCAAAACCTGTTGCACCAGATACCAAACGGTCATTGTGTTGATGATTGCGATGGACGCCATCAGGATCCACTTCCGCTCGCCTAGAACAAATGCGCCAAAGAATAGGAATGATGTTGTGGAAATGATGAACCCAACTGGACGCAAACAGATTGCATAAGCCACCATCAGGCAAAGCAGGACTATCGCTTGGCCGAGTTTGTATTCGTGCAATCGGCGATAGTCTATTTCAGGCTCCTTGGCTTCGGATTTCTCGATGCCGAGCAAAATCACGAGGCTCGCACCAATTGCGAGAACAGATAGCGCTTTGGGGAACGTACTAGGCCAGATCGGGTTGCGTTTCATAAATGGTGCGAGATTTGCATCCATCGTAAACCAAGCCGTATATCCATAGACCAGGCATATGCCCAAAAATATAAGTGCTATCCAGCGATCCAGCGCCATGGTCAATCCCCTGTAAATAAATGGGCAGAGCCGTTTCCAGCTCTGCCCGAATGGTTTTTCGTTTAGAGGAAGCCTAGTTTCTTCATCAGATCGCCGATAACTTTTTCTTGGTCCTCAAGGAACGCTTTGAAATCATCGCCAGGGTTGTGGATGTTGACCCAACCATTGCGCGCGCGCACGGCTTCCCAATCGTCAGTTTCGTACATTTTGGCAATCGCGTCCTGATACGCAGCGGTCTTTTCCGCTGACAGCCCCGGTGCGCCAAAGAAACCACGCCAGTTCACAAAACTCATGTCGATGCCTTGTTCTTTCATGGTCATCGCGTCTGCCGCCGCGCCTACGCGCTCGTCAGATGTGACGCCGATAATCTTAACTTCACCTGCATTCGCAAGGTCAACTGCCTCAGAAAAGCCAGTTGAAAGCGCTGCGATTTCGCCTGACAAAAGAGCCGCCATCGCTTTGCCGCCCGCATCGTACGGAATGTATTTCACGTTCAACGCATCTTTGCCCGCCGCTTCCATTGTCATTGCAGCGACAAGGTGGTCCATGCCGCCCGGAACAGAACCGCCGCCGATTGCTGTGCCAGATGGATCCACGTCGTAGGCCGCGATCAAATCAGCCATCGAATTTACGGGGCTGTCCTTGTTCACGACCATCGCTGCGTAGTCACCGATTGTGCCAGCAACAAGCGTCAGATCGCGGAAGCTTTGTGGGAAAACACCTGTGAGCGAACGAATAACGATTGGGGTCGAGTTGACCATCAATGTGCCTTGGTTGCTCTCTGCATTCTCGATCAAGAAGCCGATGGCCTTGCCACCACCACCACCGGACATGTTCTCGTAGGATGCGCTACCAACAAGACCCGCTGCCGTTAGTGCTTCGCCAGTACCACGCGCGGTTCCGTCCCAGCCGCCACCGGGGCCACCTGGAATCAAGAAGTGGATGCTGTCGACCACTTGATGGCCGCCCGCTTGCACGCTTGATGTGAAACCAACCGCAGCAACTGCCGCGGCGATAAGGGCTCTGCGGCCCAGATTAAAGGTCATCATGTTATTTCTCCCATTTGACAACTGCCCGCACTGCGGCTCAGTTGTGTTCAGACGATCACAAGAACCTGACACTGACCTGACACCCTGTAAAAAAGCTTTGACCTCATATGAAATTCCTTCTCGTTGAAGACAATCAAGAGCTGGCAGATGCGATTTCATCAAGGATGCGTCTGGATGGGCATGTTATTGAACATGCTGCAAATTTGGCCGATGCCAAGGCTTTTGTTGACGTCGGCGAATACGATTTGATTCTACTCGACATCATGCTGCCCGATGGGGATGGGCGAGACTTTCTAAAGGCGCATCGTGCCAGCAATCACGACACGCCAGTGATCGTTTTGACTGCACGCTCTCAGGTATCTGATCGAATCGGCTCGCTTGATTTAGGGGCAGATGACTACCTCACAAAACCGTTCGATCACGCCGAACTTGAAGCACGATGCCGTGCGGTTCTGCGCCGCAAAACTGGAAAGACGAAGACTATCATCGAGTTGGGCGGTGTCGTTTTCGATCCGCTTGCAGGGCGGCTTTCAGTGAATACCGAAACCGTCAATTTGCGAAACCGTGAATTGCGCCTTTTCGAGTTGTTGGTCAATTCGCCGGGGCAGGTATTTTCGAAGCAAAAGCTCTCTGATCGGCTTTTCTCTTATGATGACGATGTGTCCGAGAACGCAATCGAAGTCTATATCGGCCGTCTCAGAAAGCACCTTGAGAACTCACGTTTGAAGATTGTCACACTTCGCGGTCTTGGATATCGGCTTGATCATGTCCTCTGATTTGTCGACCTCTGTCTCACTTCGCAACCGACTGGTTTTGATCCTTATTGGCGGTGCTGCGATCCTTGCACTCTTGCTGTTTTTTGCGATCCGCAATTACGCAACTCAAGTTGCGCAGCAAGGCCAGGACAACATAATTTCTGCTTCGGTTACATCGATTTTGGACGCCGCAGCTATTCGCGATGGGATTGTCGAGGTCGACTTCCCGTATGCTTCATTTTCGATGCTCAGCACCGCATTTGATGATCAAATTTTCTATGCAATTTATCAGGACGACATATTTTTGTCCGGGTATGAACGGCTCGCCATCGCCAGAGTCGCGGCGCGCGAAACTGATTTCAAAACTGTCGACTATCTGGGCAGCCAAGTTCGTGTTGTGACGGCAAGCCGGACGTTGATTGGTAAAGACAAGCGCACACAGGTTCGCGTCGCATTGGCACAAACACAAGACGCGCTGTCTGGAACTTTGACGCAGATCTCGCGAAACGCAGCTGTCTTTGGCGCAAGTTTTTTTGCATTGGCAACATTGCTTTCATTCTGGGCAACATCAAACACAATTGGACAGTTGAACCGCCTTACCAATTCGGTGACCCGCCGTGGACCACAAGATCTAAGCCCCTTTCACAAACCTGTCCCTTCGGAAATGTTGCCACTTGTGACATCGTTGAATTCTCTGATGTCGCGGCTTGATCACTCTCTTAAACAATCCGAAGACTTCATCGCAGAGGCTGCGCACCGTGTCCGCACTCCACTTGCAACCGTACGCTCTTACGCAGAAGCGACGTTGCAAAGAGTGGATAAGGAAGAGAATAGGCAAGCGATGCGCTCGATGGTGCGCGCTATTGATGAAAGTTCGCGCGCCGCTGGGCAATTGTTGGATCATGCGATGATCACCTTTCGAGCTGATCACCTTGAACTGCAAGATGTTGATCTATCCGCCTTGGTTCACGATTTGGTTGAACGTTTGAAGCCAATAGCCGAAATGAAAGACCTAACGCTTCGTCTGCATAGCGACACACAGGTGCCCTACAAGGGAGATGCGATTTTGCTGCAAAACGCAGTGCGCAATCTACTCGACAATGCGTTAAAGTATTCCCCGAGCGAAGGCGTTATAGACATCCAAGTGACGGCCAAGCCCAACATAGAAATCCGCGTTTATGATAGTGGTAAAGGGTTCCCAAAAGACGAGCTTGATACATTGGCCACGCGGTTCAAACGTGGCTTGAACGCTGAAGGAACAATCGGGTCGGGTCTTGGTCTCACAATTGCAATGGATGTCGCTGTGGCGCACAAAGGAATGTTGCGCCTTTCAAACAAAGCGGAAGGCGGCGCATGCGCATCATTGTTACTTTAGTAATTTGGATGCTTCCACAACTGGTGCTCGCTCAAGCTTGGGAAGATCGCCGAGTGTTCGAAAATGAAAGTGCGGAGCAAACGCTGCGGATTATTTCAAGCACTGATACTGCGCTGTTTGCCCCGATTATCGAGGATTTTCTCAGCAAAAATACGGGTGTTTCTGTTGAATACCTAGTGAATGGAACGGCTAAAATAGATCAGATCTTCAGAGCGGACCCAGACAAATTTGATTTGCTCATTTCTAGCGCAATGGATCTACAACTTAAAACTGCAAACGATGGATTGGCGCTACGCTTAAGCGACGTAGCGCATCCATCTTGGGCGCAGTGGCGACAAAGCCTGTTTGCCTTCACCTCTGAACCCGCAGCAATTGTTGTGAACAAAGCAGCTTTTGCAGATCATCAGTTACCGCGATCCCGTCAGGAATTGATCGAAGTTTTGCGCGCACGGCCTGATGTGTTCAGAGGGCGTGTTGGCACATATGATGTGCGCCAATCCGGCTTGGGTTATCTCTTTGCAACGCAGGACGCACGCGCATCGGAAACCTTTTGGCGGTTGATGGAAGTCATGGGGGCTTTGGATATTCGACTTTACTGTTGTTCGGGTGACATGATCGATGATCTCTCCGATGGCACCATCGCAGTCGCCTATAATGTCCTTGGCAGCTACGCGAGTGTGCGCGTTGAAAACGAAGATCAGATCGAGGTTATTCTGCCATCCGATTTCCCAACTACGATGATGCGCACAGCCCTCGTTTCAAACGATGCACCACATCCCAAGGCCGCAACGGAATTTGTGCAACATTTGATCAGATTACAATCAGATCACCCTAAGGGCGTTTTCTTGCTGCCCTCTTTAAAAACCCAAGACAGCGATGTTGACCGCGCGACGATTCCACTTGAGCCTGCTCTTATGACATTCCTCGACAATCTCAAAAGGCGCAGATTCATTGAAGAATGGGAAAATGCGGTGATTCAGAAATAAATTACTAAATCCTTCCTTCAGATCGAATCTTTACTGTTAAGTATTTTCAACAAGATGCCTTTTGTTAACCAAATACTCAAACAACTCCAGATGCTGCGCTTGCCGCGAATGTCTGCTAAGCGCGCTGCAACCGCAGCATTTCGAAGCTGTTTCCAAAGGCGGCTCAAGGCCGTACTTGTCACGGCGGTTCTACCTATCGGACAGAATGCTGCGGCCGATCTAATGGCGGCAAAGAGCCGTTCTTGTCGGCAAAATGCTAAGCCAAAATCGTTGTGACTTCGCGTCAGCGTAATTTAGGCTGATCACCTATGATGCTACGAAGCGGAGAACGGCTGGAATGAGCCCTTTGTAACGGATGCTGTAACTTGCGCGAAGGTCAGCTTTGCTTAACCAAAATCATAACCTCCATTTACCCACGCCAAGACGGTTTTGGTAAGTTTATCGCTATCGTCTTGATAGAAGAAATGGCCGCAATTCTTGAAGATGGTCAATCTGCTCTTGGGGAGCCGCGCATGCAGCCGTTCGGCGTTGCCTGCCGTTAGGAACGCATCATGTTCGCCCCACATCACGTGTACTGGCACATTCAACGTCGCAAGGTGTGGATCGATGTCTTTGCACCCTCCTGGGTAGCCGTTAAACCATTTCGTAACCGGACCAATACGGCCAGAATATGAGGCGACGTAGTCAGAAACCTCAGCGCAGGACGGGCTATACTTCAAATACCCCAATTGGTTTGCACCTCCAATAAAAGCAGGCGCGCCGGTCATTGTGAAGACAAATCGCCAGAATATAGAACCGATCATCTTTCGGACGAGGCTACCATCTGCGGATGGCTGCACGCTTGGTCCTGCGCCAATCATGATGCTTTTGGCTTTGTGGTCACGGTGCATGACGTAGTGAAGCGCCACGGGCATCCCGACATCAGGGGCCACAATATGAACGTCAGTCAGTCCAAGCTTTGCAATGAATTTATGCAAAAACGCGCTTTGTGCGGCAAAAGTCATATAGCTTATGTTGCCCTGGCTTTGCCCGAACCCTGGCAAGTCGAGCGCAACCAAATTTGTGGAAGGGGAGAGAGATGACCATGTTGTATCGTAACAAAGGATGCTTTGTGGAAGCGGGCTGAGGAATAGAACAGTTGGACCGTCTGCTTTGCCTCCAGTCGCATAGCGAATTTTGAGACCATCCAATTGCATGAATTCGGGCTTCATTGTGAAGTTCGCCAGATCATGATTAATCTTGCCTGCACCCTTGCTGCGTTTTGATCGAAGCTTGTAAAATTCTGGCGTAATCATCATTAAGCTGGCCGCGTTTAGGCGACCGAGCATTCCAATGGGATCTTTTGACATGGTGTATCCTTCGGGGCTGGCAGTCTCACGATTCGCAATGTAACTAGAGGTACGAAAAAGCCTGGTCAATTATAAAATACCCATGAGTACGATAATGAATAAAGACCCCACACCGAAACGAGGTCGCCCAAAGACATTGGATCGAGATCAGATCTTGCAGACGGCATTGCTGGCGTATTGGTCTAGCGGACCAACGAACGTCTCGATCAGCGACATTTGCAGCATGACGGGCGCGTCCAAACCGGGTGTTTATCGTGAGTTTGGAAGTGATGACGGGTTGAAAAAGAGCGTTCTGGAAACCTATTATGACCTAGCAGTTCAACCCTTGATCGACATTCTTGAGAAAAATCAGTCGACCCATGAAACAACCGACGCCGTCATCGATTTCATGACGCAAGATCGCGAACAACTGGGTATTCCGCAGGGATGTTTGTTTGTCATGATGCGCGCGCACGCGCAGCACCTTGGACCGTCCACCTTCGAGGCACTGCAAGATGTGCGCCGCTATCTTTTTGGCGCTTATGAAGCATGGATCGAGCGTTCCAAATCTCGCGGTGAATTCGCGAATATTCCCACCGACATTGCGGCCCAATTTATAGATGCACAGCACGGCGGTGCAATGCGGATGCAGCGCGAAGGCATGCCCAATGATTCCATCGCAGGTGTGCTTGGCACAGCATTCCGCGTACTCGTTTCGGACGAGAGGTCCGGCGCACGGATGAATTAGGCCGTGAGTTGCGCAGGATGCTTTTGAAGTTGTCCACGCCTTGCGCGCCCGTGACAAAATGTTGGCTATCAAAGACAACGGCGGGCACACCGCTGATCCCCTGCTTATTCCAAAATTGCTGTTCCTGACGCACCGTATCTGCATATCTTTGGTGCTCCAGAACGGCCTTAGCCTCGACGCGACCCAAACCGATTTCGCCTACGATTTAGACCAACACGGCACCATCAGAAAAGTTCCGCCCATCGGTAAATGTGCGGTGAACAATGCCTGTTTAAGGTCGTTCTTACGGCTCAGTTCGTTTGCCCAATGCAGCAGCTGATGGGTGTTGTATGTGTTGTGCATCCGAAAACCATCGGCGAAATTGAAATCGAACCCGAGCTCCTTACCACGCGCCGCCATCATCTCACGATTGGCTGCGGATTGCTCAGGTGTTATTCCGTATTTCTCAGCTAGATGTTCGCCGATATCCTAACCTTCGGGCGGCATGTTGGGGTTTAGCTCAAACGGATGCCAATGGATCTCATAATTCACATCGCGTGCCTCTAGGACTGCAGCAAGTTGGCGATATCCGATGATGCACCAAGGGCAGATCACGTCAGAGACAATATCAATATGAAGTGGAGATTTTGTGTCAGTCATGAAGTGCGCCTTTGGGCTTAAGAGTTCGCCTCGGTAAGTTTTTGCAGCGTCGTTGCCGCCAGTCTGCCGAAATCATTTGCAGCTTGCGGGCTTGCTCCTAGCACAAGTCGGCGGTCAACGTGGGCCGAATTGTCCACTTTTTTGTTAATGGTTGCCACACCAAGCGCTGTTAGTTTTTCACACACACCACGGCATCAGCCCAGGCAAGTAACCAATCATTGGTGTCTGCTTGTCTAACGCATCAGGGAACACGGTTATTTTGTAACCGTCATAAAAGAACCCCGCGTCGCTTTTCTTAGCCAACAAAGCGGCGGGACCGTGGCACAGCGCAAGACAGACAACTGGAACACGTAAAAGCCCAAGCGAGAAGATAGTCAAAGATATCAAACGGGCCACCCACATACACTATTCATCTGAAGAGAAGATCCGGATCGTGCTAGACGGCCTGTGCGGGGAAGATAGCATTTCTGAGCTGTGCCACCGTGAAGGCACCTCACAGCCCATTTAGCGGACACTTCCGACCCATGTCACCGCCCCATCCAGACGGACGCACTCGGACATCCCTCTAAAGGTGTGCCCAGCTGTCCGGTGGGGACAATTGGCGATGCGGTGGGTGCTCAAAACCACGTAGACTGGTCGCTACACTAGGAATAGAGCTGAGGGTAACACCGAGATCCGAAAAGGGCGAACTAAACCAGTTGATACGTGTTATCCCCCCTTATACCACAGTCTCTGCATACGGCTCTCTAGCGTACCTCATGGGTGGTTGTTTCATCACTGATTGCCAGGATCAGATCAGCAATCGTGAAGCTAAATTCATGACCACAGGCACTGCACGTGAGGTCCATACTTGTGTCAGATACACCCGATAGCTTTGTGTTCATGGGGTAAGCCTAAGACGTCAGAATTACATATGCCTTCGCAAGTGAGGCAAAGGTTATGACTGTTATTAGGATCTTGTTGGCTGTCATCGTGTTTTCAACAATCTCAGTACCCGCAGTTCTGATAGATTTTGTTAATGTATTCAAGGGTCGCCCGCTTGATGTCTTTGACGATCTTCTCGCCAGAGCTCTTCGGTGTCTTTCTCATCGTCCACTCCTCAGTGATTACGATGAGCCAGAAACACTTCCTTAGAAAATAACGCTATTTGGCCCCGTAGGCGCTGACGTCAGACAAGCAATAAGTACCCTCGCCAAGCAGTTGAAATAAAACACAACCACTAATTTCTGAAGTTTTCAATAGAGCAAAGGAGATCATTTGACAGGCACGCACACTTTCAGTTACGAACAGGAAAAGAACAAATTCGGCGAAGCCAACATGATTAAATCTCTCTCAACGTTAGTGCTCATAGTTGCGTTAACTGGTTGTGGCACCACAGGTGGAATTTTGAATGGTACGGGTGTTGTCTTGGAAGGCATCGCAACTGACCTACAGGGTGCAGCAGGCGTTCTCGACTACTAACAATGGGAGCAGCTAGAGAACAGCCCTGAGGCAAACGCAGTTTCTCTTTTCAAGTAAAAAAATAGATAGGTTGGTTCTGCCTTAACGCTTGAGAGCTTCAATATCATGTCCAATCGACGTGAGAAATTGCTTCCCTAAGGCCCTCCAACGCCAGACCGTCTGAATAGGTCTCAAAGGTCATGCCACCCACTTCATGCCCCATAAGTCGAGCGGATACGTTTACGTTGGCGTTCTCTAGCTAAGTGTCAAAGCCTTTACGGAACGAGTGGAAGACGTAGTCCTCACCATACACCTGCTGCTTCTTAGCCTACTAAACCTCTTGCCGATAGCATTAGACCTGTCACCATTGACCGCCGTCAGAATTTTTGGAACCAAGAGCGGCGTAAATAAAGAGAGAGTTTGGCTCTTCTGGTTGGTTTCATTATGCGGCGCGCTGTTTGTGATGCAAGCGACGCGCTTCGAGTGTCTTTCGTTTGATCCTTTCTCGTTGTTGTAGAATGGCTTTGTCACGGCCGAAGTAAACGTCAGACGGCGTAAGGTTGTTGATGCTCTCGTGGTGGTGCTGATGGTTGTAGTGATCGACGAATGCCTCGATCCCCACTTACCGCAGGCTCGCGGCTGTACGATGTGTCTTGAGGTAGGCCGCGTTGATTGAGATAGTTTTGTTGTCAGAAGCTTGCTCAGCCAGCCCCATCAAGATCTGGGCAAATACGCCCATATCACTCCAGCGCTTCCAGCAATTATATAGCGTCTTCGGCGGCCTATACCCAGCAGGCGCATCACACCAACTTCACCCATTGCAATTAATGAAAATAATGCCACTCAACAAACGCCTGTCATCCACCCGAGCACAACCTCGGCTCTTTAGAAAAGAAGGTCGGAGACGCTCCATTTACGCCTCCGTCAGCCATCATATGTTGTTCATGACATCCCCCAGAAACTGGGGGCCTTGAATCATCGCCACTAATTTGTTGTTTCATTAATAAGACTTCTGGCACAGGAAGTCGCATGCCGAGCGCATGGCGGTGCCTAATGTAATTGAATTCCTTGAGCCAAGTATTGATCACAAGCTGAGCCTGTTTAACGCTGTGGAACCACTCAACGTTTGGGACTTCATGGCGAAGAATGCCGTTAAATCGTTCGTTGTAACCGTTTTTCTCAAGGGCTTCCCAGATAGATTTGGATCGGTTTGACACCAACCTTTCTGAGCCAGTCCTGAAGTTGTTCAGCAACAAACTCGCTGCAGTTATCTGATCGAATAAATTCGGGTTTCCCATACTTCATCAGCAGCCAATGCATGACCTCCAAAACATCATCTGATTTCATCTTGCCTTGCACCTCAACACAATGTGCTTGGCGGGTAAACTCATCCAAAACGGTCAGCATTTTATAGCTGCGTCTGTTGCTCAGCTTGTCATGGACAAAATTAATTGCCCAAACGTGGTCGGGATCTTTGGGGCGCAGGCGGATGACTGAGCTGTCTTTATGGTAAAGCCGCCGCCGCTTTTTATGTCGTTCAGGCAGCTTCAGCCCTTCTTCGCACCACAAACGCTCAACTTTCTTGCGATTAATACGCCAGCCTTCGATCCGCAGCAGCTCGGCTATTTTACGATACCCGTACCGCTCATATTTCTTTGCCAAACGGATCATTGCCAAGCGCAATGTGCCATCATCTTAAGCTCACTTCGTAATGCAAGATCGAACGCGACACGCCCAAAACTGTGCAGGTGCGCCTCTCCGAAGCATCCAGCTTTTGACGGGTATGGATCACAGTCCGAGGCAACCCATCAACCGTCAGGCCTTGGGCTTTAAATAATCACGTCTTTCCTAGAGGATCAGCTTGTCGAGCTGAAGGTCGGCGACAATCTTTTTCAACCGCTCTTTCTCCTTCTTCAGCGCCTTCATCTCAGAAAGCTGAGGTCGTCCCAGCTCCCCGAACTTCTTGCGCCAATAATAGTAGGTCTTGTCAGAAATGACTGCTTTGCAGCACGCGCTCACAACATCCAAATCATCGTGCAAATGCACATCGATCTCGCGCAATATCTTCAGTGCACCCTCATCTGAATACCGTTTACGTGCGATTCTTCAAAACTCCATTGGTTCATAAATAATGGCACAGTTTTAGGGAGCCAAGACACGGGGGGATTTGCCCTTTGGTTTTTTTCATTTGCCCCATCTGTCCACTGAAAGTCCTGAGTTGGGAAAGTTACCAAAATTTTGCGCGCATTTTTACGCTAACGCAAAGTGATCAAAGACACACCCAAAACAACGAGCACCGAAACACCAAGGTGGCGCAAACCGACGGTCTCCACTCGAAATAACAATACATTAAAGGCGAGTGCCCAAAGCGGAACAAGCGACGCTATTGGTGCGACAAGCAAGACGTCACCCAAGGAAATCGCCCAATTCAGCGACAAGATCCCGCAAGTTATCAATAGGCCAGTGACACAGAACCATTTTCTACCTTTTGTCGCGATCCGGCGTTCTTTGCGGTTCGCTGGCAGGGACGACACCAAGAAGATTACAACGAGCGATACGCTCGCTTGTACCATGGTTGCAAAGATCGGGCTTGGAATTTCGAGCATTCCAAGTTTGGTAAAAGGTTGAGTTATCCCACGCGCTAAGGAGGCTCCGAGGGGTAAAGCCAAAGCCCAAATAGGCCAATCGCGGGGCATTTTCTGCGTTCCAATCGTTGAATAGATCATTGCAAAAACAATTAACCCAAGGCCCAGACCGGCCTGAAAGTTAAACACTTCACCCAATATAAATATAGCGGGGATGACCGCAAATACTGGCGCAAGACCACCCAGAGCTGACGTGAGGGTTGGACCCAATCTTTGCACGGAGAAAATTTGCATTGTTTGGCTAGTTGCGGGAAAGAGAATGCCGGTGATCACGAATATCCAGACGATTGGATCGCTGAACCAGCCATAATCAACAAAGAAAGGGGATACTAACCATAAACATATAGTCATTGTTCCAATCGAATACCGAGCACCGGTGAGGCCGTCAGTGTCAGCAAGGCCGCGTTGCTGCGCAAAAACAGTAAGCGCAAAGAACGCGCCTGCAATGAGGGCAAACAGCGCTGCGACAATGTTCATTTCAATACCTTTGAGCGGGTTGTCTGACAGGCCCGCGCTGCATTAGGTCGTTTGTTTGCCCTGATGCGGAGCAAAAGAGTATCGTAAAGCGGATTGGTCATAGGGCCTCTTTAGCAATCGCGCGGATCAGATCGCCGTCAAACTGCCCTTTGAGCCCAATACAAATAATTCCTAAAGGCGCATTCGCAGGTGCATTCGTAATCTCAAACCGCCGACCCACAATATGCAACGCCTTCAAAGCGCCTGTTTCATCTACAAAAAATCCCTTTGCGCGTGCGACATGCATTCTGTCATGCGTCAGTTTAATGGCGAGCGTTACGCCGTTCAAAGGATTATGACATGCCAGCGCAATGCTCTCAAACAACCCATCCGCGTGACCCATTTGATGGCTTTCGCGAGAGTTTACACCAAGGCCAAGCACCATATCAATTGGTGCTTTTCCATGCGCTGCGACTAAAGACCGTGCATTCGGAGCCAGCGTAGTTAGCCATGTTTCGAGCCGCTCAACATGTGTGGCGTCCACAAGGTCGACTTTGTTGATCAGAGTCAAATCAGAGTCTGCCAATTGCCGTGTGATCGTGTCGCCAATGTATTCATCTATCGCCGCGTCTTGGATCGTTTCTGCATCGACCATCACAACCGTGCCATCCGGTTTAAAACCATCAAGTAAGCTGACAGAGGCCACAATCGCCGAAGGAATTGCCACACCAGAGCATTCAATCACCACTTGATCTGGGCGTACGCTGAATTCTGAGAGGTTCATCAAAGCAGCGCTCAGGTCTGAACCAAAAGAGCAGCAAATGCAGCCACCCGCGATGGAAATCAAATCGTCGCCCTGCGCTTCGATCAAGTCCTCATCAATCGGGAGTGCGCCAAACTCATTGACCAATACTGCAAGTTTGCGCCCGTTCGATGTGCGCAACAAATGGTTCACCAACGTCGTTTTACCCGCACCCAAGTAACCACCAATAATAGTAACGGGTAATGTCTCAGGCATCAGCAGCGGCGAACACGCGTCCCCCTTGAACAGTGCCCCACACCTCAACGTCTTTCAGCTTTTCAGGCTCGGCTTCACGGGGATCACTTTCCAAAACGGCGAAGTCAGCGCGCTTACCGACCTCGATGGAACCGATTTGACCATCCATATGCAACGTATGCGCAGCGCCCATTGTGACCGCCCAAAGGGCTTCATCCACAGTGATTTTCTCATGCTCGCCCTGCGTGCGGCCTGACGCGGTCAAGCGATTCACAGAGCACCAGGCTGTGAACAACGGACCAAGCGGCGTGACCGGTGCATCCGAATGAATTGTCATCGGCACACCACAATCAAGCGCCGTGCGTGTTGCGTTCATGCGCAGCGCGCGATCCGGACCAACTGTGAGGCGGTAATGCTCATCTCCCCAATAGAAATGATGGTTCGCAAACAAGTTCACGCTCATCTTCAGCGCTGCCATCTTCTTGAATTGGGCGCGATCTGCGAGCTGACAGTGTTGCAAAACAAAACGATGGTCATTTGAGGGAACTTTTTTCAATGCAAGTTCCAGCTTCTCAATGGCAAGCTGTGTTGCTTGATCACCGTTGGTATGCGTGTGCACCTGAATGCCTTCAGCAAGGGCAAGTTCATAGATTTCCTGCATCTGCTCGGGCGAGATATACCACAAACCGTTAGGCGCGCCGTTGTGATATCCGGGCCAGCGCATCCGAGCAGAGAAACCTTGGATTGATCCGTCTGCGACGACCTTTATTCTACCCAGTGATAAGCGATCGGTTGAAAGTTTCTTAAGACGCGCGACCTCTGGGATCAATTCCTTTGGCGGTAAGCCAAGGAAAAATCGCAATGGCACGACGCAGGCTGGAAAGTTCGGCTCGCCCGTAACGCGCAACATGGTTTCCACGGCATCTGGCTCTAGACGCGCCGCAAGGTCGGTGACTGTGGTCACACCTGTGCGCACGCAAAGTCGCGCGAAATCACGCAGACCCCGCTCATCACTATCGGTCATGGAGCGGTTCAGACCCACATGCTCACCCACAGGTGTCATGGCATCTGGACCTTTCAGCTCACCCATCGGCATGCCGTCACTCCCAAGCGAAATACCCGGGTGATTTACACCGCTTTTCATCAAACCGGCGAGTTCCAGCGCTTTGGTATTCACATAAAGAATGTGGCCGGACGCATTCATCACACCAATCGGTCGCGTTGCAGAAACGCTATCAAGCTGCGCGCGCGTGATCGGTTTGTTATCAAGGTAAATCGGATCAAGCTGCCAGCCTGTAAGAGGCGCGTCGGGATTTTCGAGCAAGGATTCAGCGGCCGAAAGTGATGCCAACACATCTTCAATGCTTTTGTTGCCCTTCCATGTCTTTCCGTAGGGATCCATGCGGTCAAAATAACCACAATAGACATAGCGCCAAAGCGTGCCTTCCATTGTATGCGCATGCCCTTCAACGAGACCGGGAAAAAGCACCATGTCTGCAAAGCGCTCATCGAGTTCATAATCGCCCCATGTTGCTATTTCTTCGAGGGAGCCAACCGCCAAAATGCGCCCTTCACGAATCGCTACGTGGCTCGCTTCCGGTTTCTGAGGGTTCATCGTCACAATTTTTCTTGCAGAGAAAACAGTCGTCTTCATAGGAATCCCTCATAGGTAACGCAGGTTATTTTCTTCAGCGTAAGCCGGATTTATTTGCGTGCAAACAAATTTCTCAATTCGATGAAGTTTGTTGCATCGCTCAAAAAGATTCCGAAATTTGTTGCTCTGAGGGGAACTCGCCGTTTAGGCTGATCCCAGAATAAGCAAGCCTGCCAACAGGTTCTATAAACAAGGGAGTTAAAATGAAATACTCAATCAAAGGCATTGTCGCAAGCGTCGCGCTATCCGCGGTCATGGCGACGGGCGTGATTGCCGAAGGGCACAAGACAGGCGGCACGCTTGTCACTGTGCTTGGTAGCAACGTCCGTAATCTCAACTCTGCGGTTCAATCTGGGATCGTCACGGGCTATCCAGGCGCACAGCTTTTCGCTTCGCCCATGCGCTATGATGAAAACTGGGAACCACAGCCTTATCTTGCCGAAAGCTGGAATGTTTCAGACGATGGTCTGACGGTAACGTTGAACTTGGTGAAAAACGCCAAATTCCACGACGGTGCGCCGATCACATCAGAGGACATTGCATTTTCTGTCGAAGTGATCAAAGCGAACCATCCGTTCAAATCCATGTTTGCGCCAGTCGAGAGCGTCGATACGCCAGACGCGCACACGGCGGTTTTGAACCTCAGCAAACCGCACCCGGCGTTGATGCTTGCGATGTCTGGTCAACTTATGTCGATCATCCCCAAGCATATCTACGGCGATGGCGAAATCACTGATGTAAAAACCCACCCGCGCAACAACGAAAATGTTGTAGGCTCTGGTCCGTTCAAGCTCGTTGAGTTCAAGAATGGTGAGCACGTCATCCTTGAGCGTTTCGACGACTTCTTCATCGAAGGTCGTCCTTATCTTGATCGCGTTGTCATGCGTATTATTACCGATCCGGCAGCGCGCGCGATTGCGTACGAGAACGGCGAAATCCACATGGGCGCTTTTGAATCGCTTCCACGGATCATCAATCGCTTGAAGAAAGTGGACACTCTCACGGTGACGCCAGACGGCTACGGTGCGATCGGTCCGATTGACTGGCTCGCGATGAACACTGCAAAAGGTCCGTTGTCTGACGTGCGCGTGCGCAAAGCGATCGCTTACGCGGTGGACAAAAACTTCATCCACAAAGCGCTTATGCAGGGCACAGCTTCTGACAGCACATCGGGCATTCACCCAGATAGCCCCTTTTATGTGGCGCAAGATGGTTATGATGTTGATCTCGAAAAGTCGGCAGTCTTGCTCGATGAAGCAGGTTTCCCTGTCAAAGATGGCTCACGCATGTCGCTGACCATCGATTTCGGCTGGCCCGGCGTGAAGCCGCAGGTTGAATACGTCAAAGCGGCTTTGAAAAAGGTGAACATTGACGTTGAAGTGCGCGCCTCTGCTGACTTCCCAACTTGGGCAAAGAAGATGGGGACAGGCGATTTTGATATGTCTTGGGACACAGTCTTTAACTGGGGCGATCCGGTTATTGGTGTGCACCGCACCTACGACAGTACGAATATCCTCAAAGGTGTTTGGTCTAACACGCAAAGCTATTCCAACGCGCGTGTAGATGAGTTGATGGCGATGGCCGCTGTTGAAACAGATATTGAAAAGCGCAAAGCGCTTTATACAGAGTTTCAGGAAATCATCGCAGATGAGCTTCCAGTGTATCACACCAATACTCTGCCCTATCACACGGTCTTTAATGACAAAGTGAAGAATGCTCCGATGGGCATTTGGGGTACGTCCACGCCAATCGATACTGTTTGGCTCGACGAGTAAACACATCTTTCAGGGCGCAGCCTGCGTTGCGCTCTGATCTCTTTCTAGCGAACTGCTGACAATTTTCCGTTCAAATTCAGGGGCCAACATGCAGGTTTTGCAAAGTTTCGCGATCCGTGCAGGATATGCAGTGATCTTGTTAGTTGCAGTCTTAGTTCTGAACTTCTCTATGATGCATCTCGCGCCCGGTGACGTTGCTGATACGATAAGCCAAAGCATGGGCGGTGCAGATCAGGAATTACTCGATCAAATCCGCGCAGATTATGGGCTGGATCAACCCTTCTACATTCAGCTAGGACACTATATTGGCGGTGTCTTGCAGTTTGATCTGGGTTTTTCGTTCTTTTATAATCAGCCCGTGACCGAATTAATCCTTCAGCGTTTGCCCGCAACGCTCCTTCTCGTAATCACTGCACAACTTCTGGCACTGTTTATTGGTGTGATTATGGGGGTCATATCAGCACGAAAGCCCAACGGTATCCTAAGCCATTTCGTAACTTTCCTTGCGCTCTTTGGCTACGCAGCACCTGTATTCTGGACCGGTATTTTGTTGCTCATCGCTTTTTCACTGAAGGTACAATGGTTTCCAGTCGCAGGCATGCAAGATGTTACGATTGAGGGCGGATTCTGGGCCCACTTTATCGATGTTGCACGCCATATGGCGCTTCCCGTTGTCACGCTCGGGTCCCTTTTCCTTGCGCTCTACTCGCGTTTGGCACGCGCCACGATGATGGAAACGCTCGGGTCTGATTTTGTGCGCACGGCCAAAGCCAAAGGGCTCTCCACAAATCAAGTTGTTTATAAACACGCGCTAAAAAATTCACTGTCCCCGGTAATCACCCTTGCGGGTTTGCAGTTTTCGGCGGTGATTTCCGGCGCGGTTTTGGTTGAAGCGGTCTTTAGCTGGCCGGGTCTTGGAACTTTAGCATTCCAATCCATCATTGCGCGCGACACGCCAACCATCCTTGGCATTCTGTTCTTTTCTGCATTGGTCGTTATTGTTGGCAACTTATTGACGGACCTTGCTTTGCGGCTCGTTGATCCGCGTGTAGGGGGCAAAGGATGAGCCTGATCGATCCGCAAGATACACTATTATTAGCACGATCACCCTTGTCAGAGGCTTGGCAGATGTTTCGTGGCAACACTGCTGCGATGTTTGCGCTGATCGTTCTCGGGCTCATCATGCTCTGCGCCATTTTAGGACCTTGGATTTATCCAACTGACCCTTTTGACATGGTATGGGCACCGTTTTCACCACCAGGCGTCGATGGTTTCCTTCTAGGCACTGATTATTTAGGACGCGACCTTTTGGCAGCACTAATCCATGGTTCGCGCGTGTCTATCGTTATTGGCCTCGCCGCGGCGAGCGTCTCTATCGTGATTGGTGTGACTGTTGGGGCATTGGCTGGGTTTTACCTCGGCTGGGTCGAAGAGCTATTGATGCGCATTACTGAATTTTTCCAAGTGTTGCCAACTCTGCTATTTTCTATGGTGATTGTCGCACTCTTTGGCGCGTCACTGCCCATGATCACACTTGCCATCGGTGTAGTCAGCTGGACAGCGGTTGCGCGTGTAACACGTTCCGAGTTTTTGCGCATAAGAGAGTTAGAGTATGTCATGGCCTCACGCGCATCCGGAGCCACGAACAGCAAACTAATGTTTCGCGTAATCCTGCCCAACGCATTGCCACCTATTATCGTGCAAGCTGCGCTGATGGTGGGCTCAGCGATCTTGTTTGAAGCAGGTCTGTCCTTTCTTGGATTGACTGATCCGAACGTCGTCAGTTGGGGACAAGTCATTGGCTCGAACCGCCAATATATTCTTGATGCGAGCTACACTGTCACCATTCCCGGCCTCGCTATTTTTGTGACCGTATTGTGCATCTCCCTTGTTGGTGATGGTCTCAATGACGCGCTCAACCCTAAACTGAGGTCGCGCTAATGGCTTTGCTCAGTGTCAAAAACCTACAGATCGAGATTAAAACACGCGCAGGGGTCGCACCCGTCATTGATGATCTTTCGTTTGACCTTGAAGCCGGCGAAAGCCTGAGTTTTGTAGGTGAATCGGGCTGTGGTAAGTCAATGACCGCACTCGCGCTTATGGGGCTTTTGCCCGAAGGTGTCGGAAGTGTTGCAGCTGGCTCTATTACATTTGACGGCGAAGAGCTGACCACAGCAACCGAAACGCGTTTGCGCGAAATACGCGGAAATGACATTTCGATGATCTTCCAAGAGCCGATGACGTCGCTTAATCCGCTCTTCACGATTGGTGAGCAAATTGCTGAAGTGCTGCGCGCGCATCAAAATTTATCACGTAAAGCGGCTTGGAACCAAGCGATTGAACTGCTTGATGCGGTGCGTATCCCCAATGCGAAGGCACGGGTGAACGACTATCCGTTCCAAATGTCGGGGGGCCAACGCCAGCGCGTTATGATCGCAATTGCGCTTGCCTGTCAGCCAAAAATACTGATCGCAGATGAACCAACCACAGCCCTGGATGTTACGGTACAAGCCCAGATTTTTGATTTGTTGCAAGACATGCGACGTCAAACTGACAGCTCTATTATTCTCATCACACACGATATGGGGGCCGTTGCTGAAATGGCCGAACGCATGATTGTGATGTATGCGGGGCGCAAAGCCGAGCTTGGCCCAGTCGAGGATGTTATAGCGAATCCGCGTCACCCTTATACGGCAGGTCTGATTTCTTGCGTGCCACATATCCTCTCCACGCTCACAGAAGAACGCGAAAAATTGGTTGAGGTACCTGGCATTGTTCCCCCGCTTAACGACTTTGGGAAAGACAGCTGTTTGTTCGCGTCTCGCTGCCAACAGGCCCAAGCGCAATGCTTGGAGGCACGCCCGCCAGAAATAGAGTTCGGACCAGAGCATCAATCCGCCTGCTGGCGTGCGCAGGAGTTGTGAGATGAGCGATAACACCCTTTTAAACGTTGAAGACCTCGTAGTCCGTTTCGCCGTGAAACGCAGCCGCGGTTTTGGTAAGAACGCATACCTTCATGCAGTCGACAACGTGAATTTTAGTGTAAAACGTGGAGAAACGCTGGCGATCGTTGGTGAATCAGGTTCGGGAAAGACAACCGCTGCGCTTGCTGTTGCGCGCCTTGTGAAAAGCTATCAAGGCAAGGTGGAGCTTAATGGGACCGACCTTCTGCACTTAAGTGATGAAGACTTGCGACAAGCGCGGGCAAAGGTGCAGTTCATTTTTCAGGATCCATATTCATCGCTCAACCCGCGTTTGCGTGCCAGCGATATTGTGCGTGAACCGATGGATAGTCTCGGCAACATGACCGAGACGGAAAAATCCGACCGCATCGATTTTCTGTTTGAAGCCGTAGGTCTGCGGCCAGAACAGCAACGCTTGTTCCCGCATCAATTTTCCGGTGGTCAAAGGCAACGTATTGGAATTGCGCGCGCTTTGGCGACGCAGCCCGATGTCATTATTTGTGATGAACCTGTCTCTGCGCTTGATGTCGCTGTGCAAGCGCAAATCCTAAACTTGCTGCGTAAGCTGCAGAAAGACTTTGGCCTAACTTATCTGTTCATCAGTCATGACCTAGGTGTCGTGCAGCACATGTGTGACTCCATTGCGGTGATGTATATGGGAAAAATCGTCGAATACGGCCCGCGCCTTGATATCTTCAACGTACCGCAACATCCTTATACGCAAGCCCTGCTGTCTGCCGTACCCTCTGTTGACAAAGCGCGTCGTGCCAAGAGCAGGCGCATTTTGATTTCGGGTGACCCGCCTGACCCCGTCAATTTGCCGGATGGGTGTCGCTTTGCAAATCGTTGCTCCACTGCAAAGGATATTTGCCGCCGCGACCAACCAAAACTCGACAATGGCGTCGCCTGTCATTTCCCGGGTGCAAAGCTTTAAAGCATGTTTCACAAATCCGGTAATCAGTTCACTAAAACTGAATGGGGTTCGATCGCCGCTGGTATGGTGACTAACACAAAATGGCTTTGTTGCACGCTCCATGGACCGTTTGTTTGATGAGGTCGCCGAATGGCTTGAAACATCAGAGAAGAGTGAAACCTGTATGCGGGAGGCACTGGCTGCTGTTGCCTCAGATGATGAGGACACTTTAGACGTCAAGATGTCTCCACAGCTCCCACATCGGCTAAGAGGCGCGTTAAACGCTGCAGGCTTCAAGAGTACGTTGAAAACCAAAACATTCCACGCAACATCCTAAAAGCGCGCCGTTTCATCGAAGAAAATCTTGGGAATGATGCAATCGACATCAATGTGATCGCAAATCAGGCGTCCGTGACACCACAGCATTTAATCACATCGTTCAAAAAGCACATCGGAACGACGCCTTCACGCTATCTTTGGCAGATGCGGGCAAACAGGGCACGGCAATTACTGATACACACGCAATATAGCCAGTCAGAAATTGCCCACCGCTGCGGGTATAACAGCCTGCCACATTACTCGCGTAGTATCAAAAACCTGTTTGGAATGACCCCGGCTCAATTGCGGCGCGACATGGGCTTCACACAACCAAGTGACTCCGACGACTCCGTCCGCGACTTGGTCTTTTGACGGTGCTTTTCCCGGATCTTTTTTGCCATATTGTGTCGGTTCAAAAATCCACGGCTTTCCAAACCAAATCCAAGAACTGTGGTCACAGAGCGTTACCGAATTTCTCCTCGATGTCCGCTTAGTGAGCACTGCCGCTATACATGCGAGCTGCAGCATCAAGCAGATTGGGCTCTCAACGGCCATTCTCTGCTTCACGTATGAATATCCGCTCTAGAATAATAGTCTCCACTCATACTGATAGTCATGGACAAAGCAGACCTCAGCGCAGGCAGAGCCAAGTCCGCTGTAGGCAGCGCCACCGCTGGCAGGTACAAAAAGCTTTCGGGTGACGCATTCGAGACGATGTCGATCCCGATTTGTTGTGCCAGGGATGCATCGATCAAACTTTGTGCAATTTCACCTGCGCTCGCGACACCCATGTAAACGGCAACCCACATTCCTGGTCCCAGGGAGGTTATCCAATCAGATCGTTTACCAACATCCGCGGTCTGCCCCAAGGGCGACCAAAAGCTGGTGATCCCAATCTGAATGCGATCACGTTCACATGTTTTGTGTGATCGCTCACAAAGCGGGTCGACGTTAGGTAACGATTGCCAGTGCATCCATGCGAGATTTGACGTAGTGGAAAGAAACCCCAGATCGTAACTAAGGTACTTCAGAATGACATCAGGCAATAAGACGGCAATCATTACAGGTGGTTTGTCGGGTATGGGGCTGGCCACTGCGCGTCGGCTGGCGACCGACGGAACGACAGTCGTTGTTGGGGCGCGTAGTGCGTCCGATCGCAACCGTGTGCGCGACGTACTTGGTACTGACGCGAACCGCATTCATGCATCCGTTCTTGACGTGCGGTCGCGCGCCAGCGTCGATGCATTTGTCGCAGGCGTCGCCGAAGCGCACGGTAGCGTCGATATTCTAGTCAATGCCGCCGGTGTCTATGATGAAGCCCCTGTTATCAATCATTCCGAACGGATTTGGGAAGATCATATAGATACAAACCTTAGCGGAACATTCCGAATGATCCGCGCTGCAATGCCCCATATGAAACATGTTGGTTGGGGGCGGATCATCAATATCGCCTCAGTTGCTGCGCACAATGGCATGGTCAACAACGCGGCCTACTGTGCGTCCAAGGCAGGGCTTTTGGGACTGGGTCGCTGTGTCAGCCTTGAGGGCGCACCGCATGGCATTACATGTGTGTCGATTAGTCCAACGTGGGTCGAAACCGAGATGCTCAAAAGGTTCATTAATGCCGATATGCAGTCCACCGGGCAGAGCTTGGAACAGGTCCGCGCAGAATACGCCAAATCAAACCCGCAAAACCAGCTTGTTCAACCGTCCGAAGTTGCAGAGTTGGCCGCATTTTTGGCCAGTGATGCGGCCCGCGCTTTGACAATGGAAGATTTTCAGATCAACGCAGGGTCGCTTTGGTAGGCACCTGCGCGGCGAGCCAACAAGGCATCACTATCACTGATATCTTCGAACGGAAGGCTGCTGATCCGCTCCCATGTAGTGCGGGCGGCGATGTTCACAAAGGTTGCATCAGCGCGCAAAGTGTCGGGGAAATCCGCAATGACTTTGGCGATCCCCGGCTCAAGCGCAACCTTTGCCAGCCAATCTTTTGCTGGTAGCGCACTCGCGTCGTCAGGCACTATACATTTGTCGGCTATAAGATTGTAAATAGGCGCATCAGGTGCGGTGACCGGGCCCAACAAGAATGCCGCGGTGGCGTTCACTTCGGTCATTGGAAATTCTAAAGATCGCGGCATGTTTCCAGCGCAAAATGACGCGGCAAGGATAATCTCATAGATGTCACGTGGGTTGGGCGCATCCAGATCATAAAGGGACGGCAGACGCACGATGGCGGACGAAACACCTGACGTCCGTATTGCGACCTCTGCTGCGATCTTGGCCGCTCCGTAGCCTGTGCAGTCCGGCCAAACGATTGCAGGGGCCTCGGGCCATGGTCCGCCACGATCAGGAAAGACGGCACTGGACGAGGTAAACCGTAAGTCAGCCTCCGCGTCACGACAAAAGGTCAAAACAGTTTGGATACCACGGGCCGACCAATCCAACATTTCCTCACGTCCGATGGCGAGGTTCACCATCGCCGCGCAGTGAACAACCTTTGTGACGGACCTGGACAAGGATTCATATGCGTCTTGTCCCAGTGCGAACCAGGACGCGTCCAGCGTGCCGTGGACGATGACATAGCGTTCCGGCGCAACTCCGTGCGCCCGCGCCACATCTGTCAGCCGGTCACGGGCCCCGCGATTTTTATTCCTTACAAGACAATAGATGACTTCATCGGACGGTAAATCACGTGCCGCTTTAGCAAGGACGCGCCCCCCCAAGAACCCTGTCGCTCCAGTCAAGAGAATACCCGGGCGTGCGAAGTCTTCTGCAGGGGCCGGTGCATCAGCTTCTTGGGTCATAAGCTGGTCAAGCCGGTGCAGCGGTACATTCATCGCAAGATCAAAGTCAATTGGAAGACCATATACTTTTTCAAGTTCCAGCATCAGGTTCACACACATCAGCGAGTCCCCCCCTTGATCGTGAAAACTTAGCGCGGGATCTATCTGTGACGATGCGCAAGACATAGCCTTGGCGGTGGCGGCAATCACGGCATCCACTGGAGCGTTGGATACCTGAGTGTCCACCTCCACCGGCGGCAGGGCGCGCAAATTCGCTTTGCCTGACACAGGATGCAGCGGCAGAGCATCCATCTGCACAAGGAATGACGGCACGCAATAGGCGGGCAAAACAGCGCGCAGATCTGCCGCAAGTGCGCTTGGTATGGCGTTGGTACCAGCCACAAGCGCCCAGTTTTCGGCATTGCGCTGCGCTTGCGCGGCATCTGTTGCAAAATAAAACACCAGACTCTGACCTCGTGCGCCGACCTCGGTTACCCAAGGGGCGGCACTAGAAAATGACAGCTTGTCACGCATGGTATCCGTCAACTCTTTGGTCTGGATCGAAAAACCGCGCAGCTTCAACATATGGGCAATACGCCCCTCTATATGCAGTGCACCGGTGTCATCCACCCACGCCTGGTCACCAGTATCATAAAGCCGTGTCTCGCGCCCTTCGATTGTCAGTTTGCGAAATCTTAGGCGGGTCTCTTCGGGCCTGTTCACGTATCCTGGCCCCAACATCCTCGGTCCCTCAAAATGCAGCAGCCCTGACACCCCCTTCGGGCAAAGCACGTCGTCGTGATCCAAGATTACAGCGCGCAGATGATCCATCGGAATACCAACCGACGCCGGAGCATCCCCAGCAGGTTCCGTTAACTGCGACATGCAGACATCGTGCGTTTCGCAGATACTATAGAGATTCCACACGGCGACGCTTGGTAACTTGGCCAATGAGGCAATGATAAGGTCATCACTCACCACTTCTCCGTTCAGAACAACGCGTGTTAGTGGCAGAATCGCTGCCTTGCCTGCATCCAGCGCATTGAGAAACGTGTCGTAGTACGATGGCGTGAACAGCATCTCGTTAATGTCGTGTGTAATCAGAAAATCAGCCAGTTTGCCGGGAGCGAACAAGGTGCTAGCACTCGGAAACCACAAACTCGCGCCCTTGCGTAGGGGCCGAAACATCTCCCAAATTGCGAAGATGTAGATGCCGACGCGCATATCAGGGCCATAAGGTGTAAACGCGTCGCGCCATTCATACGACAGATAGGCCGCGTCTTGAGCAACCGGAATGCACTTTGGTCGACCTGTCGTACCAGATGTCGCCACAAGGTAGATCGGATCATCCGGTGCGACCGGGCAAGCGCGCAGCGGTTCATATGGTGTTGGCGCATCATTCAACAGGTCGCTGGCATCGACCGTGGCACAACTGTTCGGCAAATCACCGGGCGCGGCTTCTTCACAGGTAACAATCAGGCTAACGTCAAGTTCCGAAACGATGTTATGCAACACCATTTGCGGCATCGCGGGATCAAGGTGAACAAATGGACGGCCATTGATCACACAGGCCACAGCACTGGCGCCCATTGCGACGCCCGGTGAGCCAAAAATACCAACGACTTGCTGTGTCGTCATATACGCGCCTAGTTTCGACACGTATTGCCCAAGCCTGCGGTAGGTTATTGTTCTGCCCTGACCGGACATGGCAGGCAAATCTGCAAACTCGGAGATGGCGCGAACAATCTCTGCGGCAACTGTCTGGGGTGAAGTCATAAAATCGGCCTCTGTTTTTCGAACACTTAACAGAATTAGGGTTGCTGTCAGACTAATGATTGCAAGCATCAGATTGAAGGGCAATCAAAAATCTATGCTCTCAATATTTGCCGCCACTCAGCCAGAGCAGCGGCACGCTTTCACTTAAAATTGATGCGTGAATAGAGATGGCGCTTCCCGCCACCACCACGCAGCCAATCTAACCTCACACCCAGCCCCTGTTGCATCACTAGCTGGACATCTTGGGCTAACGTGCAGGAAGACAACGCCGCGCTTCACCTTGCGTCGGTCGGCCAAGCGGCCGGGCAACTACTTGCCCAGCACCTGATGCAACCCCATGTGAAGTCGGTCACCATCGGAACCGGCAGCGCCCTGCGGGCAGCTATTGAAGCCATGCCTCTCGTTCCACAACCTGAATTAGCAATCTATCCAGCGACAGGGTGTCTATCACAAGATCTGCAATCATCGGCCCTTGAGGCATTGACCTTAATCGAAAGACGGACCGGCGCGCGCGCGCATCAAATACCAGCACCCTTTATGCCGTCGACATCAACCCAAGCCGTCGAATTCCCCGCGCTCAGACCGATTAAACAACTCCTCGAAAGCGCGGCCAAATCAGAATTGATGGTTACGAGCCTTCAGAAAGTCTCTGCCAAATCTGGGCTCATCGACGACGGTTTGGTGAGCGCCACGCAAGTTGGCTCGTTACTTGAGTTTGGCGCTATCGTTGAGCTATTCGGAACTTTCTTTAATGCTCAAGGTCAACCTATTTCGAACCAATCCGCACCAAAGGCAATCAGTTTAGACCGTGACGTGCTTTTCTCACAGATCGAGCAAAAAAAGTGTCGCACAATAGTCGTTGCGGCTGAGCAAGAGCGCGACAAGATACGAACTGAGATGGAACAGTACCGAGCCGCTGGCTGCAAATACCTCGAGCTCAGGGTGGGTATCCAACCAGAAAAAGATATCGAACTCATCCGTTTTGCAGCCGAAACTGCTAAACCCAGAGAAGTAGTTTACGCAGACGCAAATTGCCGATGGACGCTTTTGGAAGCAATGAAAGTTGCACAGGCAATTGATGATCTAGACGTCATGATTGAACAACCGTGCTTTACTTACGAAGACCGTCTGCATGTGCGTGCAAACACGAACTTATCTATGAAGCTTGACGAACTCGTGACCGATCAGTTCATTGCTGAGCGGATAACTCGAGACCGGGCTGCCAACGTTGCCTGCGTGAAGATTGCTCGCATCGGTGGGCTGACAAAGGCCCGCAGAATACGCTATATTTTCGTGGATCAAGGCGTAAAGGTCGTCACCGAATGCATGATGGGTGGCGAGATAATATCTGCGGCGGTAGCACATTTTGCAGCGTCCACTACTGCGGAACTTTTGTTCAACACGACCGACTTGCATGCGTACAATAAGGAATCGACGGGTTCACCAGCGCCGCCGACATCCGATGGTCGGTTGTATTGCCACAACACTCCCGGACTTGGTGTCGAGCCTGATTTCAAGAGTCTAGGTGATCCCGTAGCTGTCTACGAGTAAAGAGAGCAGTGATAGCTACCGGATAGTTTCGATGAGTATTCAAACCGGAATTCCACACCGAGGACGTTAGTGACTGCCGCAAAATCTGTCGACATGGGCTCTCAACGGTCATTAGCTGATTCAGGTATGAGTGTCCGCTCTAGAATAACGGTATCCACACACACTAATCGTCATGCACAAAGCACAACATAACTCAGGCGGGGCCAAATCCGCAATATGGAAACGTTATCGCTGTCAGGTTCACAACGCTTCCTAGTGACGCATATGACGCTTTTTTATTGCACTCTATATTCAGAACCGTATTTCCTAATAGTTATGTTTTTAGCCATACGGCAAGGCTACGAACCACCCTGCACGGCTCAAGCTCTCAGGTTAGCTTTGGCTATTGTAGTAATCGACGCAGGTCCTTATCTGACGATCGAAATCGCGGCGCTGGCCTCGATACACGAACAAGGTTCTTGCCGCGTCTACCCTAGTCTCTCCAAATGGCGTTGCTTGGTATCACTCCACGCTTAACTATGGAGGCGGACCACTTCAAAGGCGTAAGCTAAAACCAACAACACGCACCCGCGCCTACGCATGCATGCGCGGCATAGACTTTGCGTAAAAATGGATGTCCAGTTGTTCGGTGGGAGAGATAGGCGTTGGAGGGCGTCTTGCAACGCCCTGCGCTTGCTCATAGCTTGGTTGGCTAGATAGAGTATTCTAAACACGGTTTAGATCGCACGGGATCAAAATTTCTTACGATTAATTGGAACTGCTTTTCTTCTTTTTAAGAAAGCGAATGGTAGCTAAGAAAATAAAAAATAGAAATGCTGCAGGTATTAAAAAAACCGGAAATAAAACAACATAATAAACTGTAAATATGCCAGCCCCAGTGACGCTAGAGCTAATCTCACTAAGAAACACAAATAAGAAGCCGACAATGTAAATGAGCAGAGCAAGAAAGAGACAAAGACCAAAGTCTCCAATATAGCTATTCGGAAAAAACAATTTTTTTATAAATTTACTCATAAGGTAATGTTAGACTAAAGTATTTGATTGCGCCACTGAGCTTTGTTGCACCATAGGTTGATGGGATTTACTGTATGAGTCCAGCGTGTCCGTCGTCACATAAAATACCCTTGAGTACAATAATGAGCGAAAAACCTAATTCTGCACGGGGTCGTCCAAAAACGCTGGACCGAGATCGGGTTTTGCAAACGGCATTGATGGCCTATTGGTCCAAGGGGCCAACGAACGTCTCAATCAGCGACATTTGCGGTGTGACGGGTGCGTCCAAGCCCGGGGTGTATCGGGAGTTTGGCAGTGATGACGGACTGAAAAAGAGTGTGCTCGACACGTATCACAGTCTTGCGGTTCAACCCTTGATCGACATTCTTGAGAAAGATCAGTCGACCACGGACACCATCGACGCGTTGATCGGTTTCATGACCCAAGACCACATGGCCCTTGGCATTCCGCAGGGATGTTTGTTTGTCATGATGCGCGCACAATCCCAGCAACTCGGGCCGTCCACCTGCGAGAAACTGCATGAGGTACGCCGCGATCTTCTTGGCGCTTACAAAGCATGGATCGAACGCGCGAAATCGCGCGGTGAATTTGCGGATACTCCCTCCGACATTGCAGCACTATTTGTTGATGCACAGCACGGCAGTGCCATGTGGATGCAACGCGAGGGTGTCGCCAATGACACTATTGCAAGCGTGCTTGAAACAGCGCTGGGAGTGCTTGCTGCCGGAGAGAAGGCTGGCGCAACGGCCCGCTAGGTCGTGAGCTGCGCGAGGATACTTTTGAAGTTATCGACGCCCTGCGCGCCAGTAAACAGATGCTGCCGATCAAAGACCACGGCGGGCACCCCGTTGATCCCCTGCTGAATCCAGAACTGCTGCTCTTGACGCACGGCATCTGCAAACCTTTGATCGTCAAGAACGGCTTGTCCCTCAACCCGGTCCAGACCGATTTTCCCTGCGATTTTGACCAAGACTGTATCATCAGACAGGTTCCGCCCATGGGTGAAATGCGCGGTGAACAGCGCCTGCTTGAGGTCGTTCTTACGGCTCTGCTCGTTCGCCCAATGCAGCAACTGATGCGTGTTGAACGTGTTGTGCACGCGAAAGGCATCGGCAAAGTTGAAGTCGAACCCAAGCTCTTTGCCGCGCGCTGTCATCATCGCATGGTTCGCTGCTGATTGTTCCGGCGTCGTTCCGTATTTCTCGACCAAATGTTCACCGATGTCCTGCCCTTCGGGCGGCATGTTCGGGTTCAGTTCAAACGGATGCCAGTGGATTTCGTGATCCACATCGCTTGCCTCCAAAGCCGTCGCAAGTTGGCGATACGCGATGATGCACCAAGGGCACATCACGTCCGAGACAATATCAATACGCAGCGGGAATTTTGTATCGTTCATGATGTGTGCCTTTTACTTTAAGAGTTCGCGTCGGTGCGTTTTAGCAACGTCGTTGCCGCCAGTCTGCCGAAATCATTTGCAGCTTGCGGGCTTGCGCCTGTTACAAGGCGGCGGTCAACCTGGACCGAGTTGTCGGCCTTATTGTTAATGGTCTCCACGCCAAGCGCTGTCAGTTTTTCACAGACCCACCATGGCATCGGCCCAGGCAAGTAGCCGATGATCGGCGTTTGCTTGTCTACTGCATCAGGGAACACAGTGATCTTATAGCCGTCATACAAGAAACCTGCGTCGTTTTTGGTAGCCAGAAACGCGGCCGGACCGTGACATAAGGCAAGGGTGTGAAGCCCCGTGTTATGCGCCCAATGCAGCACTTTCCCAAGGTCGGCATTGTCGGGCAATCCCAGCATTGCACCGTGGCCACCGGGAATGAATACAGCCGCATAAGGCGCATCGTCTGTCATGGAGTTTGCGGCGAAAACGGCAAGGCTACCGGGGTTTTGGAACGTGTCGGCAAACTCGCTGTACAGTTTTTGGATGTCCGCGTCGTCTGCGGGCATTGCCCATTCCTCGATCGCGACGGGCCCGCCTGTAGGCGTGACTACATCAATCTCGAAGCCTGCATTCATCAGATGCAGCATAGGCAGTCCCATCTCGACGGGGTGGTTTCCGGTCGAGAATTTCTTGCCATTGGCCATCGTCATGTTGCGTTCTTCGGTGCAGACCATCAGCACACGGTTCTTAGTGCCATCAAAGCGTTTTGCATATGCACCGCCGTCATAATCGGTCGTGGATGACGTGCCCAATTTGATCGCCAGCGGTGACGGGCTGAACGCACCGTCGGCTGTTGGCGTCGGTTGGGCACGGAAGAGTTTGCGTAGGATGCCCATATCAGTTGAACTCCGTGACGATGCTGTCGCGGGATTTGCGGACTTTGCCCATTGGCAGCAACCAGTCGCCGCTTTCGTCCCGATAGCCCAAAGGCATCAACACAACCGACCGCAAGCCGCGCTCCTTCAAGCCAAGGATCGCATCCACGGCATCGGGGTCAAAGCCTTCCATCGGGGTGCTGTCCACCTCTTGATCGGCCGCGGCGACCAGAGCGATACCGAGCGCAATATAGGCTTGGCGTGCGGCGTGGGCATAGTTTACGTGCGCCTCACGGGGCAGGTAATTGGATTTCAGGTTGTCATAATAGGCGTGCAACATCGGCAAATCGCCACGCGCTTGCACGTTCAGATCGACCACGTTGTCGATGCGGTCGGCGGTGTAGTTGTCCCACGCCGCAAAGACCAAAAGATGAGACCCATCGGTGATCTGTGCCTGTCCGCCGGCGGCTTCGGCGATCTTGCTGCGAACGTCTGGGTTGGTGACAACAATCAATTCGAACGGCTGCGTGCCGCTGGATGTCGGTGCCATGCGGATGGCCTCGATGATCACGTCGACCTTGTCTTGCGGGACGGTTTTGGACGGGTCCATCTTTTTGGTCGCGTAACGCCAGTTCAGAAGGTCGTTGAGTGGTTTGGCTGTCATGTGCCTGGTCCTATTGTCTGCGCCCGAATTGGGCAGTATATATTTGTTACCGACTACCTAAAGGGAACCAATTTGAGCCACAAGAAGGCACATGTTTGAACCCCAGTCACATAAAGGGAACCACCATGTTGGACGACGACCGCTGCCCCGACTGCAAACGCATCAACGAGGTTCTATCCCGCGTCGGTGACAGGTGGAGTGTGCTTGTCGTGATTTCCTTGGCGGAATACGGAACGCTGCGATTCAATGAACTCAAACGCAACCTTGGCATCTCGCAACGCATGCTGAGCCTGACGTTGAAAGAGCTGGAACGCGACGGTCTTGTGAACCGGACCTACCATCCGACAATTCCGCCAAAAGTGGAATATAACCTGACTGAGATGGGGCAATCGTTCCGCGAACCGGTTAGTACCTTGGGGTATTGGGCCTTGGAAAATCTGTCCAAGATCGACGCCGCACGCGAAGTATATGACGCGAATGCAGCGACCACAGCCAGTTGAGCCCTATCTTCCACAGCGCTGCATTGCAGCCAACGGCGGGTTAAGAGAAACCAATTCCTTCCGGTGTTTCTGCAATCCACGTTTCGTATAGTTCGTGAAAATGCCGCATCGCATGTTCGGAAATACCATGGTCGTTCAAATCGCTTACGTACCATCCTTGATGGAAGCTGCGATGTGACATTCCGCGTTGCACACTTTCGCAAAGCGCCTGATCTTCTTTCACGACTACATCTCTTGTCCAGACCGATCTCATCCGGTCCCGCTCCGGCGCGCCAGGATCGGTGTCGTCCGCTGGTTTAAGCGACAGTGTGTAGCGAGAGGTCCGCGACGGTGTGGCCGGATCGAACAGAGAGATATAGAAATTCTGGGCACCCGGAAACCGCCCCAAGGTGATGTTGGGGAACAGCCACCAGAACTCGCCAACCAAGACATCATGGTCTAGATCAAGCGGGAAGGCGAGGTTGTCGGACTTCCTCTTCGTCGGGACATTCTGGTAGGTAAAAGTCGGGAACAGCGTGAAGGCACTGTCCGGGATCGCCATCATCTCGTTGAAGTCCGGATGCGCCATCTGGCAATGGTAGCATTCCAGATAATTATCGATCATAACCTTCCAATTCGCATTGCAAATGTAGGTATGCCCGAACTCCGCCCCGTCGCGGTTCGGCACATAGTCCGGGATATCGGGGCAGGCATTGAAGATCTGGCCCTCCAGACCAGGCGCGAACTCTCTGGGCGCGGGCGCGGTGTTGCTGGTATTCACAAAGACCAGCCCCGCAAGCACATCCACCGCAACGGGGGACAGTCCAATCTGGTCGAAGTCCTTTTCGCGCCGGGATAGCCCACGCGCGCCTTGCAGCGCCCCGTTCAGGCCAAAGTTCCATGCATGATAGGGGCAGGTGGTCAACCGTTTGTTGCCATTCCCGTCCACCAACCGATGGCCCCGGTGCGGGCAAACATTGGCATAGCCGCGCAGGGTTCCCTCACCGTCGAGGACAAGAAAATACTCCTCGCCATGCAGTGTGAAGGTGAAAAAATCGCCGGTGTCCCTGATGTCGCTGACGTGGCATACGAATTGCCAAATCGCGTGGAAAAGGTCTTGTTTTTTCAAGGTGCATGACCGCCGGGTCAAGGTAGAACCGCGCGCTTAGAGTATGATCACGGTTCCGTTTGACATGTACTTGCAGAACTGGATTTTTGTCCATCGGTGTCGCCTCCCATGTGTCAGACTCACAAAAGTATTTATCAAGGACACCTCGAACGCCAATTGCTGTTTGCGACAAAAATCCAAAAAGCAGAAGAACAGACGTTTGCTTCAAAAAATCCAATGACAGCAAGGTCCCGCCTAGCAGTCTTTTGGCATTAGCACAGTCAATGTCCGTTTGTTGGCTCCAAGCCACACAGTCACCTTGATATAACACTCTAATCGGGACCACTTTTGCAAAAAAACCTACCCATTAAACCCATAATATTAAATGACAAAATGGGTAGTTCGATGTCCTCTTCTGGGCACCAGAATCTCTCTCAAATTACCAATAAAACAAGAAAATACAGTGGTCTGGATTCCAACAGGAACACTTTTGGGACCGCTTTGTTGGGTTTGGGACTAAAATAGTCAGTGTTTAATCTGACAAGGTCATTTGGAGTGCTAATTCTTGGCATGAGACTTATGAAATCAACAACCCATCGATTGCCGACTTGTCGAAATCCTGAAAACGATTCAGGTTCAGCCCGAACCAATTGGCCAGGACAAGGTGATAAACTGACCGGTAGTCCATCGTGAACTGCATGTCGCCCTCCTGTAGCGCGCCAAGGTCGGGGTGTGTGCCCCAGATTCCACCTTC
>Ga0115564_10000397_pt1 | contig 43763 bp, 42 predicted proteins | sample COGITO_mtgs_1105_7_FD_88680 | JGI IMG/M metagenome (GOLD analysis project Ga0115564, IMG submission 88680) | Pelagic marine microbial communities from North Sea - COGITO_mtgs_110523 | ecosystem: Environmental > Aquatic > Marine > Epipelagic | place: Germany:Helgoland, sampling site Kabeltonne...
AACTGGGCGTGAAACCCGTCACTCTATACAGATACGTCGATCCAAACGGAAATCTGAGAGACTATGGAAAGCGTGTTTTAAGCCCTTAGCGTAGGATTTAGCACTCAGCCGGAGCAGACCCCACCAAGCGCGGCGAACCGATGTTGGCCATCTGCGAGCCATACGACAAGCAGGCACCTACACCCGGGAACGGGGTGATGATCGCCTTTCCGACATCGACAAAAGAAGAGGCGGCAGCGCTTTATCACCGGGCGATATCACTGGGCGCGACATGTGACGGAGAGCCGGGCCAGCGCATACCGGACCGGTTTTATGGGGCCTATGTGAAAGACCAAGACGGGAATAAACTCTGCTTTTTCGTATTTGGCTGATCGCTGGGGGTTTTGCACCCCCAGACCCCCGCAGAGGTTTATCTGGAAAATTGAAGAGGATCAGGTGCGGGATTTTATCGGGCGCATCAGTCCCTCTTGGGCGACGCTTGCCACCAGATCACCGTTTGCATTGTAAATGGCACCCCGATTGAAGCCACGTGCGCCACCCGTCCAGGGCGCGTCCAAATCGTACAAATGCCAGTCGGCAAAGTTGATCGGCGCGTGGAACCACATCGCGTGATCAAGGCTGGCGGTCATCACCTTGCCTTGGAACCATGTCAGGCCGTGCGGGCGCAATGATGAGCCTAGCAGGTTCATGTCGGAGGCATAAGCCAGCAAGCAGTGTTGCATCTGCGGGCCTTGACCCACAGCTGCCTCCATCCGGAACCACAGCTGGTTGCGGTCATCCGTTTTTTCAGGGGTAAAAAAGTTGCGCGGTGCGACCTCTCGCAGTTCAATCGGCCGCTGGCGCAGGAAATCAGCGCGGTGTTTTTCGGGGATTTGATCGACCATCTGGGCGCGCAACTGATCCCGGTTGGGCCAGTCTTCGGGTGCGCCGACTTCGGGCATTTTGTGCTGATAATCCCAGCCCTCTTCGGTCACATGAAAGGAGGCGGACATGTTGAATATCTGTTTGCCATGCTGGATCGCCACGATGCGGCGGGTGGTAAAGCTGCCGCCATCACGGGCGCGGTCAACCTGATAGATCACCGGGATTTTCGGATCGCCGGGACGCATGAAATACGCGTGCAAGGAATGGCAGATGCGGTCTTCGGGGACAGTGCGGTAGGCGGCCATCAACGATTGTGCGATCACATGACCGCCAAAAATGCGCATCGTGGTTTCGCCGCCACCCCCCACACCGCGGAACAGATCGACCTCTAGCTGCTCGATGTCCAAAAGGTGCAGCAGTTCTTCGGCGGGGTTCATCTGATCGGTCATGGGCAGCGCTTTCGCGGGTCAGGCCCGTGCGTTGGCATAGGCGATAAAGAAATCAAAGCTGTCAGGGTTGGCCATGCTGTCGCGGTTCACGACCCTCTCCGCAGCCTGGCCAAGCAACAGCTTTTTGACGGGAACTTCAAGCTTCTTCCCTGACAAGGTGCGCGGGACTTCCTTGATCTCGATGATATCGTTTGGGATAAACCGCGCAGAGACCCCGCTGCGGATTGCGGCGTTGATCTGGTCCTTGAGAGCGTCATCAAAGGGGATCCCTTTGGCTGGCACCACAAAGAGCGGCATAAAGCTGTCGCGGCCCAGAAATTCCAGATCGACAACAAGGCTGTCGAGAACAGTGTCGAGACCCTCGACCGCTTGGTAAATCTCCGCTGATCCCAGACGCAGGCCCTTGCGGTTGATCGTTGCGTCAGAACGGCCATAGATCACGCTGCTGCCATCCTCTGCGATGCTGATCCAGTCGCCGTGCCGCCAGATGCCGGGGTAATCGGCGAAATAGCTATCATGCAAGCGGCTGCCATCATCATCGCCCCAGAAATAGAGCGGCATGGAGGGCAAGGGTTCGGTGCAGACCAGTTCGCCCACCTCATCTATCAGATCATTGCCGTGCGCATCAAAGGCGCGCACAGCATTGCCAAGCGCGCGGCACTGCATTTCACCCGCTTTGACCGGCATGCCCGGATGGCCCAGTACAAAGGCCCCCGCGAGGTCCGTGCCGCCCGAGATCGGGGCGAGCCATTGGTCCGCCTTCACATCGCGGTAAATCCAGTCGTAGGCGTCGCCTGACAAGGGTGATCCAGTCGCGCCCAAGGAACACAAATTTGATAGATCGACTTCCTCGCGCGGGATGATGTCGGCTTTCATGCAGCCGCTGAAATACGCCGCACCAGCGCCAAAGAACGTCAGTTTTTCATCCGCGACAAAGCGCCAGATCACGCCCATATCCGGGTGGTTCGGCGCGCCATCGAACATCGCGACAGTCGCCCCCTGCCCCAGCGCCATCCACTGGTTGTTCCACATGATCCAGCCCGAAGACGTCAACCAGCAATAGCGGTCATTGCCCGTGATATCCGTGTGCAGCGATTGTTTGCAGCTTTCGAGGATCACACCACCATGGCCGTGCACGATGGGTTTCGGATTGCCCGTGGTGCCAGAGGAATAGACGATCCAGAGGGGGTGTTCGAACGGGACCTGCACGGGTTCAAACGGAACATCCGCACCCGTCAGACTATCCCATGCGACATGGCCCTGGGGCAGATCGCCCACCACGGGCAGCGTGACGAATTGCACGACGGACGGCAGGCCCGCGCTGATCTGTGCCAGCACATCGCGGCGGTCCACTTGCTTGCCTGCGTGCACATAACCGTCCTGTGCAATCAGCACTTTCGGCTCAATCTGTTTGAACCGATCCAGGATGGCGACATGGCCCATATCAGGCGCGCATAGCGACCAGACCGCACCGATGCTAACGCTTGCCAGAAATGCAATCAGCGCGGTTTCGGTATTGGACAGGATGGCAACAACGCGGTCGCCCTGGGTCACGCCCATGCCACGCAATTGGGCGGCGACACTGGCGACCTGACGGCGCAATTCACCCCAAGTCAGTTCGCAGCGTTCAAACGTCTCTGAGTGTACGATGATCGCGACGTCATCCGCGCGCGTCTCGGCGTGTTTCAGAACATTCTCGGCGTAATTCAGCATCGCGCCCGGTGCCCATTCCATGTCGGGCATCTGGCGTTTGGTGATCATCCGCGCAGGCTTGACAGAGGCGCGGATGTCAAAGAAATCCCAAATCGCGGTCCAGAACCCTTCGAGGTCGTCAATGCTCCATGCCCACATGGCGTTGTAATCATCGAAAGTCAGGCCGCGTGTCTCAGCAACAAAGCGTTCAAACGCGGCCATGGTCGAGGCGTTGTAGCGTTCCGGCGTCGGGGTCCAAAGAACCTTACCGCTCACGTTAACGCTCCGTGTACCAGCGCCTTGAGTTGGGACCGGGCAGGATAGGAACTGCTGGGCGACAGTTGGGTAAAGAACACTGCGCTCAGGTCATGCACCGGGTCGATCCAAAAGAAGGTTGAGGCCATGCCGCCCCAACTGAAATCACCGACCGATCCGGGGACACGGGCGCGCGCCGGGTCCAGCACGACCGCACCCCCAAGGCCGAAACCCATGCCCTCCATCGGTTGCTCCGCAAAGCTTTGTGGACCCATGGACGCGATATCCCCGGGCAGATGGTTGCGCATCATAAACGACAAAATATGCGGCGAGATGATACCAGCCCCGCCCGTGCGCAGCGCCTCGGTGAACTTGAAGTAATCGTCGATTGTGCCAACCAGACCACCACCCCCCGAATGCACTGTGGCGCTCAGGAAAATCGACTGCTCGGGGCTGTCGACAAGGCGCAAGGGCGCGCCACCGGGTTTGGCCGCATTCAGATCAAAGGAATTGCCCGCCAGCGGTGTGTAAAGCGACGCGAAACGGTCCACGGCATTTTTTGGCACGCTGAACCGCGTCTCATCCATGCCCAGCGGGTCAAACACCGTTTCGATGAACATCTGCTCAAGCGTTTTGCCGGTGATCACCTCGATCACGCGGCCCAGCACGTCGATGCTGACAGAATATTCCCACCGCATACCGGGACGAAACGCCAGTGGCAGTTTGGCCAGCCGCGCGACCGCCTCTTCCAATGTGCCGTCATCAGCGCGAAATACGATGTCGGCGTCGTGCATCGCCTTGCCCAGAACACCGGGGTTGAACGGGTAGCTCATGCCTGAGGTATGCGTCAAAAGCTGGTGCAGCGTGGGGGATGCACAAGGCTCAGTCTGGTCAATCGACGCGGCATTCGGGATCAGACACTGCATATCCGCAAACGCGGGAATGAAATCTGACAGCGGCTGATCCAACTGGCACAGACCGCGTTCTACAAGCGTCATCAGCACGACACTTGTGACCGGTTTTGTCATCGAATAAATGCGCGCGACCGTATCGCGTTGCCACGGCAGACCGCCTGCCACATCGCGCATTCCGCAGTCGTGGTAAAAAACCTCTCGCCCGCCTTGGGCAATCAGCGTGGCACAACCTGCGAACTTTTGACTGTCCACATAGGTCTGCATCCAGTCGGGAATGCGCGCCAGCCGCGCCGTGTCAAAACCTGCCATGCAAACCTCTGAACCTTAAACTTCAAGCCATTCCTTGCGCACATCTTCGCGCTCTTTCAACTCCGCGGGCGTGCCTTCAAACACAACCTGACCGTGGCCCATAACATAGACGCGGTGCGCGATGTCCATGGCAATCGACAGCTTTTGTTCGACCAGCAGCGTGGAAATGCCCTTTTCTGCAATCGCTTTCAGCACCTCGGCGACCTTTTGCACCATCTGCGGCGAAAGCCCTTCTGTCGGCTCGTCGATCATCACGAAGTCCGGGTCACCCATCAACGTCCGGCACATGGTCAACATCTGCTGTTCACCACCCGACAGCACCGACGCCTCAACATCTGCGCGTTCGTTCAGGTTTGAAAACATATCGAACATCATCTGCATCGACCAGCGGCCCGCACCATCCTTTTGACCGGGTTTCAGGCCCAGCGTCAGGTTCTGCCGTGTCGTCAAACCGGGAAAGATATCGCGGTTTTCAGGCACGTATCCGACGCCCATATTCGCAATCTCGAACGCCTTTCTGCCAGCTATCTCCTGGCCCTTGAACTTGACCGAACCTGTCGGTTCCACCTCGCCCATGATGGCCTTGCAGGTGGTCGAACGGCCGACGCCATTGCGCCCCAAAAGCGCGACAATCTCGCCCTCTTGCACGTTCATCGTCACACCTTGCAGGATGTGGGATTTGCCATAATAGGCGTGCATGTCAGTGACTTCGATCATCAGTGTTCTTCCTCTAATGCCGCACCCAGATAGGCCTCTTGGACCTTTGGATCGCCCCGCACGTCTTCGGGTTTGCCTGTCGCGATAATCTCACCGTAGACCAACACAGAAATGCGGTCGGCAAGGCCGAACACCACGCCCATATCGTGCTCCACCATGATCAGCGTCTTGCCTTCGGTGACCTTCAGGATCAGGTCGGTGATGTAGTCGGTTTCCGAATGGCTCATCCCCGCAGTCGGTTCATCCAGCATGATCACATCCGCGCCACCTGCAATCGTGATCCCGATCTCAAGCGCGCGCTGCTCTGCATAAGACAACATACCCGCAGGCAAATCACGCCGTGGCAGCAGGTTGATCTGGTCAAGGATCGCGTCCGCCCCTTCGGTCAGCCTGCGCGAGCGTTCGACAAGGTTCCAGAACGAATACTTGTACCCCTGCGCCCACAACAGCGCACAGCGCACGTTTTCGAAAACCGTCATCTTGGGAAAGATGTTGGTGATCTGGAACGACCGGCTTAATCCCTTGCGGTTGATCTGAAAGGGCTGCAATCCGGTAAGGTCCTCGCCATGCAGTTTCACGGTTCCGCTGGTGGGAGCAAAGCGTGCTGTGATCAGGTTGAACAGCGTCGATTTACCTGCACCATTGGGACCGATGATCGCATGTCGCTCGGCCTTGCCGATCGACAGGTCGATGCCGCGAATGATCTCGGCTTTGCCAAAACTCTTGGTCAGGCCGGTCAGCTCAAGGGCTGGTGTGCTCATCGTTTGCCTCCTGCGGTGTTCGCGTCGTTCCATGCCTCTTTCAGCGCGGGTGCTGTGGTCCGTGCGATGCCCAGACCAATCAGTGTGACCGCGCCTGCAATGATCCAAGGCAGGATCGTGTGGCTGTCAAATGTGGTCCAGAACAGCGTCATCTCGTGATCACCCGTGGCCGCATGCCGGTAATGGAATGTCATTTCAACCAACGAACACAGCCCCAGAATACCGATGGCCGCAGGGATCAGCGTCTTGATATAAGGCACCGTCAGCACACCAAGCTTGCCCAACCGCAGCGGCGGCACGTGCATCATGATCAGCCCCGCCAAACCACCTGGAAAGAACATGACCGTGGCAACAAACAACGAGCCTGCGTAAAACGCCCACAACTCTGTCTCAAGGCTCAGCACGGTCTGCACCAGCGTAAAGACAATCGCGCCCAGAATTGGTCCAAAGAAGAACCCGACACCACCAAGGAAAGTCACCAGCAAGATCACACCCGAGGATGCTGCGTTCAGGTTTTCCTCTGTCAGGATCTCGTAGTTGATCGCAAAGAGGCCACCCGCGACACCGGCAAAGAAACCCGATGCAACAAAGCTGTAGAACCGTACCCAGCGCGATGAATATCCAAGGAATTCGGCACGTTCAGGGTTGTCGCGCACCGCATTGGCCATGCGGCCCACAGGTGTACGTGACCACAGGTACATCAACACGGCAGAGATAAAGACCCAAAAGGCGGTCAGATAATAGACTTCGATCTGCGACCAGAAGTTCAAGCCAAAGAACGGCAGCGCTTCGCCACGGTCGCCTGAAATGCCTTCTTCACCTCCAAAAAAGGCGACGATGATGACCGAACACGCCGCAATCAATTCACCTACGCCAAGCGAGATCATCGCAAACACAGTGCCCGCCGACCGCGTGGAAAACGCACCGACGATCAGCGCCAGACCCATACCAAAAAGACCGCCAAAGATCGGTAGCAGCGGCAGCGGCATGCTGGCGAAAAAATCGCTCGCGTTCATGATGTGCATACAGGCGAAACCGCCCACACCGGCGTAAACCGCATGGCCAAACGACAGCATGCCGCCTTGACCCAGCAACATATTATAGGCCAGCGCGAACACCACGGTGATCCACATCTGGTTCATGATCGTCAGGCCAGAGTTAGACGTAAAGATGAACGGCAGCGCCGCCAGCAGGATCGCAGCTACAATCCACGGCCCCAGTGTCAGTGTCATTGAACCGGCGCGCATCCGCTGCGCTGGTTTGGACGGATCGGTTGTGATCTGATCGCTCATGATTGACGCTTTCCGAAAAGGCCCTGAGGACGGAAGATCAAGATCAACACCATCAGGATATAGGGCAGGATGTCAGCAATCTGCGGCGAGGTAAGCGCCCAGAAATCTCTGAACAGGTTTTCACTCAGGTCATCGGGCGTCGCGATGCCGATGCCGTTCAAGACCGCTTCCATCTCTACGTTATAGGACTTGGCAAATGTGGTGATCCACCCGATCAGCAAAGAGGCGACCAAAGCCCCCCAAAGCGACCCAAGCCCGCCGATGACGATTGTCACGAACACGATAGACCCCAGAACGAACGCCATACCGGGGAAGGTGCCCAAAACAGGGCCCGCAATCACACCGGCCACACCGGCAAGTGCGGTGCCCACGCCAAACACACCCATGAAAATCAGCGGCACATTATGCCCCAGCGCCTCAACCGTGCGCGGATAGCTTAGGGCGGCTTGAATGATCATACCGACGCGCGTCTTTGTCAGGATATAGAGCAACCCCATAAAGATGCTGATCGAAATGAAGATCATGAAAATCTTGTACGCAGGGATCGAATTGCCCGCGATGGCAAAGGCGGTAAAATTCAGAACCTCGGGTCCGTTGAACGGCATCTGGTTTTTGCCCCAGATGAACTGCACCAATTCCTCAATCAACAGCGCCAAACCGAAGGTAAAGATCAGCTCGGGCACGTGACCATATTGGTGGACCCGCCTTAACCCGTACCTCTCGACGCCCGCACCGGCAATGCCGACAATGACAGGCGCCACCAAAAGAGCGCCCCAGAACCCCAGCGCAAGGCTGATCTGGTAGCCGAAATAAGCACCCAGCATATAAAAACTGGCATGGGCAAAGTTCAAAACACCCATCATGGAAAAGATAAGCGTCAGGCCGGCCGAAAGCATGAACAACAGCAATCCGGTCACAAGCCCGTCGATAAGATTGACGAGGATGAGTTCCATCGGTCCCCCCTAAGGGTTGGCGGTAAGTGTATAAAATGGCAAAAACCCCGCCACGCGAATTGCGTGGCGGGGAAGGATCAAACCCTTAGGAAGGGCGCTCCATCTCGCATGTGGTCGGGCTGTCTGCGCCGGCCATTTCGATGGTGTTGATGACCTTTACACCGAAGGTGGACCCATCATAAGGGAACGCGATGTCCTCATCGGTATGCTCAAAGATGTGCAGGTCCTGAATGGCCTGGTGATCTTTTGCACGCATCAACACAGTCCCGCCAAAGATGGTCTCGTATTCCATCCCTTCCAGCGCCTTGGCAACGGCGACAACGTCATCCGCTGTGCCTGCCGCTTCGATGGCTTGCGCCAACATGCCGATGGTGTTGGAAATGCGGGTCTGGTCGATGTTGCCATCAGGATGCTTTGCAAGGAACGCGTTGTAGTAGTCGCTGACTTCCTGGCTCGGGTTCGGGTTTACCTTGCCTTCGCCCACCAGACGGATGGTTCCTTTGCCACCCTCGCCAAAGGCTGCCGTGATACCGGAGCCCGCCGCGTAGTAGGTATAGATCGGACCGGTAAAACCGTTCTCGATGATGGATTTACCAAGGCCCAACATGTCGGCGCCCCAGTTGCCCGTGATCACAGCGTCCGCGCCCGAAGAGACGATCTTGCGTGAATACGGGGTAAAGTCCTTCACCTTGCCAATCGGGTGCAGTTCGTCACCGACGATCTCGATAGTATCGCTCTTTTCGCCAAGGAAACGGTTCGCCGCATCGGAAACAGCCTTACCAAACGAATAGTCCTGCCCGATGACATAGACTTTGCTGACGTCAGCGTTGGCAACGATTGAATCCGTGATCGCGTCCATCTTCAGGTCCGCATTCGCGTCAAAACGGAAATGCCAAAAGTTGCACTTGTCGTTGGTCAGCGCCGGGTCAACGGCCGCATAGTTCAGGAACAGAACGCGGCTGTCAGGATTCCGTTTGTTGTGCTTGTCGACGGCTTCGGTCAGCGCGTTCGCAACACCGGAAGAGTTACCCTGCACGATGAAACGCACACCTTGGTCAATCGCGACCTGCAACTGGATCAGTGATTCTTTCGGGCTGATCTTGTTGTCAAATCCGATGACTTCAAAATTCGTGCCGCCCAGCACACCACCGTTCTGGTTGACCATATAATCGGCCGCAAATTCGAACTGGTGCAGACCGTTCGTGCCGGTGCTGGCAAACGGGCCGGACAGCGGGTCAATAAACGCAATCTTGATATTTTCGGCAAATGCCGCAGATGCGCCAATGATAAGTGACAGCGCGGAGACCGCACCGATTTTAGTGATATTCTTCATATTTTCCTCCCTAGGGCGGCCCGTCGCACATTTGATTTTTAAGAGTCTGGGGCCATGTACCGAGAGTTGCACACCCCTGATCAAAGTCAAGAGTTCTGGCAGTTTGCACACCGAATAATCTGTTTGACGTAGGGTTATTTTTTGCAAACCATTCCGCAGTGCGGAATGACGGCCCCAAAAATATGACGAATTCCGAATGGTAAAAATCGGCTAGCCTTTGACGCTCAGAACACCCGCCGCTTTCTTTAGCAGATCGGCATAAACTGTCTCGAGCTGCTTCTTTTTTACGCGGAACGCTGGACCACCCACATTAAGCCCGTACACGCGCGCGCCGTTCAATGTGCTGACCGGAACAGCGATTCCATTCACATCACTGCGCCATGTGCCATAGGCCGAAACGAACCCTTTATCCGCATATTCCGCTGCCGCCTCGGCATAATGTTTCTGCCCCTCGGCAGCCATTTCAGGGCTATGTTCATGGGCAAAGCGGAACACCCGTTCGCGGTCCTCGTCCTGCATTCCAACCAGAATCGACCGTCCGATTGCCGACTGGAATATCGGCAGCCGCGACCCCACGCGAATGGAAAGCGATACATTTTCAAACGACCGTTTTGTCATCAGATATACAACATCCAGCCGGTGTTGTTCGCCCAAGGCAACCGTCACATAGGTGTTCGGCCCGTCGCGCAGCGCGCTCATCTCGACCTCGGCGCGGTCCACGACATCCATCGCAGACAACACGCCATAGCCAAGCTGCAGCACTCCCGCGCTCAGCCGGTATGTCCCCACCCGCGCATCTGCCACCAGATAATCCAACGCGCACAGCGTATGCGTCAGCCGTGATATCGTCGCTTTTGGCAGGCCGGTCCGTTCGGAAAAATCGCTATTGGTCAGTGTGATTTCATTGCGCCTGAAACACCGCAGCAGGTCCAACCCCCGCGCAAGCGCGGTCACAAAATTGCGGTCCTTTTCCTCGGTGCTGGCAGCAAAATCATCCACGCAGAAACTACCCCCGCTTGAGGGCATCAAGCCCATGCTGCGCAAACACCGGCACAAATGCTCCGACCTTCATCGCGCGTTCAGGATTGGACGCGTTACCATCCAGCGCCCGTTTCAGCACACCCTGAATGATCCCCGCCATCCGGAAAAAACAGAACCCCAGATAATAACCAAAGTTATCAATTCCATCGAGGCCGCGACGCTGGCAATAAGCCGCGATAAACGCCTCATCCGACGGCAGACCCAATGCGGCGCGGTCCAGACCACCCATGCCCCGACCCTCGGACCCGGCAGGCAGTTGCCACTGCATGATGACAGCAGCCAAATCCGCAAACGGATGCCCAATCGTGGATAATTCCCAATCGAGCACCGCACGACATTGCGTGCCTGTGGCGTCAAAAATCATGTTGTCGATCCGGTAGTCCCCATGCACCAAGGTGCGCTGCCCATCATCCTTGGGCTGACGTTTGACCAGTTCTTCCATCAACGCGTTCATAGCCGGAATATCCTGCGTCTCGGAGGCGCGGTACTGCTTGGTCCAGCGCCCTGTCTGGCGTTCAAAATAATTCCCGTCAGGCCCGTAATCCGCCAGTCCTACAGCGGTAATATCCACCTCGTGCAAGGCCGCCAACACGCGGTTCATCTCGTCGATAATCGCGGTGCGATCCGCCATAGGCACATCCGGCATCGCAGGTTCGTTGAAATTCCGCCCGGGCACATGGTCCATGATATAGAACATCGACCCGATCACGCCGTCATCTTCGCACAGCAGATGCATCTTGCTGACCGGCACATCCGATCCCTCAAGCGCCTTTTGTACGCGGTATTCCCGATCAACCGCATGGGCAGATTTCAACAAAACCCCTGGCGGTTTGCGCCGCAACACATAATTTCGGCTGGGCGTTTTCAACATGAAAGTCGGGTTCGACTGCCCGCCCTGAAATTTCGTGACCTCCATCGGCCCCTCGAAACCCGGCAGATTTTCCTTGAGGTACGCCGCCACCGCGCCTTCATCGAGAGTTTGTGTATCTGTGCTCATATCTGTCCCCGTCCCTAGCTGTAGCTTAGCAGCCCCGCGCCCGCCGGTGTCATAAAATGCGGCGTCGCGTTAAATTCGTTAAGTGAAAAAGCAGCACCAGAGAACATGAACCGCGTACATGCGGTGTTCTTGATCTGCAAATTCAGGTGCATCATTTGCCGGTTCGGCGCCCCCAGCGCCACGCTGGTCATCTGCCCGATCACCCCACCTGACGAGATCACCAAAACCCGCTTGGCATCTGTGTCACAGGCGAATGCGCGCGCCGCCTCAACCCGTGCGGCGAACTCTGCGTAAGTCTCGGACGCGCCTTCAAACGCTGCATCCTGCCATTCAAAAACCGTCTCGCGCAGGGTCCGGAAATGTGTCTTGCGATCTGCCGTCACGGGATGCGGTATGTTGCCTTGGAACCGCGCCTTTAGCAGATCACCAAAGTCATATTCATTGAACCCTGCGTGCTGTTCCGGCGCGTCCGCAAACCCCATCGACGACAGCGTATCGACCTGCCGTTTTAGCGTTCCGGTCACCAAACGGTCCGGCACCCACTCCATCTCGCGCAGCAGGGCACCGACGGCTTCGGCCTGCTGGTGCCCCAGATCAGACAGCACATCATAGTCATCCGCACCAAATGACGCTTGCCCATGACGGATGACCAATAGTTCCGCCATTACGTAAACTCAGCCGCCAGCTTTTTACCCGCCGCAAAGTATTCATCTGCCATCCGGTCCACAATCGCGCCCGCAGGCCCGACCGACTTGATCGCCCCGATCCCCTGACCAGAGCCCCAGATCGTCTTCCACGCTTTGGGTTTTTCACGGTCCGTCCCGAAGTTCATCGAAGATGCATCTGCCGTCGGCAGGTTGTCCGGGTCCATGCCCGCGGCCTCAACAGACCCTTTCAAATAATTCCCCCAAACGCCGGTAAAGAGCGAGGAATAAACAATATCCTCCGCCCCGGAACCCACGATCATATCCTTATATCCCTGATCGGCATTCGCCTCATCCGTGGCAATAAACGGCGACCCGGTATAGCCAAGATCGGCCCCCATCGCCCGCGCGCCCAGCAAGGATTCACCCGTGGCAATCGCACCAGACAACGCAATCGGCCCGTCGTACCATTCCCGAATTTCACGGACCAAAGCGAACGGCGACTGTTGCCCCGCATGCCCACCTGCACCGGCGGCAACGGCAACCAAACCATCGGCGCCCTTTTCCACGGCTTTATGAGCAAACTTGTTGTTGATGATGTCGTGCAGCACAATCCCGCCACAAGAATGCGCGGCCTCGTTCACTTCAACCCGAGCACCGAGCGAGGTGATCCAGATCGGCACTTCATGCTTTACGCAAATCTCCAAATCCCGGTCCAACCGCGCATTGGAACGGTGCACAATCTGGTTCACCGCATAGGACGCCGCAGGATTATCCGGGTTCGCCTGATTGTACCGGTCCAGCTCTTCTTTGATCTCCGTCAACCATGTGTCGAGCAGCGGATGCTCTCCCTCGCCCTCCCGCGCATTCAGCGCCGGGAACGATCCCACGATGCCCGCCTTGCATTGCGCGATCACCAGTTTCGGCACCGAAATTATAAACAGCGGTGAAGCGATCAATGGAATGCGCAGCCCTTGCAGCGCGCGAGGCAGATGAGAATCGTGTCGGGCCATAGAGCCTCCAAAAGCGTTCATGTTGACGGTCAAGGGGCGGGTAAAACCGCCCCTCTTGTTCGCAAAGCGCAAAGGTTACAGAACCTCGAACAGGCCAGCCGCTCCCATGCCGCCGCCCACACACATGGTGCAGACAACGTACTTCGCACCGCGACGCTTGCCCTCGATCAACGCATGACCAACCATGCGCGCACCTGACATGCCATAAGGATGCCCGATAGAAATCGCGCCACCGTTTACGTTCAGCAATTCATCAGGAATGCCCAAAACATCACGCGACTGGATGACCTGAACCGCGAACGCCTCGTTCAGCTCCCACAGACCAATGTCGTCCATCTTCAGCCCGTGCGCGGCCAACAGCTTTGGCACCGCATAGATCGGACCAATGCCCATTTCATCAGGCTCGCAACCTGCGGCCATGACACCAACGTAACGGCCCAACGGCTGCAAACCGGCCTTCTCCGCCGCCTTAGCTTCCATGATAACAGACGCAGACGCACCATCGCTCAACTGCGACGCGTTCCCGGCAGTGATATACTTGCCTTCCTTGATGTGAATGCCGTCCTTATGCACCGGCTTCAGACCGGCAAGGTTCTCGGCAGACGTTCCCGGACGGTTGCCCTCATCTTTGGACAGCGTCACTTCATGCTCGGAAATCTCTTTGGTTTCACGGTCCTGCATCAGCATGGTTGAGGTCATCGCGACGATCTCATCGTCGAACTTGCCCGCTTCTTGCGCCAGATGCGTGCGCTCTTGGGACCGCGCACCATATTCGTCCTGACGCTCGCGGCTGACGTTATAACGCTCGGCCACTGTCTCTGCTGTCTCCAGCATCTGCATGTACATCTCTGGCTTGTTCGCGCGCAGCCATGGATCGGCCTTTACCCGCATTTCTGGCGTCTGGATCATCGAAATACTCTCGACCCCGCCACCAACAACAACGTCCATGCCGTCCATGACAACCTGTTTGGCCGCCGTCGCAATTGCCATCATGCCGGACGCACACTGACGGTCCAAGGACATGCCGGCAACCGTCACCGGCAGACCCGCACGGATCGCCGCTTGCCGCGCGATATTGCCCGCACCATGACCCTGTTGCAGTGCTGCCCCCAAGATCACGTCATCCACTGCAGACCCTTCAAGGCCTGCACGCTCAACCGCGTGGCGGATCGCATGCGCGGCCAGTTCCTGCGGTGTGGTGTTGTTAAAAGCGCCCCGGTAGGCTTTGCCAATCGGGGTCCGGGCGGTCGATACGATTACTGCGTCACGCATGTGTAGTCTCCTTATATATCTTATTTACCAATCCAGCTTCAGACCACGGGCCTGCGCTGCATTGAGGGCGTATTTCTTGGTCTGTGAAAACGCGTCGGCCAGTTCTTCTTGACCCTCCGCATCCATAATCCGGGCAAACTGCGCGGCCACCGCTTCGGGCGTGTTCTCCGCATCTTGCAACGTTATGCCTGTCGTCTCGTAAATCCGTGTCTGCGCAAAACTGCCTGCTCCGGCCCCAAGGATCACGCGGCTCGGCGCATCCTCTGATACCAGATACAACAGCCCTGGCGTGATCGTTTCAGGCGCAAGCAACGCCGCTGCTTCTGCTGGCAACAACTCTTCCGTCATGCGTGTCGCAGCCGTGGGTGCCAACGTATTGACCCGAATGTTATCCCGCGCCCCTTCGATGTGCAGCACGTTCATCAGCCCGATCATCGCGGCCTTGGCAGCCCCGTAATTCGACTGACCAAAGTTTCCGTAGATGCCAGAGGCCGATGCAGTGAACACCACGCGACCGTATTTCTGCGCCCGCATAATCGGCCAACAGGCATGTGCTACGTTCGCCGACCCGATCAGATGCACATCCACAACTTTGCGGAAATCAGACATCTCCATCTTGCCGAACGTCTTGTCACGCAGGATGCCCGCATTGTTGACGGCAATATCGACACGGCCCCACGCATCCATCGCTCGGGCCACCATATCCTTGACGCCGTCCTCGTCCGACACGTCACAGCCGTGGGCCATCGCCTCGCCGCCCATCGCCTTGATCTCAGCAACAACTGAATCAGCCGCTTCCGAAGAAGACCCCGACCCGTCGCGCCCAACACCAAGGTCATTCACGACAACCTTCGCACCGCGTGCCGCCAACCCCAACGCATGCGCGCGGCCCAGACCGGTGCCCGCACCCGTTACAATCGCAACTCGGTCGTCAAACCTGATCTCGGCCGCCATCAGTGCAGCGCCTGTTCAAAAATGTTCGGCCCTGACATCACGTTGATACCGCCCGACACCGGAATGATCGCGCCCGTGACATAGGCACCGCCCTTGCCACACAAAAACAGCATACAGCCCGCGATATCCTCATCACGACCCACACGTTTCAGCGGCACATCTTCACCGACCTTACTGCGTATGTCTTCGTCATGCGTCGCGAAGGCCGTCATCTTCGACACAAACGGCCCCGGCGCCAGCGCGTTCACGGTAACTGCATGGCCCGCCAGTTCCTTGCCCAAAATGCGCGTCATGTGGTGCACGGCAGCCTTGGACATGGAATACGAATACGCCCCATCGCCCATTTCCCGCTCGCCCATCACGGACCCCACATTGATCACCCGCGCCGGATCATCCACCGTGCCGCGCGCAATCAACATCGGCAATAGTTTCTGGGTCAGGTCAAACATCCCCGCCACGTTGACGTTCATCACTTTTTCCCACGCCGCATGCGGGAACTGCCCCAAAGGCGCGCCCCACGTGATGCCCGCATTATTCATCAGAATGTCGATCTTGTCAGTGCGTTCCTTAACAGCCGCAACCAGCGCATCGACGCCTTCTTCACTGCCGACATCGCCGCCAAAGCCAATCGCCTTGCCGCTCGCGCCCAAAGCATTCAACTCCGCCGCGACCGCTTCACAAGCATCGCCCTTGCGCGACGCCATCAACACAGTCGCACCCGCACGGACCAAAGCCTCGCAGGCCATACGCCCGATACCCGTTGCACCGCCGGTGACCAAAGCCACCTTTCCGTCCAACCCAAACAGCGTTTGAATATCCATCAGAAGCCCCTCAATTTTGCAATTTTCTCAGCGTGGTAGGAATAGTCGCCCAACCACTCCGCGCCGACCCGCGCGCGTTTCATATAGAACCCCATATCATAGGCGTCCGTCATCCCGATCCCGCCATGCATCTGCACGCCTTCGATCACGGCAAGTTTCGCCGTATCCGTCGCCCGCGCCTTGGCCAATGACACCGCCATCGCCGCATTGTCGGGGTCTTCATCCAGCATTCTTCCTGCGTTCAAGATCGCCGAAGCCGTCACTTCAACCTCGCACCACAAATGCGCCGCGCGGTGCTGGAGCGCTTGAAAGCGGCCAATCTCAACGCCAAACTGTTTGCGCTCTTTCAAATACCCAACGGTCATATCAAACGCACCCGCCGACAGGCCAGTCATCTCAGCCGCAAGCGCCGCCTGCCCCGCCGCAATCGCGGGCTTCAACACGTCCATCGCGGAATCCACAGCGCCCAGAACATCCTCACCCGTCGCCTCAACATTCTCAAAGGTGATCCGCGCTGCATCGCGGGCATCAATCATATTGGACGTATCACGCGTCACACCCGCACGGTCCGCTGGAATATCAAACAGTGTCAAACCGTCTGCGGTTTTGGCCAAAACCAGCAACCGATCCGCCAACGCGCCATCCACAACAAACTGCTTCTTGCCGTTCAGCGTGAACCCGTTGCCGCTGGCCTTCGCTTCAAGTGCGGTGCCCTCAGGATCAAACTTGATCCCCTCATCAATCGCCAACGCATAGGTCGCCTCACCCGATGCGATCCGAGCCAAAGCGTCTTTCGCCCGCGCATCAGAGACTTGTCGCAACGCCGTCGCCGCAATCACAGCCGTCGACAGGAATGGCGAAACCGCCAGCGTCTTGCCCATCTCTTGCGCAATCACATTGGCCGCAGCAAAGCCCATATCAGAGCCGCCCGCATCCTCGGGAACCAGCACACCGGCCCATCCCATCTCTGCCATCTCTTTCCACAGACCCGCATCATGCGTCTGCCCGTTGTCCCGCATCTCACGAAACTTCGACACAGGCGCCGCGCCATCCAGGAACCCCCGCGCCATATCGGCGAGCATGGTTTCCTCTTCGGTCATCACTAATTTGCTCATGCCGGCAGCCCCAATACGCGTCGCGAGACAATCGACAACATCACCTCGGACGTGCCGCCCTCGATCGAGTTCGCCTTGGTCCGCAGCCAATCGCCCGCGCGGTTACCCAGCGGTCCGTCCCACTCTAATGCGTCCGAGCCGCCCGCCGACATCATCAATTCATGCCGCTGCTTGTTCAGCTCAGTGCCCATGTACTTGAGCATCGCAGAGGCATCGCCAGCCCCTTGCCCCGCCTCGGCCTGATCCTTGTACCGCTCAAGCGTCAAACCAATCGCCAACGCGTCAATCTCGCAGCGCATCGCATCGGCGCGTGTCACGGCGTCCAGCTCATCCATCGTATCCGCCAACACCGCACCCAAAGCACGCCCACCACCGGACAGCCCAGCACCACCGCCAGAAATCATTTCACGCTCATGCGTCAGCAAATACTTCGCAACATCCCAACCACGATTCTCTGTGCCCACGATGTTCTCTTTGGGAATCACCGCATTGGTAAAGAACGTCTCGCAGAACGGGGAGATACCCGAGATCATCTTGATCGGCCGCGTCTCAACACCTGTCTGCGTCATGTCACACAGCAGGAATGAAATTCCCTTATGCTTGGGCGCTTCACGATCCGTGCGCACCAGCGCGAAAATCCAATCCGCCTTGTCCGCGTAAGATGTCCAAATCTTCTGACCATTCACCAACCAGTGATCACCCTTATCCTCACCATGGGTCTGCACATTGGCCAAATCTGACCCCGCACCCGGCTCGGAATACCCCTGACACCAGCGCACTTCGCCGCGCGCAATCGGCGGCAGATACTGCAGCTTTTGTTCATGCGAGCCGAAATGCAGCAGCGCTGGCCCCAACATCCAAATGCCAAAGCTCTGCAAAGGCGAGCGCGCATTGATGCGGCCCATCTCTTCAGTGAACACCTTTTCCTGATCGCGGCTCAAACCAGCACCGCCATACTCAACCGGCCATGTCGGAACCGTGTATCCCTTGGCCGCGCACGCGTTCAGCCAATCGCGCTGCGCGTCAGAGGTAAACACCCAATCCTTACCGCCCCAGCAAATCCCATCTTCGGTCAGGCCCCCGTCGCGCATTTCCTGCGGACAGTTCTCTTCCAACCATGCGGCCAATTCGGCGCGAAACGCGTCCAAGTCACTCATCGTCAATTTCCTCCCTCGGGACGTCACGTCAAATTGCGGACATCCATTCCGCTGTGCAGAATGGCGGTCCGAATTACGATTGACAAGATACGACGCCACGTCTCACCCTTGTTGAAACATTTATGGAGGGGACGACGATGAAAGCGATGTTGAGCAAAGAGGTAGGCGGACCAGAGACTTTGGTGCTGGAAGAGCTGCCAACACCAGAGGCGAAAAAAGGCCATGTGGTCATTCGCGTCCACGCCGCCGGCGTGAATTTTCCCGACACGCTGATCATCCGCGACATGTATCAGATGAAACCCCCACGCCCCTTCGCACCGGGTGGCGAAATCGCGGGCGAGATCGAAGCCGTTGGCGAAGGCGTCAAAGGCCTCGCCGTCGGTGATCGCGTGCTTGGCATGGTCGGGTTTGGCGGTTTCGCGACCCATGTTGCAGCCGAAGCATCCCGTGTCATCAAAATACCCGACGCGATGCCATATGATGAGGCGGCATGTTTCATCCTGACTTACGGCACGTCCCACCACGCATTAAAGGACCGCGCCGAAATCAAAGAGGGCGAATCGCTGTTGATCCTCGGCGCTGCTGGCGGTGTCGGTGCCGCTGCAATCGAGCTGGGCAAGGCAGCAGGCGCAAAAGTCATTGCCGCTGTATCATCCGAGGAAAAAGCACAATTCTGCCGCGACCTTGGTGCAGACGAAACCATCATCTATTCCCGCGATATGTCCGACCGCGCCACGCAAAAAGAGTTCTCGAACGAGATCAAGAAGCTCTCGGGCGGCGAAGGCGTCGACGTAGTTTATGACGCTGTTGGCGGCGATTACGCCGAGCCCGCCGTGCGCGCCCTCGCGTGGAAGGGCCGCTTCCTCGTTGTCGGCTTCCCTGCTGGCATCCCGAAAATCCCGCTGAACCTGACGCTTCTCAAAGGCTGCCAGATCGTCGGCGTGTTCTGGGGCGCGCACACCTTGCGCGAACCTGCGATGCACGCTGAAAACCTCGCCGACCTCTTCCGCATGTACGGCGAAGGCAAGGTCAAGCCGCGCATCTCTGCCAGCTATCCATTGGCCGAGGCGGGCGACGCGTTAAAACTGCTGTCAGACCGCAAAGTGCTGGGCAAAGTCGTCGTGACGATGGAGTGAGCCGCACAAAATCAAATCGAAACGCAGTCCCGGACCGGCTCCGGGACCTCTACGTCAACCAAGAGGTCCCGCATCAAGTGCGGGACTGCGGCGTATCCACCCTACAAATGCGACACATCATTGAACCCACGCAGGATCATCCGGTCCGGTCCCACAACCAACCGCGAAATCGACCCGTTGTTCGCGCCATTAAAAGCGAACGCAGGCGATCCCGTCGCGATAGCCAAAGCCGCCGACACCACTCCGCCATGCACCACAACCGCAACCAACTCATCCGCATGCGCCGCCGCAATCCGCTGCAAACCGCGCTTCACCCGCGCCTGCAACTGGGCCGTGGTCTCTGCCCCCGGTATCTCCCCCCATTCCTGCCGCTCTTTTGCGCGCACGAACGCCTGATCATTCTCGGCAGCGCGGAACCGGTATTCACCCCCGTCCCAATCGCCCAGGAACACCTCGTGCAGATCAGGATCAACCCGCGGCTCCAACCCCAGATGCCCCGCCAATGGCGCTGCCGTCTGATGCGTCCGCACCATCTTGGTCACATAAATCGCCGCAATAGGCTCGGCTTTCAGCCGCTCGCCCACGCGCAGCGCCTGTGCCTCGCCCACAGCCAACAAAGACGGATCACCATGCCCGTCGACCATCGGGAATTTCTGCCCTCTGACAGCTTCCTGCGTCTCTCCATGCCGGATCAACAGCAAATCCACTGCGCCCTTCGGCGGCACAAACCTGTGCTGTCTGCCACTCATATCCAAACCCTCCATATTTTTCAGCAATAGGACACATCCCATGCAAAACCGCCAGATCATCATCAACGAATTGCCCACCGCCGAACTCACCCTCGGCCACTACAAACTGGTCGAACAAGACATGCCCAAGCCGGGCGACGGCGAAGTCCTCCTCAAGGTCCTGCTGATGTCCATCGACGCCGCCAACCGTTCTTGGATGAAGGGCGCGACCTACCGCGCCGTCGTCCAAGCAGGCGACGCCATGCCCACCTATGCGCTCTGCGAAGTCGTCCAATCCAATTCCCCAAAAATCGCCGTCGGTGACATCGTCGCGGCAGAGGCGACATGGTCCGACTACGTCACCGCAAACGCCCGCCATGTCCAGAAACTGCCCAAAGTAGACACGATTTCCCACCTCATGTCCGTCTACGGCATCGCAGGCAAAACCGCCTATCACGGCCTCATGTCGATCGGTAACCCGGTTGCAGGCGAAACCGTCCTCGTCTCTGCCGCTGCCGGTTCTGTCGGCGGCTACGTCGGGCAAATCGCCAAGGCACTCGGCTGCCGCGTCGTCGGCATCGCGGGCGGGCCTGCGAAATGCAAATGGGTGGTGGATGAGTTGGGCTTTGACGCCTGCATCGACTACCGCGAGGCGGGCCTGTCGAAAAAACTAGCCGCCGCCTGCCCCACTGGCGTTGACGTCTACTTTGACAATGTCGGCGGTAAGATCCTCGAATCCTCGCTCAACTTCATGAACGAAAAGGGCCGCGTCGTTTGCTGTGGTGCGATCAGCCAGTACGATACCGACGCCCCCTCCGGCCCGCGCAACCTGCCCGGCGTTTTGGTGGTAAAGCGCCTCAAAATGGAAGGTTTCATCGTCATGGATTTCGCCCACAACGACGACAAATGCGTCCGCGCGATGCAGCACTGGGTCGGGACAGGTCAGATCAAGGTCCACGAAGACATCGTCGAAGGCCTCGAAAACGCGCCACAGGCTCTCATCGGCCTCTTGAACGGTGACAACAAAGGCAAGCGCCTCGTCCGCGTCGCCGAAGCCTCATAAGGAGCACATCACATGTCATCCCTACAAACAGCATTCGCTGACGCACAGTCAAAAATCGGCACCGAAGTCGGTGTCGCCAACTGGATCACCGTCGACCAGAAAATGATCGACGACTTCGCCAAAACCACGTTCGATGAACAATGGATCCACGTCGACCCCGAACGGGCGGCCAAGGAAACTCCCTTTGGTGGCGCCATCGCCCACGGTTTCCTGACGCTGTCACTGGCCAGCCGCTTTGCCTACGATTGCTTTGCGATGTTGCCGGGGCAGGTCATGGGCGTAAACTACGGCATGAACAAACTGCGGTTTCTGAAACCCGTCCTCGCCGGTTCCCGCCTGCGCGGCCGCTTTACCCTCAAGGACGTCGTGGCCCGCAGCGATACCGACATGCTGCGCACCAACATCCTGACAATCGAGATCGAGGGCGAAGAAACCCCCGCCCTCATCGCCGAATGGCTCGGCCTCGCGATCTTCAAAGACTGACATCGGTAAGGCGGGGTTAACCCCGCCCTACCCCTCGGTCCGCGCCTTCTCGGAAAATCCCGCAAACATCGCCACAATATCCGCCGGGCTGGCCCGCTCCAACACGCCATCCTCGATCTCTTCGCGGGACCAGACCCACGACGTCTCGGGATCATGCAGCATCGCCCAATCCCCGAACATCCGCTCCGTCACCGCGTGGTTGACCAACTCCTCGACATTCGCATGCCGGTCATCGCGGATGATCCGCTGATATGTCGCCCGAACCTTCTCGGCGGGCCCCTCGAGCAGTTGCAGATAAGCGTCATGCCGACAGACAAGCGCCCCGGTGATCCCGTCCCGCGCATTACACCTGCGCGCATCAATCAAAATCGCACCCAGCGTCGGACCGTCATATCCAAAAGGTTTCGACACATAGATAAGCTGTATGAGATCGCTAATGATCGGCACTCCTGTTGGCTCCGCGTCCAGCCCGAAACCGATTATCGGTCGGGTCTATACGGAATAAAGCAAGGTTAGGCGTTTTAACCTCGAAAGTCCCTTGCAATCGCGCCCGCGCCTTTGAAAATCCGACCCTTGCGGCAGCGGCAATCTGTTGGCCGCGTCCATAGATATGTCACGGACATTTGCTAAGGTTCTGATCCTAGTCGATGTAATTGTCCGCCCGCAGCCCTGCCCGCTCTTGGTGAATGGGCAGCGTGCGTCCATAAAGCTGCTTTGTCCGCTCCATGCTGCCCACCATACCCGCTTCTTCCACGTAAGAGAAAATCGCAACATAGCGCCTGCGGCTCCCTTTGAGCGGCGCGACCCGGTGCAACGAATAGCGCCCGCGAAACAGCTGCAAATCCCCCGGCTCAAGCTCTAGAACTGTCACCTTATCCGACGTGCCTTCCAGAACGCGTTGCACTTCGGCAAAGTTCTCGTTCCCCTCACGAATGCCTGCCGCATATTCAAACGCCCCACCCTCTTCGGCATTCTGAATGGCAAGTGTTACCGTGAAATTATTGGTGTCGAAATGCCATGGAAACCCGTTGCCCTCATCGGCCATGTTCACAATCACATCTGCCAAAGGGTCGGCATAGCGATAGAACTTCTCTTCCTGCAGGCAATCTTGAATGAACCGGTCAAACCCCTCAAAATCATGAACCCTGCGCAACGGACCCTCTGAGGTGAAATTATCCGCAGGAATAAACGCATTTGACCGGTCAAAGAACTGGCGGCGCGGGTCATCACCCGGCAGGTTCGGGTCGTCTTGGGTGAAATAGGCATTCGTCCTGTTAGAAGACCGATATGCACCGGTGGATACATTTTCCGCCTCTTTGCGTAATGCAGCGATGCCCGCTGGCGATAGAAACCCTTTGAGAACCGCACAACCATCTCGGGCAAGATCCTCCCGGATGCCGGCCAATATCCGGTCCCGCGTCTGGCCCTCGACATGGATCGGATATGTTTCCAGATCAATCAGGTCTGCACCGCTATACTGCATGTCTTTCTCCCCGTCTTTCAGACAAGGGTCGAACGCCACACGCAGGCGATCTAGCTTGTCCGCGACACGGGGCACGTCGAAAACCGGCAGCGTCTTTCAAGCGTCGATCAAGACGCCGACATCTGTGCCACGCGACACTCAGCGCTTCTTTTTCGATGCACCCAGCGTTCCATATTCCACATAAAGCCCTGCTTGCAGTATAAAGAATACAAAGATCACAACCGGCATCACCAAGGTTTCGAAAAACACCCAGAACCCTTCGGATTGTGTGCGCCAGACCAGTTCATTGGCGCCTGCCGACAGAAAAAACAGAACCGTCACGCGCTTCGTCAGGATCATCCAACCCTTTGGTTTCAAGGGGATCGTGTCTTCCATGATGTACTTCAGCCACGATTGCCCCCTCAACAGGCCGATCCCTAGGATCAGGGCCAGCATCAAGTAGATCGCCGTCGGTTTCATCTTGAACACTCTGGGGTCATTCAGCCAAACGCTAAGCCCGCCCAGCAGGGCGACCATCACGGCTGTCGCAAGCTGTATGCGTGCGACCTTGCCGGTCAGATACCACAGCGCGCCAATCGCGATCACGAACACCGGGATGAACCCCGCGATGACCACAACAAAACCGGTGTATTCGGTTCCCGCGATCAGAAATTCATCGTTCCGGTAAATCAGATATGCCAGGACGAACCCGATAAGCGGACCAAACTCCAAAGCTGCCTTGAGACCAGAATGGAGCGGCTTGGCTGTCATAGTTTTTGGCCTTCCGGTTCCTGTTCGTACCCGCGCTTCAAAATAACGCCTTAGAAAACATTTGCCAGAGGCATGGCTTCTCTCAAATGTCATTCACGGGAACAGGATTGAATATTGGTTCAATGCGCTGACGCTGGTGTTTTGGATCTTGAACCGACATTGCCCCGTCAGCCTTCCTCAAACGCCCCCGGCGACATCTCTTCCCAAAACGCCCTGATCGCGCCCGTGTTCAACGCCGACATCCATCCGTGGCGCTCAAAATCATCCCGCGCGACATCATCGTCAACCATCGACATGAACAACCGCCTGTCCGCATCCCGCTGCGTTGGCGACCTTGCCGCGACCAGATCCCTGATCCTCGCCAGAACCTTCGCCCGCTCGGACGACACCACCGGCGCCTTTTCCTCACCCGCAAAATCATCGCGCAACGCCGCCGCCAGATAGCCGATCGGATTGCTCACCCCTTTGCGTGCCCCCACATAAGCCAGTTTTTCGGCCACATGATCCTCCCCATGCGCGCCCAGCCATTGCCGCGCCAGCCGGTCGCTCACACCCAACGCCAACAATCGCGCATAGACGTCCGATTTGCGCACCCCTGCCCCATCGTCCAGATCCAAAATCGCCAACTGCGGGTTCTCGGCGATCTTGAACCGGATGTCCGTCACCGCCCTGCCCCGCTTGCGGATTTCCGGCGTCACCACGATATTCGAGGTCTTGTTGACCTCTGCCACAGCAGGCTTGATGATCTTCGCGTTCAGATGCTTGTAAATCCCGTAATACTCCGACCCCTCGACCCCCATGAGCCGCCGAAACAGGTCAAGCGACCACCACCCGGTGCTGCCCGTCCGCACGAACCGATAACAATTTTCATAAAGCGCCAGCGCATGACCGCTGGTAAACCGCCGCTGGATATTAAGGTTGATCAGCGCAAACACCTTAGGGTCATTCAGCTTGGCGGCCAGCGCTGGCGAATAGGCGTATTCGCACACGCCTCCCTTCAGCTTGGCATAGCTCAAGAGGCTCGAAACCCCCCATTCCTGCTGCCCCTGATCATCCAGCATATCCCACTCGGCTACCGTCTCGGCCAGCCCGCGCAAGGATGCCTTGAGCGTGTCCATATCGTTGGAATTATACCCGATCATCAGGCAAAGGGTCCGCGCATCAATCAAATGCACCTGCCCCGTCGTCAGCGTGTCATAGGCGTTCAGCAACAGCACATTGCTCAGCTTGCGCTGCAACAGCGTCAGCTTGCCCGACACATGGATCGCCGCCACGTGTTTCTTCACCGACCCGCGCCGCAGTGCGCCTGTCAGCCGTTCCTTGGGAATATCCGCAGATCGCCCCTTGGTCTCACCTATGTCCATAGCTGTGCCAGTCTGCTGCTTTCGGTGCCGGATTCGAAACCGGTCTATTGTCTCCAGCATGCGCCAAAAGGCACCCGTTTTCAAGCACCTCACGGGTCCCTATACATCCCATCACTGCGCGGGATGAAAGGTACCAATCTACGGGATGGGAAAAATAGACCGCGCTTCAGACAGAGCCTAACACAGCCATATCAGACTCAGAAAACCGCTATCCCGCACAATGGCGCCCCTCTACCCGCGAATCGGGCCCTTTCCTCCCGTATCCGGGCACCCTTCACCCTGTATTCAGCGCCCCTTCACCCCGTATTCGGGCACCCAAACAGGCCTAACGCACTGATCTTAATTGTTATTTTCGCATTAAATACTGTAAAGATACATAAACCTCTTACACTATATGTCGTGTTTTTCTTCTTGATTGGCTTCAAGAGGTCTTAATGATTCACTTGCAGCATCAGATGTGCGATAAAACAACGAACACCCCCTGATCTCGCGCACATGGCATCAAACACATGACATCCAAAGCCCCGACCCCCCCCTACTTCAACATCGACCCCGAGAAAGCCGCCGCGCGTCTTTCAGACCCTATCGACACCGCCCGATTCGCAAAAGCAGCCGCTTTCGCCACCAAGGGCCGCGATGATTTGGCCAAGCGCGGCTATGCCCCCGACGGCAAGAAACGCCTTCGGAAATTCTCCACATGGGAGGTTTGCCGCTACCAGCTCGACGTCGCCCCCGCCCACCTGCGCCGGGTTCTGAAATCACATCCCGACCTGCCTCAAGGCTCTGGCGAGGCAGGTAGCAAATGGTTTACCCTGCAAGAAGTCCTCGTCTTGCGTGAACATTTTGCTTCTGAAGGGGCCTCCAACAAACAATACAAATCATGGCGCCCCGAGGGCCTCCCCGCCAAGGTCATATCTGTGGCGAACTTCAAGGGCGGCGTGGGCAAAACCTCGACCTGCGCCCATCTCGCCATGTCCGCCGCTCTCGACGGCTACCGTGTCCTTGTGATCGACCTCGACAGCCAGGGGTCACTCACCTCAATCATGGGGGGCACTGTCCCTGATGAATGGTCCACGGCCTTCCCACTGATGGCTAAGGATTTCGCCAAACATCTGCAAAGTGAAAATATCGTAAGACGGGCGCGCGGTGCTGCCGAACTCCCCTTTGACGAAACCTTAACTGAAAGCTTGGAGGTTTCGCCGCGAAACCTAATTCAGGAAACCCATTGGCCCAACATCGACCTCATTGGCGCGCAATTGAACCTTTACTGGGCCGAATTTCAGGTACCCGTGTGGCGCATGCAGGTCCGCTCCTGGCCGCTCTGGGATGCGCTCACAAACGCGCTGGGGTCCGAGGGGATTCTCGACGATTACGACATCATCCTGATCGACACGCCCCCTGCCCTCGGCTACCTCACGATCAACGCGCTGGCCGCTGCTGATATTTTGCTTGTCCCCCTAGGTGCATCGTTTCTTGAATTTGACTCAACGGGACGTTTTTTCGACATGCTCTACTCGACCTTTGCCAGCATCGAAGAAGGTGAAAACCGCGTGCGCCGGGCCGATGGATTGCCGGAAATGAAATTCGAATGGGACGCCGTTCGCGCCCTTATCACGCGCTTTGACGCGAACCAGCAGACCGATCTGGCGAATGTGATCCAGGCCTATTTTGGTGATTTCATGACCACCTACCGGCAAGAAGTCACCGCAATGGTCGGTCAGGCCGGTGAACAGGTCAACGGCATCTATGAGGCCGATTATCGCGAGTTCAACCGTGATACTTATGTACGCGGTCGAGAGGCATTTGATCGCACTTGGGCCGAGGTCAAAGAGGTGCTTTTGGGCACATGGTGGCGTGATCAACAAGCGATGAAAGAGGAGGCTGAGAATGGCCAAACGACGTAAACTAGAGGCGCCCACCGCCGCTGATATGAACCGCTTTGAGGAAGAATTCGCGCGCGACACTCCTGCCCCTTCACGCGCTGCCCCTATTGCGCAAGTCGCTGCCGACGCCGCCGCCGCGTACCAACCCGGGACCGCCGAAGAACGGGCCACACAGGCCCGTGATGAGGCCGACGCAACCGCCTTTCGGGATGCCAGTGATCAGGGTCGTGTGATCCTTGAAATCCCCATCACCGACATCGAACTTGTCTCGATCCCCCGCGACCGCACGACGCTGGACAAGGACGCACTGGATGAGTTGGAGCATTCGATCAGCATCCATGGTCAGCGCCTCCCGATTGAGGTCTACAGCCAGCCAAACAGCGCCCAGCCTTATGGCCTGATATCGGGCTACCGCCGCCTGCTGGCGCAGCAAAACCTGCACAACCGCACCGGCATGCCCGCCCATGCGACGATCAAGGCGATTTTGCGCGATCCCGACCAGATGGGCGGCGCATTCGTCGCGATGGTCGAGGAAAACGAAATCCGTCAGGACCTTAGCCATTATGAGCGGGGCCGCATCGCCGTGATCGCCGCGCAGCAGGGCGCGTTCCACAACACCGAAGAAGCGGTGAACCAGATGTTCGCCTCTGCCTCCAAGGCCAAACGCAGTAAAATCCGGTCGTTTGCGATGATCTTCGAAGAGCTGGGCGATATGCTTAACTTTCCTGAATCTTTGCGTGAAAAAGACGGTCTGCGCCTTGCGTCGGCGCTGCGCAACGGTGCCGAAAACCGCCTGCGCGAGGTGCTGGGATCGGGGCAGGGCGTGGATACCAAGGCTGAATGGGGATTGATCGAGGCGGTTCTGGCTGAGCAATCCGACGCCACCCGCGACCCAAAACGTGGCGGGCGACCGTCCATCCGTCTGCCCAAATCCGGCTGGCAGGGGCAGGATGTTCTGCGCACGTCTACCGGTGTTTCCATGCGATACGAAGGCGATTCAAGCGGCTATGTAATCCGGTTCAAAGGCAGGGGCGTTGATGCCGAACTGATGGAAATGCTGATGCTGGATATCCGCGAAAAGCTGGAAAAATTCTGAGAAGGTTTCGCCACGAAACCGTTTGCGGCGAAAATTAACGAATCCACCTAGCCTCGACCGGCGATATATCCCAGAACCATCGCTGCCAGCAGTCCGTTACCGGACAAATACCCGCTGTCACCGCTGCCCGATACACCACAGGCCGCGCCACCGGCGGCATAAAGATTTTCAAACAATGACCCATCATTCCGGCGCACCAAAGCGCTGTCTGGCGCAACCTCAAGACCGCCTTGGGTATGAAACAGCGCGCCGGTCACTTTGACCGCACAAAAGGGCGCTTGCAGTGCTGCTGTGTCCCAATGACGCCCGAATGCATCAGGGCCTTCGGAGGGGCGCACAGCGAGGCTTTGGCGCAATGCAGCAAGGGGCAGGGCGCATGCCTTTGCCAAGCTTTCAATATCTGGGGCGGTGATGACCGCGCCTTGGGCTTCGGCGTTTTTGAAATCTTCGAACTGGCGCGCAATTGCGGCGATGCGGGCGTCAAAAATGACCCATGCTACACCGTCTTGCTGGCCCAGCACCGCGCGGGCGGCCTCGGAATACCCTTGGGCTTCATTCCAGAACCTGTGGCCCTCCAGATTTACCTGAATGCCGCCTTGGGTGATGGTCGCCCATGTGATCAATATGCCGTGCGGATGGGCCACGTTTCCGTGCCCTTGAAACGCCCCGAGATGCTGTGTCTTGGCATCCAATGCCTCGCCCCAAGTGATCGCTTCGCCGCGATTGCCGTCATGGCCAAACCACAGGGCTGTTTCGATCTGGGGCATATGCGCGCGCACCATGTCGCGGTTGCCGCCAAAGCCGTTGCAGGCCAGAACAATCCGTCCGCATCCCACAGTTTCAAAAGACCCGTCGGGCAAGACCAGCCGTGCGCCGGTAATCTGCGCGTCATCGGCATACAAAGTGACCGCGCGGCGTTCGCAAATCAACGGTATCTCAAGCGTTTCCAAACGGGTGCGCAGTGCGTCGATCAATTCCGCGCCCGACCGTGTCGGCAGCCCGTGCATCCGCCGTTTGCTGTGGCCGGGATAGTCAAAATCGGTGACAACGGAAAATGGCAGCCCATGGGTGTCTGCCAGCCATTCGATGACTTGCGCAGAGGTGCCTGAAAGGGCGACGACCAAAGCGGGGTCATTTTCGTCATGGGCCTTGGCCTGAATGTCGGCGGCAAAGAGGGCCGGTGTGTCGTCGATGCCCGCCTCGCGTTGAAAACGCGTGCTGGCCGCAGGGATCAACCCGGCGCTAAGCGCGGTTGACCCCGAGGGCAGCGCGTCGGCCTCGATCACCAGCACATCCTGACCGGCCTCATGGGCGGCAAGTGCGGCAATCATCCCGCAGGCGCCCGCCCCGATGATCAGTGTTTTGACGTCGATGTCATAGGCGGGCAGGGGCGGTTTGACGTCAGGATTTGCCATCGAACCGTTTCCCAAGCGCCAGCATGTCAGGGGTGCCGATGGCCGCGTTCAGCCCGTCAAAATCGTGCATCCGGTCCGCAAAGGGTTTGTTGGATCCGTTGGTGTGCAGGCTGGCGTAATAATCCTGCGCCGTTTTGGCCAAGGCGCGGACAATGCCGCCGGGAAAGATCACGATGTCGAACCCGATATCCTGAAGGGCTTGTGCCGAGGAAATCGGGGTGGCACCGCCTTCGACCATATTGGCGAGTAGGGGTACTTTTCCTTTGAATGTATCGGCGATGTGTTTCAGTTCGTCACGGTCGCGCGGCGCTTCGATAAAAAGAACATCAGCGCCGGCCTCTATATAGGTTTCGCCGCGCAACATGGCGGCCTCGAAGCCCTCGACAGCGATGGCATCTGTGCGCGCGATAATCAGGGTATCGTGACGCCGTGCATCGGCCATGGCGGAGATTTTTCCGACCATCTCTGCACCGGGGATCAGCGATTTATCCGACAGATGCCCGCAGCGTTTGGGATATGTCTGGTCCTCGACCTGCACGGCGGCGGCACCGGCACGTTCATACATTTGCATCGTGCGGCGGGCGTTCAGCGCGTTCCCAAAGCCGGTGTCGCCATCCATGATCACTGGCAGATCGGTGCGGTCGGCGATCAGCGCCATGGTGTCGGCCATCTCGGACGCGGTAGTCAGCCCGATATCGGGGCGACCCAGACGGGTGTAGGCGACGGCGGCACCGGACAGATAAAGCGCCTCAAACCCCGTGTCGGTGGCTAGCGATGCGGTGAGGCCGTCATAGACACCGGGCGCAATTAGGATGGCGGGTTGGGTCAGGCGGGCGCGCAGGGTCATGTCGTGGCCCCGATCATGTCGGCGGCTTCGGCGCAGGTCATGACGTCTGTGACGGAGCCCAACGAGATGAGCGTGGCATCGTGAACCGTGCGGTTGAAGGCGGCGCATCCGTCCGACAGCATGATGGTGTGGATGTTCCGCAGGTGCGCGTCGCGGACTGTGCTGGCGACGCCGCCGTTTGTCACGATGCCGCCGATGATCAGCGTGTCGATGTCCATGCTGCGCAAGATGTATTCGAGGCGGGTTTGGTAAAAGGCGGAGTAGGCGACTTTTTCAACGGTGAAATCGGCCGGCTGGAGCGTGTCGACAAGCGAATGGCCAAAGCCGCCGGGGGCAAAGTCGCCTTTTGTCAGGAAGGGGCGGAGTTTTTTCAAGTGGGGGGCGATCAGGGGCTCACCGCCGCGGCCCGGCACAAGGGTGAATTGTGCGGAGATATAGGTGCCACCGGCCTGTGTTAGAGCCTGTTTTAGAGGCAATATACGGTCGGGCAGAGCGAGAATGTCATCGGCACCTTGGCCCGCGCGTCCGTAAGCGCCGTCGGGGTGCAGGAAGTCGTTTTGCAGGTCGATCGTCAGGAGGGCGGTTTTGGAGGGGATCATGTGTCTGCCCTTTCGATGAGGGTGTTGCCAAACGTGTCTACGATGCCTTTTAGACCCGGTTCTATGAGAACTGTGGTGTCGGGTTGTTCAAGGATCGCGGGGCCGGGAATTTCGGCACCAATAGGCAGGTCGAGGCGGTTATAGATCGTTGTTTCGTGCCATGCGGCGGCGAAATGGACCTGGCGGGTGCCTTTGCGCGCAGCCTCCACTGTGCCGCCTTTGGGCGCGAGCGTGGAGAGGTCGAAGCGGGGACGTTTGCCGGTGACAGCAGAGCGCAGGTTGATCACCCGGCGAGTACCGTTCTGAAGGAGCCTGCCGTAGGTCGATTTGTATTCTTTATCAAAGGCTTGTGTGATCTCATCCTCAGATGGCGGCGTGACATGGCCGTCGGTGACTGTGACAGGCAATGGGACGCTAACGGTGTGGGTTTGGCCGAGGTAGGCCATGTCGAGGACGAAGCTGGTTTCGATCCCTTCAAACGTAGTTTTCGCTTGGTTTAGGGTCGCATAACCGGCATCCACGTGGGCTTGCATAAAGCCTGCCAGGTGCGCGGTGTCCATGCCGTTCAGCATCGCGTTGATGGTTTGAACAAAATCCTGCCGCATGTCCGCGATGACGCAACCCATGGCAGACGTGACACCGGGGTAGCGCGGGACGATGGCGCGGGCGAGGCCGACGTCAGCCATCATGGCGCCTGCGTGCAGCGCGCCACCGCCGCCGAAGGGCATGAAGGCAAAGCGTTTGGGATCGAAACCCTTTTCGATAGAGACAAGCCGCAGCGCGCCGGCCATGCGCGAGTTGGCGACGCGCAGGATCGCTTCGGCAGCTTGTAGCGCATCGAGGTTCAAGGGTTTGCCGACGTGCTCAAGGATCGCGGCGGAAGCGGCTTCGACGTCGAGGCGGGTGAGCTTGCCGCCGATCGGGTTGTCAGGGTCGATGCGGCCCAAGACCACGTTTGCGTCGGTGACTGTGGGGCGCGTGTTGCCCATGCCATAAGCCACGGGGCCGGGGGTGGAACCGGCGCTTTCGGGGCCGATGTTCAGCAGACCGCCTTTGTCGACCCATGCGATTGAACCGCCACCCGCACCGATGGTGGTGATTTCGATCATGGGGGACCGGACGACCATGCCGAAGTCGATGGACGTTTGTGGCGACAGCATGGATTTGCCTTTGGCGATCAGGGACACATCAAAGGACGTGCCGCCCATGTCGCCGGTGATGACATCAGGGAAACCAGCCGCTTCGGCAATGTAGCCCGCTGCGATCACGCCGGCAGCAGGGCCGGAGAGGGCTGTGCGGATCGGATAGCTGGCAGCGGTATCCACGTCCATCACGCCGCCGTTGGATTGGACGATCATGAATTCGCCGGTGAAACCATCGGAGGTCAAAGCGGTCTCTAACCTTGCCAAATAGCCGGAGACTTCGGGTTGCAGGTAGGCGTTTAGCGCAGTGGTCGAGAAACGTTCGAATTCGCGGATTTCGGGGAGGATTTCGGAGGAGCAGGAGACATGCGCGTTGGGCCAGATGTCGCGCACGGCTTTCACGGCGAGTGCTTCGTTCTCTGCGTTGGCGTAGCTATTGGCAAAGAGGATCGCGCAGGCAAGGCATCCATCGTCGATGAGTTGTTTCGCGGCGCTGCGCACTGCGTCCAGATCAACAGGGGTGCGGATTGTACCGTCCGCCAAAGTGCGTTCGGGCACTTCAAGACGCAAGGCCCGGTCCACTACAGGTTCGAAGTCGCCGCGCAAACCCCATGTGCGGGGGCGGTCGCGGCGGCGCATTTCAAGAACGTCGCGCAGGCCCATAGTGGTGATGACGCCGATGCGCGCGCCTTTGCGTTCCAGCAGGGCGTTGGTGCCTGCGGTGGTGCCGTGTACGACGACCGACACTTCGGACAGGTCGCTGACGCGGGAAGAGATACCCGACAGGAAACCGCTCGATTGGTCGGGGCGTGTGGTGGGGACTTTGGCGACTTCTGCGGTGCCTGTTGCCTCATCCAATACAAAGATATCGGTAAAGGTGCCGCCGACGTCTACGCCGATCATTTTGCTGCTCATTGGGCGTTCTCCCATGCGGGGCCATAGGTTTTGGTGGCGTTCTCTGGCGTGATCAACCCGCCTGCAACGTCGCGGGCAATTGCCTCTGGCGCGCGCTGCGCCGGATCGCCGTAACCGCCGCCACCGGGGGTGTCGAGGCGCACAGATTGCCCTTGTTTGAGACTGATACCTACCATTTTCGAGGCCATGGGCGGTGTGTGCCACCCGTCATCCTGTTCATAGGAAAAGACATTCAGCGCCGCATTTCCGCCGCCTTGAACGCCGGTCGGGGCGTATCGTCCGCGTTCACCAAACAGGAATGCTTTGGCGCCGTTGCCCTCAAGCACTTCGATCTCATAAGTCGCACCCATGCCGCCACGGTGCATGCCGACACCGGCGCTGTCGGGACGCAATGCCCATTGTTTGAACATGACAGGATAGGCTGCCTCTAGGATCTCCATCGGGGGGATTGTCGCGGTGGAAATCGGGGCGTTGCCGTGGTTCAGGCCATCGGATTCAATGCTACCGCCATGACCGCCGCCGTAAAAGCTGAACATGACCCAAGGTTGGCCATTGTCGCGTTTGCCAGAGATGGAGAGTGCGTTGATGGTGCCGTAAGCGTTGGCGACAACGCGTTCGGGGGCTGCTTGGGATGCGGCGGCAAAGATCACGTCGATCATGCGCAGGATGGTTTCGGTATAGCCGCCCACGGGGGCAGGGAAGGGCGCGGACAACAGCGAGCCATCGGGGATATTGACCGTGATTGGGCGCATCACGCCAGCGTTTGCAGGCAGCGTGGGAAAGATGTGTTTAATCGCGACATAAGCGGTGGCGACGGCGGTGGGCAGCGCGATGTTGACGGGGCCAGCACAGCGGTCGGCAGTGCCGGTGAAATCGAGCGTCATGGTATCGCCCTTGATCTCAAGCGCGACTTTGATGGCCAGTGGCACGTCGGTGATTCCGTCATTGTCGAGGTAATCGGTCGCCTCCCAACGGCCATCCGGCAGGTCGGTGAGCTCAGATCGCATGAGCGTTTCAGCGCGGTCCTGCAGTGCATCGAGGGCGGCGCGGACGGTGTCGGGGCCGTATTCGGCCAGCAGTTCATCCATGCGTTTCACGCCCAAGTCCAGCGCGCCGAGTTGGCCGTTCAAATCACCTTGGGCAGATTGGGGCAGGCGGGTGTTGCGCATCAGAATGTCGACGATGTCGGTCTGGATTGTGCCCGCTTTGGAAAGGCGCACGGGGGGCAGAATAAACGCCTCCTGAAAGGCATCCGTTGCGGCGGGGTTGTAGTTGCCGGGGACAGCGCCGCCCACGTCATGCCAGTGACCGACCGAGGCAAGGTAGCAGAACAGTTTGCCGTCATGAAAATAGGGTCTAACAAGGCGCATATCGCTAAGATGTGTGCCGCCAAGGTGTGCGTCGTTGAAAATGTAGATGTCGCCGTCTTCCAGATCGCCGTTTTCGGCGGCTTTGTCGATCACGGCTTTGACGGCAAAGGACATGACGCCGACAAAGATCGGCAGACCTGATTTGCCTTGGACCAACGTATCTCCCGAAACCGCGTGATAGAGACCATGCGAGGCATCGTGCGCTTCGGCGATGATCGGGTTGAAGGCGGCGCGGAACAGGGTCGCGTCCATCTCATCCGCGATTTGTTCCATGCGACCGGCAAGCACGGCGAGGGTGATCGGGTCGATGTTGCCAGTATTGGGGTCTGTACTGCTCATGTATTTGCCTTCACTTCTGCGATGTCGTTCCAGACGTCTTGACGGGTCAGCAGGCCGCCTGTGACCTCGAACCGGTCAATGAAACGGATGCCATCAAACGGTGTGCCGTCGGGCCAGACGCCGGATAGGGTGCCACGGCAGTAGACGATTGCGTGATCGTGGGGGGACTGCATGGCGTCGAAACCATCATAGGTTTTGGTGACGTGCTGGTAGCGGGGTTTGGCCCAGTCGATGAGTTGTTCCAGCGTCGTCATGGGGGGGGTGCCGGGGAAAATCATCTGGAAACCGGCGCCCAGCATGTTGCGGGCGGTGTCCAGATCGCGCGCCTCCATCGCGGTCAGGAAACGGCGCACGGTTTCTGATGGATCGGGCAGGGCGGGCGCGGGCGTGCGGTGTTCGCCGCCGCGCATATAGCCGCTGGGGGAAAGTTCGTGAACCAGAACGGTGATCGCCGCTGGCGGGGCGGGCACAACGATTCGCACAGCATGGGTCAGCGCTTCGCAGAGCCTTGATTTATCGGCGTCCGCGTATCCTTGCATGACGTGGCATTCGATGACTGGCATGTGCTCCCCCGTTTGTAACCTGTATTTTCTATAGAACAGATTATTGTCGCTGGGTAGATCAAATTTGTTGCATTTGCATATTCATCCGTTAGGTTCTGAACCAGACAGGGGAGTCGTATGGTCCATTCGGAGCAACATAACAAGATAAGTAGCGGGTTGCCCGAAGGGGGCAAGGCGCGGCGTGTCTATTTGCATCTGAAGGAAGAGATCGCGCGCGGTGTCTACGCAGAAGGCAGTGTTCTGCCGGGTGAGCAAAAACTGGCCATCGCCTTTGAGGTGTCGCGCGTGACGATAAGGCGGGCGCTGGACGTGCTGGCCGAAGATGGCGTGATTGAACGCCGTGCGGGGGCCGGCACGCGGGTGTGCAAGCGTGACGAACCACCTGCGATGGCGGCGGATTTCACCACGCTGATGCCGCAGGTTGTGCAGATGGGGCAAAGCACGTCAGTGAGATTGCTGTCGTTTCAATACGGGTTGCCGCCCGCATTTGTCGGCCGCGCGATGGAGATTGATCCGGATGTGCGCGTACAAACTGCAGTGCGTTTGCGTGTTGTTGAGGGGCAGGCGTTTTCGCATTTGACAACCCATGTCCCCGAAGAGATTGCGCAGAATTATTCAGAGAGCGAACTGGCGACGACCCCGCTTTATGAGTTGTTGGAACGGTCGGGCGTCAAGGTCGAGACCGCGCATCAGACGGTGACGGCGACGCTTGCATCGCCTGACGTGGCAGAGCTGTTGGGTTTGAGTGTGGGCGCGCCTTTGTTGGCGTTGGACCGTGTTGTGCGGGATGCGCGGGGGCGGGGCGTTGAATATCTGTCAGCGCTGTACCGGCCCGATATGTTCCGCCTTGAGATGTCGTTAAGCCACGTGGGTGCAGGTGATGCGCGCCATTGGGAACCGGTGATTGAGCCGTCGCGGCGAGAGGCGGCAGAATGAGCGCGCCTTTGACGACCGTCCATGACGTGCCCCGCATAGGGTTGCATGACGTGCCCCGCACGATGTTGGATAAATTATGGGACGCCCATGAGGTACTGCGGCGCGATGATGGCACGTCTTTGTTGTGGGTGGACCGGCATCTGGTGCACGAAGGATCGCACCACGGGTTCGCCAAGTTGCAAGCGCGCGGGATGCAGGTGGCAGAGCCGTCGCTGACCTTTGGTGTGGTGGATCACTACGCGCCGACGCGGGCCGGAGAGATGGCGCGCGATGTGCGGCACATGATCGACACGCTGGTGCGCAATGCTGCTGCGACGGGGATCAGGTTGTTTGATCTGCGTGACCCGGGGCAGGGGATTGTGCATGTGATCGGGCCGGAGCAGGGTCTGACGCTGCCCGGTTTGCTGATCAATTGCGGGGATTCGCATACCTCGACGCATGGGGCATTTGGGGCGCTGGCCTTCGGGGTTGGGGCGACCGAGGTGGCGCATATCTTGGCGACGCAGACGGTATGGCAGAAACGGCCAAAAACGATGCGGATTGTGTTTGATGGGGCATTGTCGCCGGGCGTCACGGCCAAGGACATGGCACTGCATTGGATTTCCCGGTTGGGGACCGGCGGCGCGCAGGGGTTTGCGGTTGAATACGCCGGCCCGGCGGTTGACGCCTTGAGCATGGAAGGGCGGATGACGCTGTGCAACCTGAGCATCGAAGGCGGTGCGCGGTTGGGGATGGTGGCGCCAGACGAGGTAACGTTTGCCTACGTGAAGGGGCGGCCTTTTGCGCCGCGTGATTTTGCGGTGGCTTGTGCAGACTGGCGTGCACTGGGTTCTGATGCCGAGGCTGTGTTTGACCGGGAAGTGACGTTTAACGCCGCGCAGATTGCGCCGACTGTGACTTGGGGCACATCGCCAGAAGAAGCGCTGCCGATTACCGGTGTTGTGCCCGAGGCGGCGCAATCGACTTTGGAATATATGGGTCTGGACGCGGGTATGCCGCTTGAAACCGTGAAGGTGGATCAGGTTTTTATCGGATCCTGCACCAATGGGCGGATCGAGGATTTGCGCATGGCGGCGGCGGTGTTGCGCGGGCGCAAAGCACGGGTGCCGGGGTTGGTTTCGCCGGGCTCTGCGATTGTCAAAAAGCAAGCAGAAGACGAAGGGCTGGCGCAGGTATTTGTCGATGCGGGCCTCGAATGGGCCGACGCGGGCTGTTCGATGTGCGTGGGTATGAACGGCGATCTGGTTGAGGCGGGCAAGCGCTGTGCGTCATCGACGAACCGAAATTTCAAGGGGCGTCAAGGGCGCGGTGCGCGCACCCATTTGATGAGCCCGGCAATGGTTGCGGCGGCGGCTGTCGAAGGGCGTCTGGCCGATGTGCGGCCCCTGTTGGAGGGGCGTTTGTGAGCGGCTGGAGCCAGATCAAAGGCCGCGCTGTGGCGCTGGATGCGCGCAACGTGGATACCGATCAGTTGATCCCGGCGCGGTTCATGTCGCAGCCGCGGGATCAGGGATATGGCGGGTTCTTATTGCACGATGTGCGCAGTGATGATGCGGGCCATGTGCTGAACCGCTACGCGCCGCAGGTGTTGATCACGCGCGAGAATTTCGGGTCGGGGTCCAGTCGGGAAGCGGCGGTTTATGCGCTGGTGGATTTCGGGATCAAGGCGGTATTCGCCCCCAGCTTTGGTGATATTTTCAGCAGCAATGCGGTGAACAACGGGCTGTTGCCTGCGCGTCTGACCGAGGCCGAGATTGACGCATTGATTGATACGCTTGGGGGCGATGATGCGGCGGCCTTTGTCGATCTGGAAAAGGGTGAGGCTGAAATAGCAGGCACTAAATTGCGGTTTAGTATCGACCCTGTGTGGCAGCAAAAGCTGATCAACGGCTGGGACGATATTGATATGACCGCGCAGTACGCGGCACAAATTACAGAGTTTCGCGGCAAACGACTGGCCGCGCATCCATGGGCAATGCCCACAACCGACTAAGATCAAACCGGCGCAAAATGCGTCACTAAACCGGGAGAAAGACCAGATGAAACATACATTATTCGCAGGCATCCTTGCCACGACAGCGATGACCACAGCGGCGATGGCCGAAGATACGGTGACAGCCGTTCACGCGTTCCCTGAATCGCTGATCTATACCAAGTCGTTTTTGGAGTTTGTCGACAAGGTGAACGAGGCCGGTAAAGGCGTCGTACAGATCGAAGTGCGTGGCGGGCCAGAGGCCATCGGCATGTTCCAGCAGCCCGATGCGGTGCGCGCGGGCGTGGTCGACATGGTCTATACACCCGGCTCATTCTACGCAGGTGCGCTGCCTGAAAAAGACGCGCTGGTGGCGTCGAACCTAACCGCGGTTGAAACACGCGCGAACGGCGGTATCGCCCTGATCGACGAGATCCATCAGGAGAAGATGGGCGTGAAGTATCTGGGTTGGTTCGATTCAGGTGTCTGCTACAACCTGTGGACACGCGACGCGCCGACGCTGGATGCGGGCGGTAATCTGGATGTGACGGGTCTGAAGCTGCGCGGTAATGCGGTTTATAACGCGTTCTTTACCGAATACCTGGGCGCGCAGGTGATCGACCTGCCAACCACCGAAGTTTATTCCGCACTGGAGCGTGGTGTTGTCGATGCGACCGGTTGGACGCAGATCGGTCTGATTGATCTGAAATGGAACGAGTTCCTGAACTACCGGATCGAGCCGTGCTTTTTCTCAACCGACCTTGGTACGATTGTGAACCTGGAAAAGTGGAATTCACTGTCCGAGGAAAGCCGCACGATTTTGCAGGATGTGGCCATCCAGCACGAGATTGACAGTTCTGGCAAGCTGGGCGCTGTTCGGGATGAAGACTTTGTTGCGTTGGAAGCGGCGGGCATGACGGTCATCACGCTGGAAGGCGAAGCGGCAGAGAAGTATCTGGCAGCCGCCGTGGATAATACGCACGCGCGCATGAAAGGCCTGATGGAAGACAGCCCGCAAGGTGCAGGTAACTACGACAAGCTGATTGAGCTGTTCTACGCCAAGTAAGCTGAATTGAGGCGCGCCGGATCAACTGGCGCGCCTTTGACCATGAGAAGGGCAGGGGTGATGGAACAGATCGGCAGGGCCTATCGTGGGCTTTTATATGCGATGGCGGGTATCGCGGGAGCGATGCTGATTTGGCTGATGATTTCGGTCATTACCTCAGTCATGATGCGGAACCTTGGGATGCAGCCGTTTGCGTGGCTGTTTACTTCGTCCGAATATGCGATCCTGTATATGACGATGCTGGGTGCGCCGTGGCTGGTGCGCGAAAAGGGGCATGTGCACATTGAGCTGGTCACAGCCGCATTGCCCCCTGCGGCACGGCGTGTGGTCAGTCGCGGTGTGGCGGCGGCTTGTGTTGCCGTCTGCGCGGTGCTGGCATGGAAGGGGGCGGAGCTGTTGATCACCAACATCACCCGCAATGATCTGGACGTGCGGGCCTACTACTTTCCCAAGTGGATTTTGACGCTGGCCTTTCCGGTCAGCTTTGGTCTGATGACAATTGAATTTGGCCGTTTTGTATTCGGCAAAGACCTGATGCATTCAGGCGAAGCAGGGATCCACGAATAATGGAATGGTTTGAGGCGCTTGGCCTGCTGATTGGCACGATCCTTGTTTTGATGGCGATTGGCATGCCGGTTGCGCTGGCGTTTTTGGCGGCGAATATCCTTGGCGCGTTTGTGTTTATGGGCGGGACGCGGGGCATCACCTTGATGCTGAACAACGGCTTTGGCAGCTTGACCAATTTCGCGCTGGTGCCGATCCCATTGTTCCTGCTGATGGGTGAGATTTTCTTTCATACCGGGCTGGGCGCGCGGATGTTCAATGCGATTGATAAGCTGCTGGGCAAGCTGCCGGGGCGGTTGTCGTATGTCACCGTGCTGGGCGGCACGGCGTTTTCGACGCTGTCGGGATCGTCGATGGGGTCCACTGCGCTGCTAGGGTCGCTGATGGTGCCCGATATGACCAAGCGCGGTTATAAAAAACATATGTCGATTGGCCCGATCCTTGGCACCGGCGGTCTGGCGATTATCATTCCGCCTTCTGCGCTTGCGGTGTTGTTAGCGACATTGGCGCGGATTGATGTGGGCGCGTTGTTGATCGCGGGGATCATTCCCGGTCTGATCCTTGCGTCGTTCTATATGGCGACGATTTTCATTCAGACGAAAATCGACCCAGATGCGGCCCCTGCCTATGAGGTGGAGCCGTTGGGTATGGGGGAGAAGCTGAGCCTGCTGGTGCGCGACATTATCCCGATGCTGTCGGTGATGGTGCTGATCGTGATCGGGATGGTCGGTGGTCTGATCACCCCGTCAGAGGCGGCGGCGTTTGGTGCGCTGGGTGTGCTGATACTGGCCGTGGTGTTCCGCTGTCTAAGCTGGGAAGCGATGAAGAAATCGGTCATCGGCGCGCTGCGGGTGACGTTGATGGCCTATCTGATCGTGTTCGGGTCCGCGACGTTCAGCCAGTTGCTGGCGTTCTCTGGTGCGTCCTCTGGTCTGATCAAATGGGCGACGTCATTTGATCTGGCACCGATTGCGATGCTCTTGGTGATGTTCGGGGTTCTCTTGCTGCTGGGCATGTTCATGGAACAGATTTCCATGATGCTGCTGACCGTGCCGATCTTCTTTCCGTTGGCAGTCACATTGGGGTTCGATCCGATCTGGTTCGGTCTGATTATCCTTCTTGCATTGGAGATCAGCTTTACCACGCCGCCCTTTGGACTACTTTTATTCGTGATGAAGGGGGTTGCGCCCAAAGATACCACGATGCGTGAGATTTATGGCGCGGCGATCCCTTATATGGCGTGTTCGATGCTGTTGGTGGCCTTGCTGATCCTGTTTCCGCAACTGGCCTTGTGGTTGCCGGGTCTCTAATGCAACACTTGTGCAAATGCGCGTGAAACCGGCGGTTGTCGATGTACACGGATATTGCAACCAATTAACGCACGCATAACCACTGGCCTCTATGGCTGTAGTGTTGTTTTTGGAGTTTTGACTGATGCGGTCTGTTTCCCTGATTATCTCTGCCCTGACATTGTCGATTGCCGCTGCGTTGCCCGCCGCGGCACAGGACCGGTCGTTCAACTTTGCCCTGCGCGGTGGTCTGGCTGTCGGGCCTGAATACCTGGGCTCTGACACGTCAGAAGCGGGTGCCGATGTGGGGTTCACCTTTGGGTCGCTGACATTTGGGGGTCGCAGCATCGGTAATGGTGTGCGTGCGGTTCCGGATAACGGTGTGTCCCTGCGCGGCGCGCTGCGTGTCATCGGAGAGCGGACGGCAGCGGACAGCCCCGAACTGGCCGGTTTGGCTGACATCGACACGGCGGTTGAACTGGGCCTTGGCCTGACATTTCAACAGACGCATTGGATGGCGTTCGGTGAGGTCCGCAAGGGCGTGACGGGCCACTCTGCGGTCACAGGTACATTGGGTGCGGCATACATTTACCGGCCCAACGAAAACTGGCTGATCACGGCGGGGCCACGGGTGTCGTTTGGTGATGATGAATTTGCCGATACCTATTTTGGCGTGCCTGCGGGAGGCGGGTCCGCCTTTGCATCTTATACGGCAACTGGCGGTGCGTTGGGTGCGGGTTTTGAGGTGACGGGGTCGTATTTCCTGAACGACACATGGGCGCTTGAGGGTGCTGTGAGCTATGAAAAGCTGCTGAATGACGCGGCAGATAGCCCGATCACGATGAACGGATCCGACGATCAATGGCGCATGCGTCTGGGCGTCAGCCGGGTCTTTACGCTTCGTTTCTAAGAGGACTGACTATGCAACTTGACCAAGCGATGCAGGAACGCCGTTCCATTCGCGGCTTTACCGATAAACCTGTGCCCAAGGCGTTGTTGCAAGAGATTATCGCGCTGGCCAATCGCGCACCGAGTTCCATGAACACGCAGCCGTGGCATTTGCATGTGCTGACGGGTGAAACACTGGATCTGGTGCGCGAGGGGAATTCCACCCGCATGTTGTCCGGTGTGCCCCCCGTGCGCGAGATCACAGATCATGCCGCCTATGCCGGGCCGCACCGCGACCGTCAGGTGGGCATCGCCAAGCAGTTGTTTGCGGCGATGGGCATCGCGCGCGAGGACAAGGAAATGCGACAGGATTGGGTCATGCGCGGGTTCCGGCAGTTTGATGCGCCGGTGTCTGTTGTGGTGACGTTCGACAGGTCGCTGCGCGAGGATACAATTGCGCATTTCGATCTGGGTGCTGTGACCTATGGTCTGGTGCTGGCCGCGTGGTCCAAGGGACTGGGCGCTGTGATCAACGGGCAGGGGATCATGCAATCCCCTGTGGTGCGCGAACATGCGAATATTCCCGAGGATCAGGTGATCATGACCTGTGTGGCACTCGGTTGGCCAAACGAAGAATTCGCGGCCAATGATGTCGTGTCCACCCGCAGGGACGTGGATGATGTGGCGACGTTTGTGGGTTTTGAAGACTAGGTCGGGGTGCTTTGGCCCTGCACAACCGGTTTGACATATTCCGGTTGTGATGACGCGCATGGGTGTGGATCAATTTGTCCTGACCCCGGGTTGTGTGCTGCTAGGCGGTGCCGCCCTTGATCGCGATTGCGATGCAGCGTGCCAGTTCGGGGACATAGGGCTGTTCCAGCATTGTCAGATGCTCGCCCGGAACCTCGTACACAACCAAACCACCAGCCGCGACGGCGCCCCAACCCAACCCGGTGTTGCGCGCTTCAGCCGTATCAAAAAGGTCATGACCTGCGCGGATCACAGTGATGCGGCCGCTGTAGGGTTCGGGTTTGTAGCGTTCGATTGACAAGGTGTTGGCCGCCACGAATGCCGCAATGGAATTTGCGTCCACGAATTGACCGTCCTCGTTCATCAGCTTTTTGCGGGCAGAGGAATGCCTGCGCTCTTCGAACTTGGTGGTGAAGGTCTTGCGTACATGGCGTAGCTGGCCCGAAGCTGGTCTTGTCCCGTTTTAGTTCCGGTCTCTTTCGAGCAATGTTTGCTATGAAGGAGATATGGAATGGCAACGAGATACACAGACGAGTTTCGGCGTGATGCAGTGCGCATCGCGATCAGCA
>Ga0115564_10000406_pt1 | contig 43274 bp, 43 predicted proteins | sample COGITO_mtgs_1105_7_FD_88680 | JGI IMG/M metagenome (GOLD analysis project Ga0115564, IMG submission 88680) | Pelagic marine microbial communities from North Sea - COGITO_mtgs_110523 | ecosystem: Environmental > Aquatic > Marine > Epipelagic | place: Germany:Helgoland, sampling site Kabeltonne...
CCAACTGTAGTTACATGGATGCCTGCTTGTTCCCGAATTTCTCGCGCTAACTCAACCTGATAACCAGGGAACGGCTTTATATTTGCGTCGTGAACCAGCCCGCCAGAAGAAACGTCAATGAGATCAACGCCCAGTAGCCGAAGTTCCTGGGCCAGCCGAACAGATTCGGCTAGGTCCCACCCACCACCTGCCCAGTCCGTCGCTGAAATGCGAAGAAACAGCGGCATTTCCGTAGGAATAACTGCGCGAATGGCAGACACGATCTCACGGAGCAGACGAGTTCTATTTTTAAATGACCCGCCGTATTCATCTGTTCTTTGGTTCGACAACGGAGAAAGGAATTGATGAACCAGATACCCATGGGCACCATGGATCTCCACCAGATCGAATCCTGCTTCAACTGAAAATTTAGCACTCTTCGCAAATTCGCCTACGATTTGAGAAATTTCATCTATCGTCAATTCCCTAGGCATTGGGAAATCTGAGTAAGCGATGGCGCTGGGACCCACGGTTTCCCACCCACCATCGGAATCCAATGCAATTGGATGCGTGTCCCACGGCCGCATGGTCGAGCCCTTCCTACCCGCGTGACTTAGCTGGATACCAATTGGCGTGTCCATTGAATGCACAAAGTCCACGACTGGTTTCCACGCTTTAACGTGTGACTGATTCCAAATTCCCGTGCAGCCAACCGTTATTCGACCTTCCGGAGCGACCGCTGTCGACTCTGCCATCACGAGCCCAACACCGCCAGTTGCAAAGGAACCGAGGTGAACGACATGCCACATGCTCGCAGCGCCGTTATCCGCCGAGTATTGGCACATGGGGCTAGCCCAGACGCGATGCGGAAAATCAACCCCTCTAATACTTAATGGAGAAAATAGTTTGGGGGTCTGTGCAGTATCGTCAAGCGTCAAATGAATCATCCTCCTGGACACACATTCCCGTGAGTCCTTGTTGTTGGATTATGCGCATATCTGGTGCGGCCCAAGTCATGCACGCTCGCGAGTTTGGTACTTCATCAACAATAACTAGGCAGTCAAAGCACACTCCCATTCCACAGAAGACTCCACGCGGCTCACCCTTTTGAGTTGTGCGCATGATGGGGTAACCATTAGCCATCAAAACCGTGGCTACGCTCTCCCCTTCGAACGCGCTCACCTTTTCGTCATTTACGACAACCGAAAATTGTGCTCCCCTGCTTACGCCCTCCGGTAGGGGCATGCGGCTCTGAGGGTTTACACCTTCAGATCTCCTCCATCCCGTCATCGCTGCTTGATCTCAGTGAGACACACGAATTGACCGTCGGGATCCTTAAAGTAGACGTATTTAAACTCGGACGTACCCACATCAATGACTTGAGGGTCAGAGTGTATTTCAATCCCCTGCTCTTGCAGGTACGCGACTGCTGCATCAATATCTCGTACACCAATGGCGAATTCCATGGGACCGACATGACCCCATTCTCCCCGGCAATCCTCGTAGAGGGGGTCAAGTCGCACCGGTTCGATACCTGCTCCCACCTTTGCCATAGTCAGAGTCATGTGGTGCCCGGGAAGCTGGCGGCCAGGTGGATACCACGGCGCCATCGGCTCAAAAAATTCAGTAGACTCAAAAATCATGTCGTCGAACCCTAGGAGGCGGTAAAACTCTTGGGTTTGTTTCATGTCACTTACCCCGAATGCGACGTGATTCACCCCTTCGATTCTTGGCGTTTTGATATGGCTGGAATGCAGTCCGGTCCAGTCGATCAATTCGACTTTCCCACGCCAAGGGTCAGCCACGTACCCAATCTCGAGTGTGATGTCATCTGGTGGGACGGCCGCATTCAATGGGGACATCAGTGGTTCACAACCTTGATTTTCCACGAGCTCATCAAAAACCCGATGAACATCGCGTACATGCAGGCACACCTCTGCCAGGCCAACCTCACCGTAGCCGATTCCTGCGGGCAAAGGCGGGGGACCATCGCCGTCAATTCGCTGAACAAGTTTGACAAAACCCGGACCTAAACGTGTTGAATTCTGATGTTCAAGCATTACGATACGGGCTTTTGTTTGATCCGTTTTAGTGATTTCAGACAGACCGGGGACAAGACCTGTGTAGTCAAACAAGACATTAGAAAAACCTATTTTTTTGTCCCAAAAATCAAGGGCAATCTCCATATCACCCACCCCTATGCCGGCGTGGTGGACACCATAAAACATCTCAACCTCCTATGCGCTTCAACTTCTGATTTGCGAGTATTCTCAGTTCTCTAATAAACCTGCTTGCACTAGCGCCAATCGAATCGCCGACAGATCGTCTTCATCGGTAATTGGTAATCTTGGGGATCTCACAGCACCACCGCCTGGAATGCTCAACATTTTCATGGCAGCCTTTAGTTCGCTTTGGTAACCCCCATGGAGTCCCCGCCAACCACCAGGAGCCCACAAGGAGTTGAACAAGCTTTCAGTGGCAACTGCGTGCTTCTCGGCCGCCGCCCAATCACCCGCCCATACATCTTCCCAGTACTGGGCATCTGCACGCCCAAAAAGGGACCCCCCACCGATCATTCCATCGCCGCCGGTCTCCTTCAGGAAGCTTAGGCCTCTTAGGCTCATGAAATTACCAAAAACTCGGACCCGATCAAGGATTCGCTCAGCGGTAGCGAAAAATTGGTCGGCACTGGGCGTACTGTCCTTGAATGCGACGACCCCTTCAATGTCGGAAAGCCGATCTGCTAGTTCAGTACCGATATCAATTGAAGTTCCATGTGGCCAGTTGTACATCATGATCGGTGCTTCCACGCTGTGCGAGATTTTTTCGTAAAAGGCTACAGTTTCATTTTCAAGTGGTTTTACATATGGGGGCACTGATAAGGCGATACCCACCGCACCATTTTCCATTGCATGATTACCGATTTCAATCGACTCCTTGGCGGTCAATGCAGTAACCCCAATAACCACGTTGACGTGACTCTCAACTGCGCCCAATACGGTTTCTGCTACCGCAAGCCGTTCAGAAAACGTTTGCGAAAACCATTCTCCTGTTGTCCCGTTCACAAAGAGCCCATGCAGTCCTTCTTCAATGTACCAAGAGGTGAGTTGACTCAAGGATTCAAAATCAACCTTGTCGTCGTCAACGAAAGGTGTTGGGACAGCGGCCCAATATCCCTTCCAATCAATTGAGTCTCGATCCATTCTAATTTTCTCCTTAAGGTCGATTATCGAGTCATCAGCGGTAGGCCGCGGTCCACGGCATAACTCTGCGGAATGCGGAAATCCTTGTCCGCAACCATCGATTCTGCGAGCAACTGAGCCATCATGGGGCCAAGGGTGAATCCGGTTGTAGCGATGCACACGTGATATCCGGGTAGACTTTGTGACTCGCCCACTATGGGTGACAGATCATTCATGAAAGCCATGACTCCAGACCACGTACGAACTAGTCTGACATCTTGAAGCATCGGCATTACCCGTAGGGCAACAGCCGCATTTCCCGCCGCGCTTGCCCAGTAATTTGAATACCTCTGTGGTTGCAACTCAGGTCGGGCGGGCCACCCGCCACCGATAATGAACGTTCCCTTGGACGTTTGCTTGAGTGTCAACCGCCGTCCGATGTGTTGTAACATGGGCGTAAGAATCGGTTCACGCGGCTCAGTGACGTTTACGTGCAATCCCTCAGCATGGATTGGCAATGAATGCCCTAAGAGCATGCTGATGTCGTTAGCCCATGCACCTGCCGCATTGACAAGGCGACGCGCCTGGACAACTCCGCGTGAAGTCTGAACTATGAATCGAACCCCATCCTTGCCGTCAACTCTTTCAATCGAGGTAACCGCTGCTTGGGTGCGTACTTGAGCACCCAATTCCTGGGCCCGCATAAGGATCAGGGGGACGGCCAAGAGCGGATCGGCATGGCCTTCGCGGGGGCAAAAACTCGCGCCCTTTATGTCAGATGCCAGGTACGGCGCAAACTCTTTCAATTCCTTACCAGAAAGAACGTGAGTTTCGAGTCCAGCGGCCGCCTCAATTTTCTGTTTGCTATGAAGAAGTCGAAACTCTTCATCTGTTTCAGCTACCATCAGCCCACCTGTTTCGTGGACGCCTAGATCCACCTTGAGATCCCCTTCAAGACTTTTCCAGAGATCTGCTGCTTCAGTGTGCAAGCGCACTTCGGTCAGCAAACGATCCATGTCGTCTTTGGGGTCAGAACTTGTCAATTGGTGCAACGCGATTTGGAAATGAAAGCTCCCTGCATTGGTGCCAGAAGCTTCTCGATTAATTTCTCCTCGCTCCAAGACTAAAGATTCAACACCTCTCTGGCCAAGGAAGTACGCAAGAGAGGACCCGACAATCCCACCGCCCACGATAAGTACATCGACCTCCATTGGAAGCGGTTCCAAGAATTCAAAACTTGCACTCTGTGATTCCAATAATTGTTCGATCATGTTCCTAGTCCTCTCCTGGAGTGAAAAATTTCTCGGAAACAACAGATGAATCCGCGATTCTACCCAAAGGAATTGGTCTTAATGGGAACCGCGGAGTGTTCATGGGAATATCCTTCACATTCATCCCAGTTCTTGACGCAATTCGCGCGGCTATGTGTCGCTGACAGTTGCGCCCTTGGCACAATCCCATCCCGGCTCTTGTTAAAGACTTAATGCTCATGGTGTCGGCTCCGTAATGCATTGCAATATCTATTTCCCGAACCGTAACTTCTTCGCAGCGGCACACGATGGTCGATTCAGTAGCTAGCGAATATGCTCCATCTCCGAAACGATACATCCGATTTGTTGCTCTCACCAATTTTCGCTTTTGTCGTATCTTCTTTTGCTGATCAGCAATCTGCTTCTGGGCGATTGCCTGACTAACCTTTTTCTCTTCGAGAAGACAGTTAATGGCAGCGATTTTCCCTTGCGCCATGGCAACATAGACACCCTCGACTCCAGCTCCGTCTCCCACCGCCCACACGTGAGGCACTGAAGTTTTGCAATTCTCGTCTATAACGACGCAGAGCCCACCAAGGTCCTCATCCAGTGTTAACTCGCACCCAAGTAAGCGAAGTGCTTCAACTGAAGGGCTGAAACCATAACCCAAACAGAGCCCATCTGCCTCAATAATCTGCTCAGTTCCGGGAATTGGATTCCAATCCTTGTCCGAGGCAGCGTGCACGACCCTTTCCACGCAGCCATCACCCTCCGCTCGCACCACAATTCGACCGTAGGCCAGGGGGACTCTTTTTCTCAGCATGTTCCACCGGTAGCGCACAGCATCAACTAAAAGATGAATGTTTCCAGGGACTGCACCCAAAATTTTGACGATATCAGTAGCTTGAGGCGGAGGGCCTGATTCGAGCACCTGAACTAGATTTACACCGTAGCCGGACAATTGAGAGGGAAAGGCGAGCGCCAAGGGCCCGCTGCCTGCGAAAACTACTTTGCTTCCGATATTGATTTTTTGGGTCTTTACTAGTGTTTGCGCACCTCCTGCCGTAAAAACACCCGGTAATGTCCAACCAGGAAACACGATCGCTCTGTCAGCGGCTCCCGAAGCGATAATGATGTTCCGAGCGGTGATCTCTTGAGTCTGGCTTTCTCCTACCGAAAAAGTGATGCCCATTCCATCAATTGACGCAACAATGCAGTCAGTAAGAATGGTTGCATCTGATGCCTTGGCTGCATTGATCAACTCGGTCCCTCGATCGTAGTCCTTGCCGAGGCGAGCAATCTTCGGATCGACGACAAAGCCCGTCCCCAATTGCTTGTATATCTGACCGCCAAGTGACACCCGCTCCTCGAGTAAAACTGTTTTAAGCCCACCCGCAGAAGCCACGACTGCTGCCGACAGGCCACTTGGGCCACCTCCAACAATTGCAACATCAAAATCTTCCAGTGAGATGACGATCCTCCTTCGACTGCAAAAAGCACAGAACAGGTTGCAACGGAAGTCTATTCCGTTGCAACCTGTTACCGAGCATCGCTGATTTACTCTATTCAGGAGTCAAATCAGCAGGTTTGAGGTAGTGCGGGCATGATTCCACCTTGCTCAACTTCATACAATTCAGCCAATTGGCCGGACTCTTGAGCTGTACACAACCACTCATTGAGGTAATCTGCAAGCGCAGTGTTCCCCTTCTGAACAGCCCACGAACCATACTGAAGGGTCAGTGGATCTACGTCTACCCGCTTCAGCTGATCTGGGTTTGACGCATTGAACTGATCAAACAAGTAACTTTCAACCACGATTGCATTCGCACGACCCGTTGCAACTTCAAGGAACGCTCCACTCTGGTCAGGCATTTCGACCAAGGTCGCCTTCGGGAACTCTTCTGCGATTAGCTTTGCCGCCGTGGATCCTTGCAGCGCCGAAATCTTGAAGTCACCGCTATTCCAGTCCATTAGATTAGATGAGGGCTTGGAATCCGCACCAGCCACCAGAATTTGAGCATAGGGGACGTACTCTCGCGTGAAGTCAATGGACTCTGCACGCTCGGGAGTGTTGCTCAATCCAACTGAAACCATGTCAAACTGTCCAGCTTGCAATCCGGGGATTAAACCTGTGAAGTCAAGATCCTCGATCTCTAGTTCCACACCCAAATCGTCAGCTAGAGCATTGAGTAACGCAACGTCGTAGCCATCTGGCTCTCCTGCATCGTCACGGTACATCTGTGGCTTAAATTGCAATGTCATGCCAACCACGAGCTTGTCAGAATCGGATAAACCCAGATCCGCTGCTGCATCATCGGACGAACTACCGCAAGCGCTCAGGCTAAGTGCGATTACTGCACCCAGCGCCAGGCTTTTTATTCCATATTTTTTACTCATTGTTTCCTTCTCTCTTTTGTGTAGGAGCAGAATTCCTGCCCGCCTGTATTATTTTGATTGCCGAAAAGAAATACGTATTTAAGAATCACCATGCACCTCAATCAACTTGTTTATCCGGGTTGATCTCCTGGAGGTGAGAAGCGTCGCAAAAAATCCATTAGTTGGCGTTGATAGAGTTTTTTCTAGTGTGCGGAACATGAAGTCAAGTACGAATGCCAGCACCACGTAGATAATTGCCGCCGTGGTGAAAAGTACAAACGGCTGGAAATATGTTGCATTAAGATTTTGTGTGACACGCACGATTTCGACAAGTCCTATGACAGTGAAAACAGATGTGTCCTTCACCATTCCTATGAACATGTTACCAATATTAGGAATTGCTATCTTGGTCGCTTGCGGAAGTTTCACGGAAAAAAATACTCTTCCGCTTGACATCCCTAAAGCCAATCCAGCTTCATTTTGACCAAGTGATAATGCTGTCAATGCAGAGCGAAAGATTTCAGCGAAGAAGGCGGAATATAGTAGCGTTAAGGCAATCACGCCGGCTTGGAACGTTGAGAAGTTATAACCTACCAGTAGCGACCAACCGAAGTAGACCCAAATGACGCTGACTAGTGCTGGAATACCCCGGAAAATGTTGATGTAAGCGGCTGCAAGAATCGATCCTGGTCGTCTCCCCATTCGTCCAAGCGCGAGAAGCATGCCAAAGACCATGGAGAGAACAAGTGCAACAGCGGAGACCTGTAGAGCAGTGACCAGCCCCCACCAAAACATATCGCGGTTATCCCAGACGAGTCCCCAATCATAGTTGACACTGCGAGCAGAAAAAGGCGTCATAGCACGGATCCCATGAAAGCTTGGGTGCGTGGGTGACTGCATGACTCAAAAAACCCGCGCCCCCCGGTTTCTACTATTCGTCCTTCTTCCATAAACACATTGTGATCCCCTACTTCGCGCGCAAATCCTAATTCATGAGTGACAACGACCATGGTCATTCCCATAGTTGCTAGTCGACGCATGACACTCAAAACTTCGCCGACTAGTTCCGGGTCAAGTGCAGAAGTCGGTTCGTCAAACAGCATTACTTCCGGGTCCAAGCTCAACGCTCGAGCGATTGCAACACGTTGCTGTTGTCCACCAGACATTTGAGCGGGAAAACTACCCGACCATTGCAAGAGGCCAACATCTCGCAAACTTTGCGCAGCTTTTTCTTCAGCGTCACGACGCGACATTTTCTTCACCGAGCGAAGGGGCAGTGCGATGTTATGAATTGCAGTCAAGTGTGGGAAAAGGTTAAATTGTTGAAAGACCATCCCGATTGAACGTCGCAGTTCCAGGGGTCGACCTCTGATAACTGACTCTTCCGTGGGATCTCCCGGGCCGTACTCAACTCCATTAAATTTCACTGATCCTGAGCTCGGTACCTCTAGAAGATTGATTGATCGCAAAATCGTAGACTTCCCAGAGCCTGAAGGGCCAAACAGCACGACATGTTCGCCTTTGCTTACCGTCAGGTTTATTCCGTGGAGAACTTCATTTGTCCCAAACGTCTTTCGGACATCTCTCAACTCGACCGAGACTTCACCCAAAGTAGAATCTGTCACCGCGTTGGTTGCCACAGACACCCCAATTTGTTCGGTTGGCGCACTAATCTTGCATAGCGCGCACACCATACATGATTTCCGGTCTTCATCTCCGCTCTTTTGCCGCACCCTTAACCACATTGTTACGAACGTTTAAGTCAGCCACCCACCATCGACAACGAGGGTGTGTCCACAAACGTAACTTGCTGCATCTGAGGACAAGAAAACGCATGCTTCACCAATTTCATTTGGCTCCCCCAACCGTTTCATTGGGATTTTTTTTTCTGCCATTTCCTGAAGTTGCTGATCAGTTGACAGTTGCTTAGTCAGCTTTGTTGCAACAGTGCCCGGCGCTATTGCGTTCACCCTGACCCCAGCGGGAGCAACTTCCTTGGCAACTGCACCCACCAGAGAACGAACAGCCCCTTTGGAACTGTCATACACGGTCATGTGTCCAGTGGAAGCAGTAAAACTTGACGTGGATGCTATCGCGATTATCGCGCCGCTTCCCCGCTTCGCCATACATTTGAAGGCAGCCTGTATTGTAAAATACGTGCCTTTGACATTTACTGAATAGAGCCAGTCGAATTCAGTTTCCGTTACCAAGGCGAACGACTTCTCGAAGGCAACACCGGCATTGGCTACGACCGTGCTTAATGGAGTGTCTCGATCTATCTCTTCAATTTGCCTACTCAGATCGCGAACATCTGTCACGTCAACAAAGGCATGTGAAACGTCAAAACCCTCGGCGACAAGGTCTCGAACCGTTTGTTGCAAGGGCGAATCCTCTAAATCAGCGGCAATCACGTGATAACCCTTTCGGCCAAAAGCCCACGCAATTCCTGCGCCTATACCCTGAGCCGCTCCAGTAATTAGAACATTCTTGACTTCATTCATGTTGCCAGGTCCTTCCCGTACATAGGTATTAGTGGATACACGATGAACACTAAATGATCAGATACCTTTCGTAGCTTGTGAAATAATCGAAGTTAGAAGAAGATCACCTCAACCACGTCCTACGGCATGAATTAAGCACGGATGAAAGTCCGCTGAGGTGACCCGAAACGCTCGCCGTAGTAGTCACTTAAATCTATTCAGTGCAAATTTCGATAAGTCTCGGCTGGATCTGTCTGTGAGAGCCAATTCTGCAAGAGTGTGCCCCATAAGCGGTCCGGCAGAAAATCCCATTGCGGGGAATAGTCCAAAAAAAGCACCTGGTGTCCCGGGAATCTCGCCCAGCATCGGCCGATGGTCCGGTGTTTCGTTTCCCACCCCTATCCAGGTTCTAATCACTTTCACAGAGGAAAGAGCTGGGACCACTTTCAAAGCCACACCCAAATTGGATCTCAAAGATTCAGGACTCAACGACGCCACTCCATTTTTGTCAACATGTGCTGGCCAACCACCTCCAATCAGCAGTGAACCTGATTTAGCCTGTTTGAGCGTGAGTTTCCCACCGGTAAAATAGAACAGGTAACTCACAAATTTTTCGACCTGCTCGGTCACGCTTACTTGGACCGGGCCATCCACTATCGATTGGCTCGGGACTTGTGACTGGCTAAGCCTGGACAGTGCCTCGCGTGAAGTGAGCACCAATGTTTTGCACCGGTATTCCCCCTCGCTTGTGGTGAGAGAAAAACCACTCCCCTGCCTTTGCGCATGCACGAGTTCAACCCCTGTTCGAATTGATGCCCCATTTATCCGAGCTTGTCGAGCAAAGGCTGGTGTGGCCAATAACGGGTTGGCCTTGCCCTCAATCGGACAAAAAGCCGCCCCAATCATATTTTCTGAGACATATGGCGCCTTGGCGTGCAATTCATCTTTGTTTAAAAGTACCGAGTTGATCCCTACAGATTTTTCTAGTTCAACTTTAGCGTGAAGTTGCTTCAGATCCTCTTCAGTTTCAGCAACCATAATCCCGCCGTGGAATGAGGTCTCCAAGTCAGTGTCTAACTCGCTTGACAGAGTCGACCACACCTTTACGGAATCTGCCAGAAAAGACAGTGCTGGCAGAAAACTTGTTGCCCAATCAATCCCCAACTGCTCAAATGGCTCAAACTGAATCTGCCCATGCAAGCTCCCCGCGTTCCTACCCGAAGCTTGGGTATTGAGATCTGACTTTTCTAAAAGTGCGACATCCGCACCACTTTTTGATAGATAGTACGCGGCCGAAGCGCCCGTGATACCTCCGCCGACAACTATGAACTCAAACTGTTTAGTCGAAGGCGTGGCTCTTGATTTGTTATCCACCAGTCTTACATTACTATCAGAATCAAAATTGTGTACATAGGAGAAATGATGAGCAACGAATTCAATGGCAGTTACGGAGTCCTAGTGACCCCCTTCACCCGAAATGGGGAATCAGTCGATTTTCAGGCGCTGCACAATTTGCTTGACTGGCAAATTAGTTGCGGATCGCCTGGGATAATCATGATGGGCACGACCGGAGAGTTTCTTACGCTGAGTGACGATGAACGCTCCGCAGTTATTGAGTCAACCGTTACTCACATTGCCGGTCGTATCAACGTTCTAGTAGGAACTATGAACGCGTACACGCCTAACGCAGTTCGTTATAGCAAGCAAGCCCAAGACCTAGGAGCGAACGGTCTCATGGTCCTCCCGCCTTATTATTACACCCCGACCGAGGACGAAATCTACAATTATTACAAGGCAATCTGCGAAGCAACGTCAATCCCAATCATGATTTATAACAATCCATTTACCTCAAATATCGACATGTCCGCCTTATTCGTTGCCAAATTAGCCAAGTCTTTTGAGCAAATTAGATACATCAAAGAAGCCAGCATGGACGTTGCGCGTGTCTCGGATGTTATTGATGCCTCTGAAGGAGTCGTTAAGGTATTTGCGGGTGAACGTGTTGTCGAGTCATTTTTATTAGGAGCCACCGGCTACGTCAATCCGTATGCAAATTATATTCCCGAAGCTTCAACCGCAATCTGCAACCTTCTTGCCGCTGGACAGATTGACGATGCACGCACGTTAAGCAAGTACATCAATGAAATTGACCACATCATTGCCGAGGGGCACCCCACTTACGGGCACCAATGCTATTCAAAGGCGCTTGCAGCGCTTAGGGGATATCCCGTCGGAGACGTTCGACCACCATTGACCACCTTTGCTGGCCTTGGCGAAGAAGGTGTTCGTCGGATCAACCTAATTGAGCCACTTATTGATGCATTAAACGCAGAACTCGACAAGATCTTCTAGCCACCAGGGGCTCTTCCATCTGTTGGGTAATGACACATGAGAGATGAGCGAAAAATGAATTCCAGTAATATCGAAGGTGATCATCTTCAATTATTGATTGACCAACAAGCAATACAGAATTGCATAATAAAGTACTGCTACTACTTTGACACAAATCAACCTGATCAACTTGTACAAATTTTCACTGATGACGCATCCATCGATTACGGGCCCGAGGTCAAAACCTTAAAAGGTCATCCAGAGATCTTGGCGACTATTTCACATGGATTGACACACACTTTTGCCGCTACCAGCCACCACGTCTCGAATTTCATGGTCGAGGTGACAGATTCCCAGTCAGCAACTCTCATTTGTTATTTATATGCGTGGCACCAATATAAGGAAACTGGGAATGTTGGGTACTTATGGGGTCAATACAGTCTCCACTTAAAACGCGTCCGTAACCACTGGAAAATTTGCGATCTCGTTCTTAGAGGAACCGCCACGCAGGATTTTCATCGGGCAAATATGCATTCAATCGGTCGAATGAATTAGCGGATATATGAAGCGCCATTAACATCAAGAGTCGCACCGGTTAAATGGCGACATTTACCGGACGCTAAAAATACGGCTAAATTCCCTAGCTCATCCGGCGTCACTAACTCGCCCAAAACGAGACTCGATTTCATTTTTTCTTCACCACCACGAATAACAGCGGCTAAGTCGGACATCCTTGTCTTAACGATTCCCGGTGCGATGATGTATGCCAGCACGCCCTCTTTCGCATAGCTAGTTGCGATAGTTTGTGTAAACGCCTTGATAGCCGCCTTGGAAGCGGCATAAGCAGACAAACTTGGTAGCGATGATCCTTTTTGGCCAGACCAACTCGACATCGAGATAAGCACTCCTCCTCCATTGGGCACGAAGTGCGCAACCGCCTCTCGCACTAAACTAGCCGGTTCAAGAACGTTTACTTGCATGGTCGCCTCCCAACCGGAATCCCACTGTTCGTGGCTTCCTTCTAGCGGGGTTTCAATATTCACGGCGGCGTTATTTACCAAGATATCGATTTTGCCCACCGCGGAAATGGCATCTTCCCAAAGCTCACGTGCAGATCCGGGAACCGATAAATCGGACCCAATAAACACTTTCCTCTCTTCGGGCACCCCTTTAAGGTTTTCCTGAGCCCCTTCGTGGTCGGAGCCGTAATGTGCCACAACGGTTGCACCCGCATCACCTAAAGCATTCGCAATAGCGGCTCCAATTCCCCGGGAGGCCCCGGTCACGAGCGCGGTCTTACCCGATAAGTCGTACGAATTATTACGTGACATTTTAAAAGGCTCCGCAATCTACTGGGATCATTTGACCTGTGATTCCTGCCGAACTGTCACTCGCCAGGAACGTAATCGTATTTACAACATCCTCGACCGTTGCAAGCCGGTGAAGAGCGGTTCCCTTTGCAAGATCTTCTAACGCTTCGCTAGCCGATAGACCAGTTAAACTCGCTCGGTCCGCCATCCTACGGATCAGTGCCTCAGTCGCGATTGGGCCCGGCCCTACTCCATTCACGCGAATTCCTCTGGACCCAAGATCCAGAGCTGCAGATCTAACAATTCCCAGTGCCGAATGCTTACTCGCAACATATGCCGCGATATTTGGGTCCCCTCGCCAAGAATTCATAGACCCGGTAACAATAATTGCTCCGCTTCCTTGATGAAACAAAGAGACTGAGTGCTTAATGGTGAGCATTAAGCCGGTGGAATTGACCGAAAAAACCCTGTTCCAGGTATCCAAATCGATGTTTTCTGTCGCGGTCCATTCCGGGACTGTTCCAGCGTTTGCACACACAATGTCAATCCTGCGAGACTTTTCCGCTATCAGGTCAAAGGACTCCCTAACAGATTGTTCCGATGTAACATCGCATTCCATTGAGACTGCTTCGTCAGACTCCGTTTCAACGCAAGCTTGATCCAGGATGTAGACGGTCGCTCCGCGAACCAGCAGACGTCGCGCGATTGCCGCACCGATGCCCTGCGCTCCGCCTGTAACAACTGCAACTTTGTTGTGAAAGAAGTCGCTTTCCGAACTTGCTGCGTGCGTCATACGAACATCAGTGGCTCCCTAAATATTTTCACCGTCGCGTACTTTTTCCTAAGAAATTATAATAGACTCCACGAATACATGTTGTGGAAATGGTCGGCGTGGGATTAGCAGCGAGGGATTAGCAGTGAACGCCATTGATAAGGTTCGTGATTTACCTGACGCCATTGCCGATTTTGTTCACGAGGGTGACACCATTGCGATGGAAGGATTTACACACTTAATTCCATTCGCGGCGGCACATGAAATAATCCGCCAACGGATTACACACCTTACAGCGGTTCGACTAACCCCAGATCTTATTTACGACCAACTTATTGGTGCAGGCTGTATTAGTAAACTAGTGTTCTCTTGGGGCGGTAATCCCGGAGTGGGATCGCTGCACCGGTTCCGTGATGCAATTGAAAATGAGTGGCCGTGCAAATTAGAAATCGAAGAACATAATCATGCCGGTTTGACTAATCGGTACATTGCTGGGGCATCGGGGCTCCCATTCACAGTAATGCGTGGCTACTTTGGCACTGACTTAATGCACAACACAAGAAATGTCGCACAAATCACTTCTCCGTTTGGAGATGAAGCAATCACAGCAGTTGCTGCTATCAACCCGGATGTAACCATAATTCATGCACAGCAAGCTGATCGCGCTGGAAACATAATGATGTGGGGAATCGTTGGCGTTCAAAAAGAGGCGGTTTATGCGGCCAGGCACGTGATCGTTACGGTCGAGGAGATTGTAGAATTTTTTGAGCCGAAATTTAATTCAGTGATCATTCCATCGATTTTAGTTTCCGCTGTCTGCGTGGTTCCTGGAGGAGCGACCCCTTCTTATGCGCTTGGCTATTATGGGCGCGATAACTCGAAGTACATTGAATGGGCAGACACAAGTAAAGATCGTGCAGCTTTCGAAAATTGGTTGCACGCTGAGATCTATGATGGGGTTAAATCACATGACTCTTGATAATTCGCTACGGTGGTCATCTGATGAAATTATGACTATTGCGGCCTCGCGAACATTGCAAAACGGACAAACATGTTTCGTGGGAATCGGCATTCCGAGCACGGCAGCAATCCTCGCCAAGTCCACAACTGCTCCCGATTTAATTCTTCTCTACGAATCCGGAACATTCGATACAAATCCTCGTAATTTGCCTCTATCCATTGGCGACGGCGAACTCGCGGAAAGTGCTCTGATGGTGGTATCCATGCCAGAGATCTTCAACTACTGGCTACAGTCAAGCAGAGTCGACTTGGGATTTTTGGGCGCGGCTCAGATCGACAAGTTCGCGAATCTCAACACTACCTTTGTAGGCAATACCTACGAGTCACCCACTGTCAGGTTACCCGGCGCCGGTGGTGCGTCTGAAATTGCTGCTGAGTGCGCGCAGACCACCGTCATCGTAAAGCAAAACTTACGCACTTTTGTTGACAAAATTGATTTTATTACTTCAGTGGGATTTGGGGATGGCTCCAACTACCGGAAGGAAAATGGATTGCGTGGAAAGGGTGTGACGAAGGTTATTACCGATATCGGGATACTTGAACCTGATTCACAATCCTGTGAGCTAATTCTGACACATTTGCACCCGCACACCACTTTGGACCAAGCCGTAGAAAATACCGGATGGGAATTAAAAGTGGCCGAAAACTTGAAGTTTGTTCCTGCCCCGACTGAAGACGAATTACAGCGAGTAAGAGCACTTGTTGCTACTTCTGATAAAAATTAAGTTCCCCATTATCTGTAATCAGTCGGTTAAGCTTCATTAAGGCTCGGTCACGTCGATTCACATTTTCTGTCCATTTATCATTGAGGAAAAGCCCCTCCATGCTTGCGGCTATCTTCTCGACTAGTTCGTCTGACCAACGCTCGCTTTGCCCGCGATCAGCTCCCATGCGGTAGTAACTCTCACCCATTCGTGCAACATGAGCGGTGATTCCACCTTCAACATTAAGGGTAGATGTTCCGAATGGGCCGACGACGGACCAACGTCGACCCAAACCTTGGGTGACCACTATGTCTAAATCGATTGGATCAACCACACCCTCCTCTACAAGGGCATATGCCTCGCGCAACATCGCTCCTTGAAGACGATTGAAAACAAAACCTTCTATCTCCCTCATGACCAGAATTGGACTCATGTTCAGTTCCCTGAGTATCTCTTGAGCACGTGCGACTGTATCTCCAGACGTAAAACTTGCAGGCACCACTTCTACAACTGGAAGCAGATAAGGCGGGTTCCCTGGATGGACTACTAAGCATCGCGTGCGAGTAGATAAGTCACTCGTGAAACTGGAAATTTTTAGGGCCGAAGAAGAACTTGCGATTATTGCACTGTTGCTAGCTAGGGCTTCAAGGGTGGCAAAAAGGGCCTTTTTTATCTCCAGTTGCTCCGGCGCGCATTCTTGAATGTATTCCGCACCCTCTAGGCTTTCTGCCAAATCTAGCGATGTAGATATTCGACTACAGACAATGTCAGCGCCTTCATTGAGCAGACCCTCTTCTTGCAATACCTGCAGCCGCTCATTCACGCCCTGAGTGAAAATATCCAAACGTGATTGCTCGAGGTCATAAACTTTGACTGTATTTCCCGCACGCGCAAATACTATTGCCCAGCCAATTCCGATACTTCCCGAACCTACAACTGCAAAATGTCTCGTCATTCGGCTCAATCAATTTCCATATATTTCCGCTGATATGCTCTCCAAGTTGTCGCCCACTTTTCAGGGTCGCTTAGATTGGCTCCGCTCAACTGATGCACCGGTTGATTGTGTGGCGCGCTTTTTACAAGTTCCGGATTCTCTCGCGCTTCGGTACATACAATTTCTAGAACGTCAATCCAATAATCAAGATCCTCTATTGACCAAAGTTCACCTGCCTCAGGGGTAAAGGGCTCGGGGATAAACCATGGTTCGTGGCTCAGCCAATATCCATCAATGCCATAGTCCGGCATGCGGTTCTGAATATCGATTGTTGTCACTCCCGTCTCCTGTGTCAACTCCCCCAGGCTGTATCGCGTCATTTCCAGCCGACGCTGAGTAAGTTCGGGCAGCCCCTTAGTGATTCCCGGAATCGACAAAATCCTTTTCTCCATGTAGTTATTGGCAAGTACTGAAATATTGGCAGCGTCTCTTAGCCCCTCAATCCCCATTGCTCGAGTCCATGAATAGGCACGAATTACGGTAGGGACATTTCCCCAGAATTCTCGAACTCTACCGATGCTTAGATCCCCTGCGTCCCGGAGCTCGTAGGAGCCGCCTTCATTTCGCTCCACTAAAGGTCCAGGCAAAAATGGGATTAGCTCTGACGTGCAGCCGTACGCACCCACCGCAGGACCACCCCCACCCTTCGGTCCACCAAATGTTTTGTGCAACATAAACATGCACGCATCAAAACCCAGATCAGCGGCACGAATCCGGGTCATAACCCCATTAAAATTTGCGTGATCATAGAAGCAGAGACCGCCTGCTTGATGTACCACCTCAACCCACTCGCGGATATTTGGATTGTAGATTCCAATATCGTCGGGGTTGTTAACCATTAATGCGGCCGTGCGCGATGACACAACGGATTTAAGCGCTTCCAGAGAAGGATAGCCGTTCTCTTCTAGCGGAAGTGTGATTACCTTAAATCCGGCAGCCGACGCAGTCGCTGGATTGCATGGGTGCGCCTGTGATGTGGTGATGATTTCATTTCTCTGCGCCAACTCGCCGCGAGATGCGTGAAAAGCCCGTGTAATGCACGCCTGAATGTAGGCGGCATCTGCCCCTCCACCGGCCTGAAAAACAAACTTGTCTAGACCAGATAGTTCGCGTAGCAGGTGGTCAAACCGACTGACTACTTCAAGGGAGCCCTGCAGCGTCTTTTCGTCCTGGTGAGGGTTAATCTCTGCTACATATGGTTGGTAGACAATTTTTTCATTAACACGTGGATTATATTTCATCGTGCAGGTGCCGAATAGGCTGATTTGCATCATCCCAAGTGTCTCTTGGGATAGGTGCAAATAGTGTCTTTGAACTTCAAATTCTGACAATTGCGGTAAACCTAAGGCCGAGGTTCTACGCATTGAAAGGGGGATTAGATCCTCTGGACTACCCACGACTTCAGAGATAGCGGGCTCCGTAATGGGCAGAGCCACTCCCTGGCGCCCCTCAGCGCCGAGTTGCATAACCAATGGTTCATCCCAGACCGGTGCGTGATATTTGCGGATTCTTGACTTTATCATTTCGTCACTTCCTCGAGCGCTGCAACTAAGGTATCCAAGTCTTCCTGCGTGTGAATTTCGGTCACGGAATATAGCGCGGACTGGCCAAGCTCAGGAAAATCTTCGCTGAGATCTTTTCCGCCAAATATTTTATGCGTCATTAGTGCCGTGTTGACCTCTGCAACTGTCTTGTGGGTCGCATCGAAATTCACAACAAACTCCTTAAAGAAATCAGTTCGCCAAGGGACGGATAACTTGGGTATTTCAGCTATTTTGAGCGCTGCGTAGTGAGACCTCTCAAGTATCGAGTGCCCAATTGACTTGAAGCCCGAAGGTCCCATAAGTGACATGTAGGTTGCGTTTGCGACCGCCCATAAATAAACGGAGTTTCCTGTCCAGTCATTTCCATCTTCACGAGATCCATAAGAGGATTGTTCAAATAGCGTGAGAGCAAACGCCATTTCGCCCTGTTCAATCGTGTCAGTCAAAGACACCTGCAAAGTGGGGTATTCCCGCGCGTAACGTTCCTCATCGCGGGTGGCAATAAACCCGCCAACTCCACCCCCACAATTCATGTGCACCCCAAGTGGTTGAGTGGTTCCCACAACAATGTCGGCGCCGTACTCGGCTGGTGAAGCAAGAACACCCAGCGAGATAGGATCCACACCGACAATGGCCTCCACGCCAAATTTATGGGCGAGGTCGCAGATAGCCCTAGCTTCCTTTTCAATAACGCCCAAATAATTTGGATTATCGAAATAGACGGCTGTGACTTCGTGGTCAATCTTGCTTTCCAAATCTCGCAAATCCAGACGGCCAGATTGTGGATCAACTTCAACCTGGACAATCTCAATAAATCCGTCCAGTTCCGCGTATCCACAATATGTTTTGAGCACAGCCAGCCGCTCAGGATCCATAGATCGCGGTATTAACACTTTATGGCGCTTGTTCATTCGCGAAGCCATGCGAATTGCGTGACCGCCAGCTGTTCCAAAACTGTACAGAGGTAATCCGACAAATTCCATGCCAACTAGTTCACCAATTTGACTAGCGAATTCAAACCACACCTGGTTTCGACCGTGATCGGAGGAAGGGGTGCCCCACACTGATGTGAGGAACTCCGTCCGTGTCACCATCTCATCACAAATCGCGGGCACATAATGTTGCCAACACCCGGCACCTAAAAAATTTAGATAGTCCTCACACGATATATTCCGTTTGAGAATACCGCTCACGTGACGATAAAGACTCGCCTCAGATTTCAGCGGCTCGGGGAAATTCCATTCACCTGTGTAAAGATGCTCTGCTGGAATCTGCTCAAAGAGCTCATCGATATCACCCACTTCTGCCACACGCAACATCTCTTTATAACTCTCTGGTGCAGAGTTTGCCATGAACGGATGAGCCGTTGGAACTTTCGAACCAATTTTTGTCATGTTGTCACTTTCTCCTAGTGTTCCACAACTACCTTAGATCATTACTGGATGTGCGCCTGTTGCTGAGATGAGACTGCACAACGTCGTTCGTCCTGGGGATGTGTGCACTTCGCGGTAACCTGTTAAAAATGAGCCCTCAATATTTTCGTCAAGGTCAACCAAGAGTCGATTTGGGACAATTCCTGACAGTTTTTTGCTTCCAGCCAATATATAGATGTTTTCTTCCCCAATCCTTTCCAAAACCGGGAGACTAAGTTGTTGATTCCCCCTGCCCAGAAGAAAACCTTGTCCACCGATCACACCTAGAAAGAGAAATGACTTTGGATAGCTTTCTAACAAAGCAAGTATTTCAAGTTCGCTCAAATCTTCACCAACGATTGCACCATTGTAAATTGCATCTACTCCAATAAGTGAACCCGAAATTCCTGCTGCTTGGAGGATCAAACTGGTGGTTCGACCGGGGCCAAAGAGGTACAGGACATCTGGATCAAAACTTTCCGACAATGCAACCGCTAACTCAAGGACTCCCAATTCCTGATGTGGATTTGACAGCTTGGGGCTCTGGAGCAACGATCGTGAATTTAGTGTTAGCGCCAGACCAAAAAACTCAGACCCAATTCCTGCTTGGTCCGCTTCTGGATGCTCACAAGTAGTGACGGCATCCAATATCTCCACATGTATCTCCGCTGCCCCACGTGCACTCACATGATCGATCAGAATCTGTGCCGCGTTTTCGGGATAGGAAGCGAACACACCACTACGCATTTTTACTCCCGCAGGTATCCCAATTAACGGTACCTTTGGACCCGACACAGCGTATATGTCTCGCGCAGTTCCATCTCCCCCTGCAAAGAGAATTATTTCCACATCAAGATCAAGCATGGATTGAACCACCCCGCGAGTATCTTCGGCGGAGGTTCGCCCACCCGCTTTTCCGTCACTCACTGGGCCCGATTGCGTGTATTCGATGCCAAGTTGATCAAGTAAATCACCGCCCATTTCACCATGGGGAGAGACGAAGCTAAAACTTTCCCTGAAGGCGACAAGTGGTTTAAACGCGCGCAATGCTCGTTCCCTGGCTACCGGACTTGCCCCTCTAGCCAGCGCCCTAGTGAAATTGTCATGATCAGTTCCGTGTAAGCCAACTTTGCCACCCATGCCAGCGATCGGGTTGAAAAGGAAGCCCACGGAAACAGATCTGGGTTTTGACATTGGCTACATCCGACCTAGTTCAGCGGCCACCTCATCAGCCGCTCTGCGAGTTGTTGTCACCATCGTCTCAATTTCTTCTTCCGTGACAATAAATGGTGGCGAAAACGCGATAGTGTCCGCAGCAGGCAGTGCTCGAGTGATCACACCCAACTCCATGGAGCGCCTTGTGATTCGAGCTCCAACTTTTTCACCGGCATCAAAGGCCACAGCAGGTGACCTTGATGCCACAAATTCAACCGCGCCGATTAATCCTGTCCCGCGCACCTCACCCACTAACGGGTGCTCTGAGAACTCTTCTCGCAAACGCTTCTGGAGATACTCTCCGCGAGTTCCCGCCTGATTCACCAAACCGTCCCGCTCAATAATATCCAAATTGGTCAGTGCGGCTCTAGCAGCCAACGGATGAGAGGAGTACGTATACCCATGACCGAAAGCGCCGTATTTTTCACTGCCTTCCATAACAACATTCCAAATCTTCTGTGAGATTATGGAGGCAGACAGCGGGACATAGGCCGAGGTGATCCCTTTCGCCACAGTAATTATGTCTGGCTTCATTGAAAAGACGCCCGTGCCAAAAGTTTCCCCTAATCGACCAAAGCCAGTTACCACTTCATCTGCAATCAGCAAAACGTCATATTTCTTCAAGACTTTTTGAATGGCAGGAAAGTACTCATCCGGAGGAACCAAGACGCCACCAGCCGCCTGTATGGGCTCCGCAAAAAAAGCTGCAACGGTATCTGGTCCCTCATCAAGAATAAGTTTCTCTAAATCGTCAGCCAGAGCCTCTGAGAAATCTGCATCAGTCATGCCCTCTTCCTTTTCCCACAAACGATGTGGGGGACGGGTATGTCTCACCATGGCGAGTGGCAGATCAAAACCTTCGTGTAGATTCTTCAAACCAGTTAAGCCTGCTGAGAGAACCGTTACTCCGTGGTATCCCCGCGTGCGGGCAATAAGTTTCTTCTTCTCGGGGCGACCAAGTGCGTTATTATAAAACCACACGATCTTCGCGTTTGTGTCATTTGCATCGGAGCCACTGCTTCCATAAAAGACTTTCGCCATAGGGACTGGGGACATAGAAATTAAGCGGGCCGCGAGTTCAGCTGCAGGTGCGGTAGCCATTGCAGTGAATGCCTGATAGTAACTCAAGGTTTTTACTTGATCCGCCATCGCATCTGCCATCTCTTCATTTCCGTAGCCGATGTTTACGCACCATAGACCTGCCATCGCGTCTAAGTATGACTTTCCATCGAGGTCAAATAAAGTTGAATCTTTTCCTCTTGCGATAAACATAGACCCGTTTTGTTCGTGGGCCTTTAAAGCAGTAAATGGATGAAAGAAAAACTTTTTATCCTTTTCACTCAAAGTGTACTGATTTTGGGTGCTCATTTAATCCTCGCCTTGAATGTTCGTCATGCGAATTCCCACGGATTTAAATCTACCGGTTAATCTTAATTTGCGTGTAGGATACGACCATATTTTTTATCCGAAAAAGGAATTCTAAATGCCAGTTACTGAAAAAATTGAACTACAAGACCCAACCCTATTGAGAGACAGTCTTTTTATTGCAGGAGAATGGACTCCCTCCTCGGACGACAGTAGGACGGTCGTTACCAACCCAGCCACCGGTCAAGTTATAGCCGAAGTGTCAATGGCGACCGCAGAAGATGTACAGCGGGCGATCAATTTTGCTGACTCAGCTTTCAAATCTTGGGCGCAAATGACAGCCATTGCTCGAGCGAAAATTATGCGAAACTGGTTTCAATTGACCCTAGACAATGTGGAAGATCTTGCTCGAATCTTAACCAGCGAACAAGGAAAGCCACTCGCTGAGGCTCGTGCAGAAATAATATATGGAGCTGGGTTTATTGAATGGTACGCTGAAGAAGGAAAACGACTTTATGGAGAAACGATTCCCACCAATGTAGTGGGACGGCGGCTATTGACTATTCGTCAGCCGATTGGGGTGACAGCCGCTATCACTCCATGGAATTTTCCCATGGCCATGATTGCTCGCAAAGCCGGACCAGCTTTGGCCGCTGGATGCCCCATGATTATCAAGCCGGCTACGGATACTCCTCTGTCCGCTCTGGCGATGGCTGTTCTTGCTGAAAGGGCAGGTGTTCCCAAAGGAATTCTGAGCGTAATTGTAGGGAACCCGAAAATTATTGGAGGAAAAATAACTTCCAGCTCGGTGATTAGAGCACTCAGCTTTACGGGCTCCACTGAAGTGGGCAAGAAATTGATGGCCGACTGCGCTGGCACTGTGAAGAAAGTCGCAATGGAACTCGGAGGAAACGCACCACTCATTGTTTTTGATGACGCGGATATAGAACTCGCGGTGAATGGTGTCATTGCTTCAAAGTTTAGAAATTCAGGGCAAACTTGTGTCTGTGCAAACAGGATTCTCGTGCAGTCTAGTATCCATAATGAATTCATCGAAGCGCTAATTAATGCGGTGGCCCAACTCAAAGTGGGAAATGGATTGAACGATGACACTAGTCAAGGCCCCTTAATTAATGAGATGGCCATCGATAAAGTTCATGCTCATGTCGAAGATGCTCTGTCAGGGGGTGGAAAATTGATTTTGGGAGGTAAACGCGCAAGCATTGGTGGAACCTTTTACGAACCCACGATCATTACGAATGTAAATGAAGACATGCTCGTTTCACGCGAAGAGACTTTTGGCCCACTAGCCGGGGTCATAAAATTCGAGACCGAAGAGGAAGCTATTAGAATTGCGAATGCCACTCCCTTTGGTCTTGCAGCGTACTTTTTTACTTCAGATTTGGGGCGCACCTGGAGGGTAGGAGAAGCACTCGAAGCGGGTGTCATCGGAATTAATACCGGATTAATCTCGTACGAAGGCGCGCCCTTCGGCGGGATAAAGGAATCTGGAGTTGGGCGCGAAGGCTCACTTCACGGAATTGACGAGTTTCTTGAAATCAAATACTTATGCATAGACGGTCTGACTGAAAAATAGTCACGCTTGCTGTGCTACCTCAACAAATCTCGCTCAATTTGTCTCGCACACGACTGCAACTTGGGCAGAAACTCTTCGATCAGCCTTTCGATCGAAACACGAGAAGCATGTGCACTAACGTTCACTGCGGCTATGACTTTTGCTCCATTACCGATTATTGGAACTGCCACAGACTGAACTCCTTCTTCTAACTCTTGCTCGTTCACTGCCCAGCCCTGCTTCCGAACTTGAATGATGATTTGTCTCAGTTCATTAGCGTCAATTACCGTTCGTGACGTCAGTTTTTCCCGGTGCGTATTCTCCAAATACACATCCAACTCCTGCTCAGGGAGAGATGAGAGAAGAATTCTTCCCATAGAGGTTGCGTACGCCGGCAATTGGTGTCCCGGAGAAAGGTTGACTCTCATTATTCTGTTACTCGCTGCTCGACAAATATAAATTATATTTTCATCTTCCAGAACCGATGCGGAGCACGACTCTCGCACGTCAGTGGCGAGAGTCTCCAAGTGATCTTGGGCAATCGATACCAAATCAAATGACGACAAATAGGCGTAACCCAACTCCAATACCTTCGGCCGAAGGAAGAAATATCTCCCCGAGCTGCCGACATAATTTAGAGATTCTAGAGTCAGTAAGAAACGCCGCGCCGTCGCCCGCGTGAACCCAGTTAACTCGGCAACCTCAGAAAGCGTCAGACGAGGATTTCTCTCGTTGAAAGCTGTTATGATGGCCAGTCCACGATCCAGAGATTGGACAAAGTCTTTCGACTTCTCGTGCATTTCGGGCTTCATGACAACCTTTCTTCTTCCGCCCGACAGTCTAGTGGATGACACAATTCGAGTGATTACCAATCCTCCTCCATTTTCACGACACGAATGTGTGGATCAGTCCGCACCTCGCACACCATAGAATAAGCCGCTTAATCGCTAGAGATCCTTTTATCGACCAGGAAGTGCCGATGACCTATTTTCGATAGTCACCGGCCGCAGGATAGGCAATCACGCCGATTGCCGTCGGTTTATAGGGAACAGCTGGTGCGAACCCCGAGTATTCACCGAGTGGTTCATCCGTATTTTCCGATATCAACTGAGTTGAAAAGGACGAACAATACCTGCCCTGACATTTGCCCATCCCGGCTCGATTTACTCTCTTGAGCGCCCCGGCGGAACGCATATCAGGTTGCAGGTCTGCACTAATCTCTTCCCGAGTAAGAGATAAACAGCGACAAATAACCGTGTCATGGCTCGATAACTGCAGGTGTAAATTTGGTCCCGAAAAAATTCTCCACAAAATTTTTTGAAATTTTATATTGCGTTTTCTAGTTCTCAATGCCTTGTGATATTCGGCTAACTGCATAGGGCTTAATTCATATTTGTTGTCCAGACTCATTGCATATCCAGCAATTATCCCTTCGGACATCGCGACTTGAGCTCCCGCAATCCCACTGCTGTCTCCCGCGATCCATACACCAGAGACACTGCTTCGCCCGAATGAATCTCGATCAGCAGTCAGCATATTTGCCTTTGAGTCAAAACTATGTGAGCACCCCAGAGACCGTGCGATCTCATTCGATGGCTCGAAACCAAAACCTAAAGCTACCGAGTCCACATCAAAATCCCGGTGACTTTCTGGGAGTGGTATTCCATGCGGAGATATTTTTGAAATTCTTACCTGCTCCACACTGGCACCCCCCATGAAGGCAGTGGTCGCCGCACCTTGCATAAATGGCACCCGCGCCCTGCCCAGTACAAACATGTACTTAATGCCATCAATGAAGAGTTTTGGAGAGTAGTAAAAAAGCTGCATACTTCGAATGGCATTTCGGAATCCCAGCGGCTTCGAGGTTTCTGCCAGCGCAACTACATTTACACCCGCTTTCACCAGTTCAGCAGCCATCTGTAAATTGAGTGGACCGTTCCCAGATATCGCAACATTATTGCCAATCGCCACTTGGTAAGACCTAAGAAAGGTTTGCGCAGCACCAGTAGTCATGACCCCAGGTAGCGTCCACCCGGGGATCGGCATCCCTTTCTCAAATGCACCTGTTGCGATTAATACGTTCTTAGACTCGATTTTCCATCTCTGCGAACTGTTGGAAATTTGAATGTTGTGCAGTCCAAATGTGCCCCAAATTGTGGATCCGGGTAACTTTGTAATTCTTGGATTAGATACCCGCGAAATCAGCTTTCGACCCATTTGAAATTGCTTGTCGAGTCTTCTCTCAAAAACGGAAAAGTATTTCGATGGTTGCTTAAAGTATTGTCCACCGGCGTTGCCCCGCTCGTCAACCATAACAACATTCTGACCCGCTTCTGCTGCTACGGCTGCCGCACTCATCCCTGCTGGGCCAGCACCAATGACCAGAAGATCTGTCACTAACACTTCTTCGGGCGGTAATTCCTCCTGAACTTCCGGCATCTTCCTATATTGGCCTTGGGTCGAAACCTTCATATTTTCCGTGATGTACGTCATGCAAGCAAGTTCACCCTCCCGACCATCTACCCCAACGGCACATTCGTTGCACACGCCCATGCCACAGAAAACCCCTCGCTTATTCCCCGTACCCGTTTCTCGACATGAATATATTCCGCAGTCAATCAAGGCCGAGGCGATGGTGTCTCCTTGGATGCCAAGTAGATTCTTCCCGTTAAAAGTGAACGCCACTTTTTTTGAATCGGGATTTATCGCCTTGTTCTTAATTCGCACAACAAGCCTCTCGTCAAAAGTCTCAATCAATTTTTGAATCTAGAGAACTAGACGCAAAAAACCCCCTAATATGGATTTAATCTTAGTGCAATACGGGAGTTTCAGAAAGTGGAGTGATGGAAATTTTAGAATCCAAAACTATTGTGGTAACGGGATCATCTAAGGGAATCGGCAAAAGTATTGTCGGGCTTCTTGGGTCACGGGGAGCACATGTAATCGCCCACTATTCCTCCGACAGATCTGGAGCATTGGAAGCTACACGGTCGATTCCCGACGAGCGCAAACTAATTGTGCAAGCAGATTTTTCGGACCCCAATGGTTACAAGAAATTGTGGGAGGAAGCCGTCGATTGGCAAGGCCGAGTTGACGTGCTCGTTGCAAACGCGGCCGTAATGCCACAAGCCGCCCTGACAGATTCTGATCAAGCCTGGTACCAGGCTTGGCACTCGGCAATGCAGGTGAATTCGACCTCCCCTGCTTTTTTAATGCGCGAGGCTGTTCTCCACTTTCTCGACAATGGAGGCGGCAGCATTATTGGACTCTCAAGCTGGGCGGCCCAACGAGGATCCGGTAACCCCAGTTTGAGTGCGTACGCATCCTCGAAATCCACGTCCGCAGCGCTGATAAAATCTATTGCCCGTGCTTACGGCAAGGATCACATCTATTCTTATTTGATCGCCCCTGGAATTGTCCGGACTGCAATGTCCGAAACCTCGGCGAAATCTCTTGGTGGAGAAGACGTGGTCACTCAAACCTTGGCCATGGGAGAATGGGTTCCCCCAATTGAGGTCGCTGAATTGGTGGCATTCTTAGCGACGGGTAATCAGACGCAACTCACTGGAGCCACAATTGATCTCAACGGTGCGACCTACATTAGGTAGTCGTCAAGGTACTCATCATCGCCTTCTTCGAAGGCCGGAACGTTGACCACTATGTACTCTCCTACTCCAGTTAGTGAGTAATGAGAACCGCGACTCAAGGTGAGAACATCATTTTTCCCCAGGCTATGGACATTTGAGCCAATGACAGTCACGGAAAGATTTCCAGACATGACAAGGTAGATGCGGAGCTGGGAATGTGAAATTAGCGCCTCATGGCTGCCATTGATTGCAACCCACGAGATACTCAGAGCACCACTTGAATCCAGGTTTGTTAAAATTTTTTTCAGCACCAGGTCATTAGCCGGTTCTGCAATTTCGGGCAGTTCGCTGAAGTCAATTTTCCGCGAGAATGAACTCACCTACTCCTCCACTCACTAGTGCGCGACGCATCGGAGCCAACTAAGACCTTTAGTCAAAAATTGGGCCGACTGTGCGGGTACGCTTTATTTCGAAAAAACCAGGGAAACTAGCTGCGGTCAAAATTCCATCAAAGAGTTTCCCTGCTTCTTCACCTTTCGGGGCCGGAGAAATAACTGGCCCAAAAAATGCGATCTCGTTAACGGAAATAATCGGGGTCCCAACATCTTCACCGACAAGCGACATCCCTCTACGGTGACTGGCAAGTATTTTCTCATCTAATTCATGATTATCCGCAGCGTCTATCAGCGTTCTCGGAAGCTTGAGATCGCTCAGAACTTCGACTATCAGTTCCCTAGAGAACTCCTTCTTCTCAAGATGAACCTTACTTCCAAAACTTGTGTAGAGATCCCCAGCAATCCCTTCGCCAAAGTCTCCTGCCGCTTGCGTAATCACGCGTAAGGGGCCAAGTGCCTTACGAGCATGCTCCAAATAGTCACTCCCAATCCCGTCTCGATCCTTGTTGAGATAGTACAAACTCATCACCTGCCAAGAAACAGAGACGTCGCGAACGCGTGCCACTTCCATGATCCACCGGGACGTTATCCACGCCCAAGGACACTTGGTGTCAAACCAGAACTCAATCTTGTTCATGGTGAACTCTCCTTCATTAAATATTTACGATGGTTTTTCCACCTTGCATGACAAAATCGATATCCCGAAGATGCTGAGGATCTTCAAGTGGATTGCCTTCCATTGCGACGAAATCACCCATAAATCCCTCACGGATTTGACCTAATTGATTCGTCTGATTCAATAAAGCAGCCGCAGTAGACGTGATCGACTGAAGTGACAAAATTGTACTTAGGCCCGCCTCATGCATTAAAAATAATTCGTGCAGGGCTGCCGGTACTCCGTCTACTAAATCGCCCGGGGGATAGTCGGTCCCATTAGTCATTTTTAAACCTGTCCTTATCGCCAACTTGGCGCTTTCCAAGTGTCGTTCACTCGCAGCAAGACAATTTTGGATGGATGCTTCTTCAAAACCCCTCGCTCGCATCCAAGATTCTGATCGAGTAACGCACAGCGTGGGAGAGTAGAAAACATCTTTCGCTGCCATCGCGTCGACTGTTTCCTGATCCATTACATAACCATGCTCAAAGGATCGCACCCCCAGTCGCAGGGCCTGCTGAATTGCTTCGGACCCACCCGCATGCGCAACAACATATGTGTCGTGCTCCGTTGCGGCTTGCACAACACCACGAATTTCATCGTCTGACATCTCCGGTGACTCAGGCTTCTCCCCCGCACGAGCTAATCCTCCTGTGATGAAAATCTTGAGGTGGTCGGCTCCATCTGAGAGTTCATTAAGTGCGGCTTGATAAAAGCCCTCATATTCCTCGGCGTAACTACACGCCGATCCTTGTCCATGGCCCTCTGGTCGAGAAAGCGCGCGACCAGCACCAAAAATTCGGGGTCCCTCAAACCAGCCACCTCTCGCGGCATCACGTAGAGCGAAATCAACCTGATTCTGCTCATGTACTGATCGTAGTGTTGTGATTCCACACAGAAGCGCCTCACGTGCACGCTGAGCAGCACGGAATGCGGTGACTGCTGGGTTCTCGAGCGGATCTGTTTGAGAAAAAGGAAACACAACAGATAGATGAGTGTGGCACGAAATTAATCCTGGGAACAGAAACCTGCCTGCAAGGTCAATTACCTCTTCATGCGCATCACTCCTTACCGAAGTTGAGTTACCAATCTGCGTAATTGACCCCGCGCCGTCAATTTTAATCGCAGAGTCCCAGCGCACTTCACCACCAACTACGTCAACAACGTTGGCATTGGCGAGAATCATGGTTGCTCCATTCTGAGCGGATTTAGAGGGTGATTGACGCGGGCGATTCGCCTTCTCTTTGCAAGAAGCACGACACCTCACGATTGTCGGTCAAAGTCACAAATTGCGGCTCTTCGGTGGTGCACTTTGGCAAAGCTAGTTGACACCGAGGGTGGAATCGGCATCCACTTGGTGGATTCATTGGGTTAGGAACATCTCCTGGCAAGTCCGACGGCATGAAAGATGCTCCATCGGCGTGCGGAATAGCAGAAACGAGCGCACGGGTGTAGGGATGGGAAGGATTTTCCCAAATTTGGCTGGTAGTTCCAATTTCTACAATTTTACCGAGATACATAACTGCGACTCTGTCTGAAATTCTTCGCACAATCGACAGGTCATGCGAAATGAAGACCATGCCCATCTTGAATTCATGTACCAAATCGACCAATAGATTTGCTACTTGTGCTTGTGATGAAGTGTCTAGGGCTGAAATCGGCTCGTCTGCAATAAGCACCGTGGTAGAAGCAGCCAACGCTCGCGCAATTGCGATTCTTTGGCGCTGGCCACCAGAAAATTGGTGGGGGAATCGATCGACTGCATCTTCAGGTAAGCCCACTTTAGCCAGTAGTTCTGCAGCCTTCAGGAGCGCCAGAGATTTTCTCATTCCCCCGACAAGCAAACCATCAATGACTTGTACGCCGATTTTTCTCCGCGGGTTCAATGACCCATACGGGTCCTGAAAAATCATTTGCAGGTTCCTGAAGTGCTTTGGTCGACGACCTCGAGTCAACTTCTTGACCCTCTCACCATCAAATGTAATTTCGCCCTCGGTTACTTTCAAGATTCCAACCATTGCTTTGCCTAATGTCGATTTTCCACAGCCAGATTCACCGACCAGCCCCAGAATCTCCCCCGGACGTAAGCCCAGGTCAACTCCAGCAACTGCACGTACTTTCTCGCCATTCCGGTCATAATCAATGACGACATCTTTTAGACTTAAGATTTCATTCATATTTACTTGACCGACTTCTCCGCGAGTGGGTTTATGGGGCAAAACATACGATGGTTGTCAGAAACTTGAAGAACTGACGGTACCTCAAGACTGCAGCTTGTCTGCGCATATGAACATCGCTCATGGAATGCACAACCGGTTGGGAAATTTCCAAGCTCTGGTGGGGACCCACCGATCGTTGTCAATACTTTTCCTTGCCTTGCTACCCCTGGAAGCGCCGAAATTAGACCTTGCGTATAAGGGTGGCGCGGGTGCAGTAGCAAATCTGGGGCCGTGCCCGACTCCGCCTCAGATCCGGCATACATGATCATGATCCGATCTGTTAACGATGATAGTACGCCCAGGTCATGCGTGATTATCATGATTGATAAATCCCGCTCGCTCCGCAATTGGCGGAGTAGTTTCAGGATTCCCGCCTGCACGGTGACATCGAGAGCGGTTGTCGGTTCATCGGCGATCAACAATTTTGGGTCACATGCCAGGGCCATCGCGATGGCAATACGTTGTCGCATTCCTCCCGAGAATTGGCCTGCATGTGCCTTGAGTGCCGAGGCAGGATCCGGGATTTTAACCGTGTCTAGAAGTTCTAAGGCACTCTGACGAGCACTACCTTTACTTACCTTTCGATGATGCCTCAGATGCTCGGTCAACTGAGTTTCAATAGTGAGCATCGGATGCAAGGAGGTCATCGGGTCCTGGAAAATCATCGCTATGTCTTTGCCGCGAATGTCCCGGTATTCCTTTTTAGAACTGGTGAGAATTTCACGTCCATCGAAATAGATGGATCCGGTAGCCTTCCCTTTATAGGGTAGAAGCCCAATTATACTTAGCGCGGTCATGGTTTTCCCACTTCCGCTCTCCCCAGCTATGCCGAGAATTTCCCCATGATCGATCTCAAAGGAAAGATTACGCACGGCCTCGGCATCACCCGCGGACGTAGCTAGTGTGACGGTAAGGTCGGCTACTCTCAGTAGTGTCATTAGTCGCGCAGCGCCTTTGCTGTTCTTGGATCTAGAGCATCGCGCAATGTATCTCCTATAAAGTTGAAGGCAAGAACCGCGGTAAGAATCGCTAAACCAGGGAACAAGCCCACCCACCATCGATCGAAGTTCACTGCGCCCATGGAGACCATGGCTCCCCACTCTGCAGATGGTGGTTGCGCACCCAAGCCAAGAAACGATAGTCCCGAAAGAAGTAAGAGTGCCGTGCCAACTTCGAGTGCGGCCAATACGAATACTGGTCCCGATATATTCGGCCGGAGATCCACAAAAAGAGTTCGCAAAGAGGACGATCCCATTAGCGATGATGCGGTCACATAGTCATTTTGTTTTGCATTCATAATCAGGCCTCGAACCAACCTGGCGTAGATCGGCCAGGCCACTATTGTAACAGCAATGACCGCATTTCGGATATCTGGGCCAAGGGCCGCTGCAACGGCCATGGCCAAAATAATGCCAGGAAACGCAAAGAACATGTCCGTGATCCGCATGATTACTGAATCAATTTTGCCACCAAAATATCCTGACGCTGCTCCAATTACAGCGCCAATGGAAGTAGAAAGCACCACGAGCAGAATCGACGCGGGCAACGAGATTCGCGCGCCATAAATTACTCGGCTTAGTACGTCGCGACTCAATTCATCAGTGCCCATCCAATGGGAAGCGGACGGTGGAAGAAATTTATCAAACTCTTGAGAATAGGGGTCGTAGGGCGCAATCCAGGGTGCAAATACTGCGAGGATGAACCACATTGCTGCTATCGCAATCCCGAAGATTGCCAAAGGCTGACGCCAAATGGAATTTGAATTTTGGCCCCTCTCCTTCCTCGGAGTCATTTTTTTCGCTAACCTCGCGTTACTCATCCGGCATCTCGCATCTGGGGATCAATGACTCTGTAAAGAACATCAACAAGAAGATTCATTAGAATGAAAACCGTAGCCACAACCATACTGACTCCCATAATTCCGGGTAAATCCAACCCAACCGCTGATCGATACGCATACTGCCCAAGGCCCGGCCAAGAAAACACATTCTCGACCAGCACCGAACCAGCAAGCAAACTGGCAAAAGCTACACCCGCGATAGTAATAATTGAGAGAAGCGCGGGACGCAACACGTGCCGTCGAATTACAGTAAATTCTGACAAGCCTTTTGATCGAGCAGTCCGCACATAATCATTTCCCAAGATTTCCAGCACCGAAGCCCGAGTGAATCGCGTGATTACTCCTAGTGCATATACCGCAAGAACAAGTGCTGGCAAGAGCAAATATGAAAGGGCCTCTTTCGATGTGGACAGATCTCCATTTAAAAGTGCGTCAATTGTGAATAGACCCGTGACCGTAGGCGGAGGCTCTGCACCAGGCTCCAATCTTCCAGTTCCGGGCGCCCAACCCAGGACGAAAAAGAAAATGTAGAAAGCGGTAATTGCCGTCCAAAAGACAGGCATCGACACACCGGTCAAACTAAACACGCGAATTATTTGATCCGGCAACCGATCTCGAGTCATAGCAGAAATCGTCCCGAGCAGGATGCCAAGAACGAGAGCCACGAAAACAGCGAACATCGCTATTTCAAGGGTAGCAGGAAAATACTCTCTGAGGTCCTCCGCGACCGGGCGCTTGCTCGAAAGTGAAACTCCCAAATCACCCTGCACAAGTTTTCCTAAATAAGTGATGTACTGGATGGGAACGGGTTGGTCCAAGCCAAATTCTTTTTCAAACGCGGCGACAATTTCCGGATCGCTATAGGCGCTTTGACCGAGGTTTGCCGCAACCGGGTCACCTGGCACCAACTGGGTAACAGAAAAAGCTATAAATGTAATCCCCAAGATGAGTAGTACAGCCGTAAGCAGACGGCGCACGATAAAAGGAAAGAAACCAGTGCCAGTGAACATTTTACGCAATGAAAATGTTCGAACTGGCACTGGCTCCATTTGTTCCTTTATCTACTTTTACAGGATGTTATTGAGTTATTTTTTCGTTATTTCTGGCAGGTTGATTTTCCAAATCGGGTGATCCCTTACACCTTCGACCGATTTGTTCGCAACCAAAATTGCAGCCGGCTGCACGAGAGGAATAAGCGGACTGCGCTTGTTCATCTCTTTTTGCCATTGTGTGAAGAGCTTGGCGCGTTTCTGCGGATTCACCGTCACTGCAGCCTTTTCTTGTAGGCCAGTAATGTAATCATCTGCTCCGAGGAGCCAGCCCATCCGCTTTCCAACCTTCGTACCTGGACTAAAGCTCTCCGTGTAGTTAGTTGAATCTGGCCAGTCTGGACCCCAAAGCCAAAGTCCAGTCTCTTCCTTATTGTCGCGGTAAAGTGGTAACGATACAGCGATCGGAGCACCATCCAACTCAATCTTGAACCCGACCTGACGAAGATCCTCTTCAACAAGTGCGGCAAGTGAACCAAAGTTGAGTCCGTTCACAGCGCCACCATCACCCCAGTAACCTATCGAAACTGGAGTATCGCCGATTCCGCATGCATCAAACGCTTTTTTGGCTCTTGCCGAGTCTGTCTTGATGGCATCCTTCTGCTTGAGTGCACCCGAGAAGAAGCTGGGGATAATTCCAGGCGCTTGGATTGCTCCCAAACCAGCGTATCGAACAATCTTGTTGTAGTTGATCCCATATCGAGCGGCCTCAACGCACTTCGGATTGGACGTAAACTTAGTAGCTGCTGAAAAATTTGGATTCGCACTCAGATAGAAGAAAAAGACATTTGACGCTTTGCCTTCGATGACATTGACCTTTGATCCAACACCTTCTGCTTGGTCAGGCGAAAGATCTGCTGCGATTCCGGATGTGCCCTTAATGACATTCAAGCGCTGCACGTTCACAGGCACATTTCGGACAACAATTTTATCGTAGCCGTCTTTGTTTACCCCGCCCCAATATTTCTTATTCTTATCAAGAACTACCTCGGTGGTGAGATTGAAAGACTTCAATACGTACCGCCCGCTGCCGGCCGATTTTTTCTTCAAACAGTCAAGTGCCTTGTCTGCAACGTTTGCGTTTGCAGCGTCGGAACCGCCACAAGCCTTAACGACTTTACTATTCATAATGCCCAAGGCTGGGGACGTGACAATCGCGAGAAGTTGTGGAGTGGGCTTGTCTGTCGTCAATCTCACTTTGTTCGATCCGATTGCCCGCACCGTGATTCCGTCCATGAGAGACGAAGGATTGCCCTTGATGTTCTTCAGGCGGTTTAATGAGAAAACAACGTCTTTGGAAGTCACTTTTGTTCCGTCAGAGAACTTTGCTTTCGGATCGATGGTAAAGGTAAAGCTTGTCGCGTTTGAGTTGTACGTCCATCTGGAAGCAATAGCGGGGACGGGCTTCGAAGCGTCTCCACCTTCATAGGTGACGAGCGTTTCATATAGGGCGTGGTTAATCATGTTTCCTGTTTGTTCGAAAGACCTTGCGGGGTCGGTCGATGTCAACTGAAATACAGACTCAACCACGAGCGAATTGCCCGCCGCCGTCGCAGGTGTTCCCGCTAGACCACTCACAATTAGCGCACTTGATGCGGCAGCAACTGCTGCAGCTCTTAGCTTATGTTTCATTACCTACTCCTTTACTTTCTTGTAACTTATTTTAGGGACCCATTACGTGATATTCGATTCTTTCACTGCACTCATAGACTGTCAAGGAGGTTTTGGTTTTGGCTCACACCCAAAAATAAGATGTCGTTCGTCATGCGAACTTACCAACTAATGATTCTTGCCATCCGAATTTTGTTTTAATTGGCAACAAGAGTAGTAGGAAATTGATTGATTTTTCTTCCACCGTCTGGTTCAACAACAATAATGTCCTCGACTCTTACCCCAACTCTTCCAGGCCAAAAAACGGACGGTTCAATTGTGAAGGTCATTCCCACTTCCAGAGGCGTGTCATCTTCTTCAGATATGAAGGGAAACTCGTGCACATCTAAGCCAATTCCATGGCCGGTTCTATGCCGGAACCATTTCCCGTACCCACCATCCACGATAACTTTTCTTGTTGCATTGTGAACGTCAGATGCTAGGGCTCCAGGTCTCACTGCCGCCAACCCGGCAGCCTGTGCTTCCATCACTAGATCGTAAACAAATTCATATTCCTTGCTCGGGTCACCCACATAAATCGTGCGACCGAAATCAGAGCAGTAGCCATTAATCACCGAACCAAAGTCGAAGGAAACGCCCATGTCACGCATCAACGGATTACTCGTCAGACGATCCGATGCATCACGTTCATTGCCCGTTCCCATCGACCACACTGCCGTATCGAATGACTCTGTTTTGGAACCTGTTTCATTCATCTGGAAGTTAACTTCGGACTTTAGGTCCAATTCGGTTACACCTAAAATTACTTTGGACTGGACTCTCTCGAGGACGTTGTCGACCAAGTGACATGCCTGTGTCATCAGTTCTAATTCCTCTACAGACTTAATTCGCCGTAAAGGGTTCACTAAGTCTTCTGCATTGACAACAACCGCGTCCGGAAATGCCCTCATGATGTGAAGGGTAGTTTCACTCCAAGTGCGAGCACTGACCGCAATTTTCTTCACGTGCCCGAAACTTTCTGTCACCTTCCTGAATCGTGCATAGGCGTCATCCTGCTCCGATACCACCGTTGTGTCTTGATCAACACCAGCTGGAGAGTCAAACTCAACAATCATACGCGGAAGCACAAATTTTGGCTGATGTTTGGGGTGGATGAACGCACCTGCAACCCAGTGATGTGTGTAAGCGACATTTCCAAAAGTTGTGACTCTTCGCTCAGAGCCAGTCAAATAGTCTAGGTCTGCGGAGTGCTTCGGCAGAAAAACTAGGTCCACTCCTTGTTGCTCCATCAGCGCGTAAAGCTTATTTCGTCGTTCGCTGTAATCAAACATGTGATACTCCTTGGTTGAATCGACTGGTGAGTAGCATCAACTACTCGGCAAGAGGAAGTTCATCTTCATGATTATGTACGAGTTGCCAGCCTTGTGGGAACTGTCTCCAAATACCGGTATTGCGAATTTCCCGTGATGGTAACTTTTTGTCAAAAAATGTTACTCGCACGTAATGTCGAGCGATTGCGGTATCGCCGAACACGTCAATGACCGGATCGTAGGCGTCAATCTTTTCAACCTGTGGTTCCGACTCAACTTTGGGCCTACGCGCACGGACCTCATTTAAGCCGGCGAGTCCAAATGCCATGTCACGCTCAGAGGAATCCCACACAGTGCAGTCCTCATTGATGAACTGGTCAATTTTTGGTCGGTCCTTTTCAATAAATCCTTCGTACATTGCAAGGACGCTATTCCAGATGTAATCCTGAACTTCTTTCATAAATACCTCCTGTATTGAGCGTTGAATAAATTGAAATGGTTTCTAGCTCTTTCGAATATCAATGGCATCTAGTTCACTACGGTCATCAAGGTACTCAAATCTCAGGAGCGAAAGGGGAACATTGCCGTTGTACCAAAGGTAGTCATGAAAGTGTCTCATGGAGAATTTTCGACCATGTTTCTCAATACTGTCTGAAAAAAGTTTAATTATCTGAGTCTTACCGATCTGGTACGTGAGGGCTTGACCCGGCGATGATGCAAACGAGACCGCCTCTTCATAGGCGGTAGCCCTGTCCATCGGTACCTTGTTCTCGAGGTACGAAGTTGCCGTTTCGATATCAATAGACCCAGTAGCTAACTGCACATCAACGATCACTCGCATTGCTCGTAGTTTCATGAAGTTGTACATGACAATCTTCGAATGCGGTACATCTTCGAACAATCCGGCCGCCAACATCAATTCTTCGTTATAGAAAGCAATGCCTTCGTTGACACCCGAGTCGTAATAGAAACGACGAAGAGGACGCTCGTTTCTCCACGACAGGGCGAGCTGTTGATAATGAGCACCCTCGTGGACGATCCCTGCCCGAGTGTCTCGAGCATTTGCGGCATAAAAGTATGGGAGCTCATTATGCGGTTCAGGGACGTACGAGATTCCATTTTCTTCGACTCTGGACGGACCAGTTAGGTCATCTGTTACGCCCAGCCACTGAATTGGTTCAAGATAAGCTGGTAGTGCGCCATTTAGATAATGCTTGAGTGAATTGGGTTGACTCAGAATACTTTCTTCGTCATAAAATGAACGAACCTGCAATTCTGCGTTGCGTTCATTTTCAACCTGCTTTGTAACACTACTCGGAATACTCACATTCTCGACATCTCGATACTTATTGGCCGTTATGTGTTCGAGAGTGACGGCTCGCTCCCACTCGAGGTTGCCAATAGCTATGAGTTCCTCTGGCTGATAAGGGACAAGCGCCACATGATCGAAGAACCATTGATATTTATTCCTGCCCACCGGCTGAATTTGCTTCATGTCTTTTTGGTTGCTTTCTAGCCACTCCCTAAAATTCACAAAAGCTGCTATCGCCGTATCGCCGGCAATTTTAAGCGAATTAGCTGTTGAAGGTTCAGCGAAGGGCGCAAGTTCCTCAACCATCCTGTTTACTTCGGCATCGATATTTCTGAGCAATTCAATAGCGACAATTGCATACTCCCTAACGGAATTGCCCGATAAATTCGCTAGTCCATCTTGAAGAATTTGTGGGGAGTTTGCTAAGACTAACGCCACCTCAGAGATCCGCTTGTCAGTAACCTCCGGCGCCAGAAGCAGATCAAATACCACTCCGATCGTTTGATCAATATAGAAGCGAGGCTGCTCTTGCCAACTCTTCAAATGATCTAGCTCCCAGTAGACGCGTGAAATCGCAGAGCCGATCAGTCGATAATCGACATAAGTTTCTTTGTCAAAAGCAGTGTCGCCGAAATTTGTGAATTCAATCGACTCGTACCGAGCTTGAAATTCCTTAAGTGCAACTCGATACGTTGCGATGTCCGATTCAGACCAAGCGGGCAACCAATTCTCAACCCTTTCCAGACGCGGAATATCGTCATGGGAACGTGGCTGCTGCTTCATTCGCCAATTCCAGAATTCAATTCCGAGTTTGTCTACTGCTTCTTTCAGACTCATCTATTTCCAATCATGAATTAGCTGCATAGCGCAGATTAATGATTCTTAATGGTAAGGGAGAAAAAAAATTAATCAAGAGCAACTGCATAACCCAATCTACAAATTCGTCATGCGCACAATTGAGTCGATTTCACGGTTTTCGCTTGCCTTGTTTGTATTGATTGGGCCACTCGATGTCCGTGTTTAACTCTTTCGCTGCTCGGAACACCCAATGTGGGTCTCGCAAGAATTCACGACCGAGCATGACCGCATCGGCCTGTTGTAAATCTATGATTGTTTCAGCTTGAAGTGGCTCGGTAATGACTCCCACAGCGCAGGTAAGCACCTTGCTTCTCTTTTTCACTATCTCTGAAAACTGCACTTGATACCCGGGGCCTACCGGATATGAGACATCACTTTTTATTCCCCCTGAAGAACAATCGATTAGGTCGACACCCTTGTGAAAAAGTATCTCCGCCAGTTCTGCATTTTCCTCTCCGGTCCAACCGCCTTCAACCCAATCGTGCGATGAAGTCCGCAGGAACAGTGGGTGAGAATCAGGCCACACTTCACGCACCGCCTGTACAACTTCGACTACAAAGCGAATTCGATTGTCGAAGTTCCCACCATATTCGTCCTGGCGCTTATTCGAAATGGGCGACAAAAAGGAGTGAATCAGATAGCCGTGTGCCCCATGAATTTCAAGGACATCAAAGCCAGCTCTTAAAGCTCTTTTCGCAGATCCACGGTAGTCCTCGATCGTGGCTTTTATTTCTTCGCGAGATATCTCTCGCGGCGCAGGTAAGTCTCCGAATGCGATTGCCGAAGGCGCGACCGCCCTCCAACCGCCCTGTGCTTCAGACACATGCCCTTGTCCCTGCCATGGGGTAGTCGTTGACCCTTTTTGTCCAGCATGCCACAGTTGGATACCAATTTTTGAGCCTTGCTCGTGTACAAAATTGACGATTTTCTTCCACGCAAACTCTTGTTCCTCATTCCAGATTCCAGCATCTAAAGGGGTGGAACGTGCGTCCGGAGCGATTCCAGACGCCTCCGTCATGATCAAACCTACTTTTCCGGCTGCGAACTGACCAAGATGCATAAAATGCCAATCGTTCGGCACTCCATCGATCGCTGAATATTGGCACATTGGCGAGAGCCAAATCCTGTTTGGTATTTCAAGATCCCGGATTTTTAATGGAGAAAATAACGTAGACATTCTGAAAGCGTACTGTATAAAGTACGCAGATGAATTCATTAGAAACTTCTGGTAACCACGTAATTAGTGCGGTAGACGAACTTGTGAGAGTTCTGAGTCCCAGCTCAGAACTGGATTGGAATCTACCAACGCCGAGTCTTGACTGGACGCAAGCTCAAACCGCGATGCACACCATGCGTGCATGTCTCGAGTATTCATATCAAGTAGTCGGGAAAAATATGGAAACGTACCAGCCAATTTTGTTCGAGAAGAAGGAAGGTGCGACTCCGGCAGATTTTTTGTCGATGATTGCCACGGCCGGACGGGTCCTGCAAAGAGTTGTAAAAATGTCATCTTTAAATGATCGCGCCTGGCATTCATATGGTATCTCCGATCCAGTTGGTTTTGCCGCCATGGGCGTCGTGGAAGTTACTGTGCACACGTTCGACTTGGCAAAAGGATTCGGCGTAGATTTCGTTCCACCAAAGGAACTGGCCGACTTCGCGATTGAACGGCTGTTTCGGGATACCGTTAAATTTCCTTCAGTCCCAGAATCAGATTCTGGGAGCCTTCTGCTCTGGTGCGCGGGAAGAATTGAGTTGGGGAATTCGCCCCAACGCAAAGGGTGGAAGTGGGATGGGTGCGTTCGGTAAAATTGGTCGGCAATTGACTCCATGGTTCATGTGAATTGAAGACGGCTCACTAGGCATCGCCGATGCCACAACTTCAAAACCGCATTGAATTCGAGCATGCGCGCAATAGGAGGCTAAATGTCTGTCGTTGGGTTCATTGGATTGGGCAACGGGGGTTCCAAACTGGCGGGTACATTGGTGCGTAGTGGCGCACCCACGATGGTCCTGGATCAGGATCTGACCGCGATGGCGCCGCTGGTGGCTCCAGGTGCGATAGCTGCGCAGTCCCCCGCTGATTTGGCGCGTAATTGCGGGGTCGTGATCACCTGTCTGCCTTCACCGGCCATCGTGTCCGAAGTGATGGAGTCCACAGGTGGCGTACTGGCCGGTCTTGCACCAGACAGCATTTGGGTGGAGATGAGTACTAACGATGCCCAAGAGGTGGTGCGATTAGGTGCGCAGGTTGCCGAATTGGGTACCCACGCCGCCGACGCTCCAGTCTCGGGGGGCTGCCACCGCGCCGCGACGGGCAACATTTTGATCTTCGCGGGGTGCGAACGGGCGATTTTTGAATGAATGCTTCCCTTGTTCGGTGTCATGGGTCGCCGAGTCCTGCATACCGGGGAACTCGGGAGCGCTTCGCAGCTGAAAGTCATGACTAATTTCTTGGCTTCGGCCAACTTGATTGCGGTTACTGAAGCGCTTGCGGCCTGCGCGAAAGTTGGCCTTGACTTGGGGATCGCCTACGAGGCGATCGCGGCATCCTCAGGTAATTCATTCGTCCATGAGACCGAAGGCCAAGTGATCTTGAACGGCTCACGCGACATCAATTTCGCGATGGACTTGGTGAAAAAGGATGTCGGTCTGTTCATCGCGATGGCCAAGGAAGCCGGCATGGAGTTGGAGTTGGGCAATCTTGTGGCGGAGATCTTCGACGACGGCATCGAGCGCTACGGCCCACGTGAGTGGTCCCCCAACATCATCAAGCGCTCCGAGGATGACTACAACATCGAAGTCATCACTCCTGGTTTCCCTGCGGAGATGCTTGATGATGAACCCGAGGAATTCGTTGGTGAGATCCGGGTTCGCCACTAGCGCGTGTAAACGACTCTTACCCGGTCATCTTGCGATCAAAACAGAGTGAACATGCCCCACTTGGTTGCAGGGGAGCGATACCGGGATCCTCTTCGTCCTCACCTGAGAACCTACATCTTTGCTACCAACGCCAACTAATTGTCCGCAACTTCGCAATTGGGTCCCATACTTGGATATGCTTCCACTCGTTGGGAGGACACCGAGTAAAGGGGAGTTTCATGTCATCTGAAAACGTTCAAATTCCACCACGAAACAGTGGAATGTCTATTGCAGTATTGGTGCTTGGAATTGTTGGACTTGTTCTGGTGTGCGGCTATGGTATTGGCATAATCCCTTCGATTGTTGCCCTGGCGATGGCACCCGCAGCCAAGCGGGAAATTGCCGCAGCCGGAGGCCAACTGGGGGGCGCTGGCTTTGTCAAGGCAGGTGTCGTCTGCGCGTGGGTGGCAGTGGGCATAGCTACGGCGGCAATAGTTGTCATCGTCCTCGTCGCCATTATCGCGGCGGCTACTTCATAGATCTTCTTCACACGCCGTGGAAGTTCCGCAAGAGCGACCACACGGTAATAACTATCGGCAGGCTGGCTATGGCAGTGATTTCAACTCGCCGTCTCTGGGCAGGCATCGAATCCCAAATACGTGTGAGCATCAGGCCCAAAACCAAGAAGACAGGTCCTGCAGCGATCAGCAAATTCGCCTTAGCCGCGGTGACCCAGTCTCCCTGAACGAGCGAGACAGCGCTCTGACTACCTCCGCAGAAAGGGCACCGATAGCCCGTGATTGCAAGCACCGGACAAAGAGAATGTCCGAGAAGGATGTCCTCGTGGTATCGAGCCAAGTAGCCGAACACAAGCGCCAGGATGGCGCCGAGGGCGATAGACATCCGCAGCCGCGTGACAACTCGCGTACCTTTTTTTCGCTGAGGGTCCAGCACTCTCACGGGCGCCACACCCACATACTACGCGTCACGCCTCGTGAAATCTCGGTTAGCACGTCACACCCGCAGGCAGATTCTGCCAAGTGCACTCAAGTCGAGAGCGAATTCCTCCAGACGGTACCCGGATCCTGAAGTTCAATTTGCGCATCAAAGAGACTTGTTATGACAACCCCTTTCCTATCGATCACCTAAAGTTGAGCACACCAAAACCTTCCCTCGCAGCAATTCCCCGGTGTTTACCTGAACTGGTATTTTTCTGAGTCTCCCCCGTCAATGTCTCGGGGTAGTTAGCCACTTCTCCCGAGGGGTTTTTTGATCGGTGCCTCACCCGCGTAGGCGTGCGCGAGCTCGTCTTTTAGTACCCCGTAGGGGTGCTTTGAGTGGGGTTAGTTATTGAACACCGGATGGATACTTACGAAAGGAGCACCATGCCGAACGGCAGATACCGAATGCACCTGATGACACCCATCGGAAATTCGGGAATGTCAATAATGGTTTCCGGTCAACACGTGAGACTCCGACAAAGAGTCGAACCAAAGAGCGACTCAATGCAATCAGATCGCCCTCAATTCCAGGAATTTGGCTGTTGACCCAGGAACAAACCGCTCACTTGATCTCCCATCTTGTGAAATGGATGAGTGCAGACACGGACACTTCCCAAGCCGCTTCCCTGCTCGAAGGTGGATCCTGCCCAGACCTCGCGCTGACCGTTGAAGACTCAGCAATGGTGATCTTTCTATCAACCTAGCACATGAATGTTCGGCGAGAATTCGAACCAGAGCGCGATTCATCAGCAGCGCTGCATCCTCGGTATTACGAATACGGTGCGCTAAATGAAATACAGACCGCAGCTCTACTGTTTCATATTTTCGAATGGACGGGCTCCCCCCTAATCTGGACGAAAGCCGCATCCGCGAGAACCTTGCGCGTCAAGGATTCGACTTGAAAGCGCACTACGTCAGTCACGGATGCTTATACGACTACTAGTAGTAGTAATACATACGGGAACCACACACGGCACATTCAAGTCGTCCAGGAAATTTTAATTATGGAGCTTCGATGTGCGAGTTCGCTTGGCCAAGCGACAGACAGACACAACAGCACACAGG
>Ga0115564_10000407_pt1 | contig 43093 bp, 45 predicted proteins | sample COGITO_mtgs_1105_7_FD_88680 | JGI IMG/M metagenome (GOLD analysis project Ga0115564, IMG submission 88680) | Pelagic marine microbial communities from North Sea - COGITO_mtgs_110523 | ecosystem: Environmental > Aquatic > Marine > Epipelagic | place: Germany:Helgoland, sampling site Kabeltonne...
ACCGCTCCAGCGACGTTAAACACCTACGATCGAAGATCGTCGCAGTTGTCATTCCCAAACCGAAGACGTTTAATGTCAACAGGTTCTATGACCCGAGCAAGCCATAGGTGGCAATTTCACCGAGCCAAACTTCAACCTGATCGCAGTCTAGATAGCGCGAAATATGAAATGCTATGAGGGTGCCCTGTTCCGATCCGTTAGCAATTCAGATGATCTGAGCAATTTGGCAGTATATAGCGCCACTGACGGGTGGCCATCGGTGCGTTCGGAATTGCCAACCAAGAATGAATAGATGTCTTGCAGCATCTGCGAACATTTTCGGGAAACTGCGATAGTCGCCCGGGTGTTTGTGTTGAGCTTACGGCTGGAGATACTGGTGAACCTCCCTTCGGTCAGTTATTTAAGGCGCTGACGACCCAGATTTTTACCTGGCAAAGGCAAACCCTAACCCCGCAAACAAAATCGTGTGATTGCGCGCTTTTTTCTTGAAGCTCCAGTAGGTCTAGGTTGTATCCGCTTTAGATCATCGGTGCGATAAGCGTCGTCAAGCTACAGAAAACCCGGAGGCAACTTCACCATGCTTACGAAACGCCATTTCATTGCAAGCAGCGTTGCGCTGTTTTCTACGCAGGTTGCAAACGCAGCCTTCGCCAGCACTTGGCCAACTGCCGCTGAGAAAGCGGCTTGGGATGCCGAGGTAACTCCTCCGAATTTCGATCTAGAGACCTCAAATCCTTGGGGTCTGCATCCACGGCTGCTGCCACAGCGGGTTCTGGCGAAGGACGGGCTCACGGTCGGGGATATTCATGTCGATGCGGTCGCGCGATACCTTTACCATATTGAGCACGGTGGTACGGCTATGCGATACGGGGTGGCAATCGGGCGCGGTGGCCTCTATGAGCCGGGTGTTTACCAAATGCGCCGCAAAGTCGAATGGCCACATTGGACACCAACGCAATCCATGATCGATCGTGAACCAGAGACCTATGCAGAATTCGCCGATGGCGTGGAGCCTGGTCCGACAAACGCGCTCGGTTCGCGCGCGATCTATCTCTATCTGGGTGGCAGCGATACATATCTACGCATTCACGGCACTCCTCAACCTCGATCAATTGGGAGTCGCGCCAGCTCTGGTTGTGTCCGCATGGTGATGCCGCACATCAATGATCTGTTCCCAAGGATTCAAACCGGCGCAACGGCGCATCTATACCCGGCTGAAGATAGCCTAACCACCACGACCTAGTTCAGGTGGCCCTAGCCACTTGACTATCAAGATACTGATCTGGCGCAAATGGGATTTTCGCGCGCGGTGCTCGATGGCAATAAGGTGTTTTCGACGGAATCGGAATTTAGGTACCAAAGGCGTTTGTCCGCAGACAAAGCTATTCTCTTTGCAAGTGTAGAGCCCGCAGTTCGGTCGTACAATTGCGGCCAATCAGTTGTTTTTGGCAGAATGGGGTTGGATGAGCTGCCAAGGCGGGTCCATCAACTTTGGCATTCGTCCGACACCCGATTGGCATGGACCGTTCGAGGCGCTTGTGTCTTGTCGCTCCTATGGGCGTTTTTCTTTTTCACTTTCCTCTTGAACCTCTAGTAGCTGTAGAGCCTATCTAAGGAGCATTATCGCGAATCCGAGGATGCACTATGCCACATGACGTCGCCGACCACAGTCACAACCATCCCGCAACCGAACACGAAGCGAGCGAAAGCTGCTGTGGATCGCGGGCCGTCGAGCAAACACAAGTACTGGCGTCAGATGGCGTAAGTTTTCACGTCAGCGGACTGGATTGTGCCGAAGAGGTCTCGATCCTGAACCGTGTCGTGGGACCTGAGGTCGGCGGCGCGACCTATCTGGCTTTTGATGTCATCAACGCACGCATGACCGTGCTTGATGGCGGCAAACGGATTACACCGGACAAGATCATCAAACTTGTCGCTACTACAGGCATGGCTGCCAAACCGTGGAATGCCCAAGATGCCAACGCAGACCAAGCCGCACACCTTAAAACACAAAAACGTTTCACAATGCTGAGCGGCGGATTTTGGGCCACTGGTTTCGCCTACCACATCATCGAGACCGGGTTCAGCGGCGCATTGGGTTTGTTCGCGGGTCACGGTGAAGCTGCGATGCCAACGCTGGAAGCGAGTTTATTTGCAATGGCCATCATCTTCGGGGTCTGGCTCGTGGCGCCAAAAGCGTGGTCATCTGCCCGTAGGCTGTCACCGGATATGAACCTGTTGATGGTGGTGGCCGTGGGCGGGGCCATCGCCTTGGGCGAGTTCTTCGAGGCTGCGACTGTTGCTTTTTTCTTCTCGCTTTCATTATTTCTTGAGAGTTGGAGTGTCGGCCGCGCACGTAATGCTGTGTCGGCACTTTTGGACCTCGCGCCTCCGACGGCGCGCGTGCTGTATGACGATGGAACAGAAGCAAATGTCCCAGCGGCGACCGTCTCTGTTGGCACACGATTTATCGTGCGCGGCGGCGACAGAATTCCGCTCGACGGGGAAGTTGTTGACGGCGCGGGTGCAGTCGATCAGGCACCGATCACCGGTGAAAGTGCTTTGGTGCCGAAAGAGGCCGGCGATGAGGTCTATGCCGGTACCATCAATGGCGAAGGAACCCTGACAGTCCGAGCCACAAAGGCTGCATCCGACACGGTGTTGTCCAAGATTATCCGTATGGTAGGCGATGCACATTCGCGCCGCGCGGAAGTCGAACAATGGGTGACAAAATTTGCCCGCATCTACACGCCAATCGTCATGGGGCTTGCGATTGTGATCGCAATTTTGCCTCCTTTGGTCGCGGGCGGGGAATGGGGCTTTTGGTTCTATAATGCGCTGGTCCTGCTGGTCATTGCTTGCCCTTGCGCATTGGTGATCTCCACTCCGGTTTCGATTGTCGCAGCGCTTGCAGCGTCGGCGCGAAATGGCGTGCTGATCAAGGGCGGTGCCTATATCGAAGCGCCTGGACGCACCACAGCACTTGCCATGGACAAGACCGGCACAATCACCATGGGAGAACCGGAAGTGGCAGCGGTCTATCCGATCGGCGCAACGACTGAAGACGACCTTTTGATGCGCGCGGCCGCACTTGAAGCAAGATCTTCCCACCCGCTTGCACGGGCAATCCTGAGCCGGGCAGAGCGCGATAAGTTGTCCTTTCCGGCTGCCGAAAACACCCGGACAGTTCCGGGTCGTGGCCTTGAAGGTGAGATGAACGGTCAGCCTATCTGGCTGGGTTCGGACCGCTTTGCCGAAGAAAAAGGATTTGGGGCGGCAATTCCGTCAGACCTGCGTGACCGGATCGAAGGGTCTGGAAACACTCTCGTTGTCGTTGGGGACGACAAATGGGTCAGCGGTGTGCTGGAACTGCGTGACCAGATCCGTCCTGACGCAAAGGGGACCGTTGCCCAACTGCATGCACAAGGAGTCAAGAAGATTATCATGCTTACCGGCGATAATGCAGCAACGGCAAGAGCAGTGGCCGCGGAAGTGGGAATAGACGAGGTTCGCGCCGAACTCCTGCCCGAGGACAAGGTGACCGCTATCGAAGAACTGGTGGCGCAATATGGGACCGTCGCAATGATTGGGGACGGTGTAAATGACGCACCAGCAATGGCGCGTGCGCATTATGGCATCGCGATGGGCGCAGTTGGATCAGATGCTGCGATTGAAACTGCCGACATTGCACTGATGACCGACGACATTGGCAAAGTCCCGTGGCTGATCGGACATTCCCGCCGCACCATGTCGATCATCAAGCAGAATATCGGGCTGTCCCTTGCGACCAAAGCTGTCTTCGTGGTCGCGACGGCGTTCGGGATGGCGTCAATGTGGGGTGCAATCGCTGCCGACGTAGGCGTGTCTCTTATTGTTGTGGCCAACGCGCTACGATTGCTGCAGGCGCAAGATGAGGCACGTGGTCCCCGCGGAGGGGAACCGATTGGCAAAGGAATGGCGAAGGGAGCACTAGCACATGGCAATTGAGTTGAAGGAACCAGGAAAGGAGTCGAGAAAAGAGATGACTCCGAAAGGTAAAATGATGTGTCCGGTCTGCGTGGTGCCTTTAAGTATAACAAACAGGTAGCGGATTTAGATCGACTTCTGCCGCGATTGCCGGAGCGTTTGGCTGTAGCAGGGGGAACATGACAAGATCATTGAGCGCAGTGCCACAGAAACAGTGCCGTAGCCCGCGCCCGAGCCACCGCGATAAAACGAGGAAGATCGGGAATATAGGCGGGGGAAGCACAGCGGTAGCCGAGGAAAACACCGTTCTCGACGCAAGTCTTGGCTTCATAAATTATTCGATCTAGGCACGATTGCGACTTGGCAAGCTTCGTAGGTGGTGGCAAATACGCTTCGGTTTTCTAACTGCCGTCGCCGCAAATCTACACTTACCAGCAGTGAACCTGTGGGCAACAGATCGAGATTGGACACATGTACATTGACCGGGTTCTTCCCTGTAAGTATCAAGAAATTACAACAGACCTCGAATTATCGGGCATGGGGCAGTAATGATGGGCAGATTTCCAAGACGGTTATTCCTTCTGGGCGGCGTAACCGCTTTTCTTTCGGCGTGTGCCGACAGATTTCGGACCTACTCTGGACCAGAGGTGACCCGCGTTCGTCTTTACAAGACAGACAGACTATTGGTGCTGGACGGCTTGGAAGGCGTGTTGCGCACTTATCCTGTTGGGCTTGGCTTTGCCCCAACTGGACACAAACAGTTTGAAGGCGACGGGCGGACACCTGAAGGTGCCTATATTATCGACAGGCGCAATCCGGACAGTCTTTTCCATCTATCCATCGGCATTTCCTATCCCAACGCAGCAGATCGCGCTTTCGCCGAAGCAGAAGGTATGTCGCCTGGCGGTGACATCTTCATCCATGGTGGACCACGACCAAACATTGATCCGATTGATGTGCGTGACTGGACCGCTGGATGCATTGCGGTCACCGATGGGCAAATCGAGGAAGTCTATGCAATGGTCCGCAATGGGACACCGATCGACATTTACGCTTAACCATGACTCTTCTAAGCGCAGTTTCGTCAGGTAAATCGGCGACGCAGCGCGACATTGATCCCTTCAATGGCGATCACCATGATGATAACCGCAATCGTGACGCTTGCCGCCTTGTCGTATTGGAACGAGCGCACATAGGTTTGGATGTAGAATCCGATCCCGCCTGCCCCAACAATGCCAAGGATCAGCGACTCGCGTAGGTTCAACTCGAACCGGAAGATTGTGTCGCGGGCCACGACTGGGGCCATTTGCGGCCAAATCGCATATCGCAGCCTTAGCAAGGGCCCGGCTCCAGCACTTTCCAAAGCTGCAATCGGCGCACGTGACACTCCGTCGATAGCTTCGGCGTAGAATTTTGCTAACATCCCCGTCGCGTGGAATGCCACCGCGATGATGCCCGGCAAAGGCCCCAACCCGACCGCGCCCACCATTAGCATGGCCACAAGGAGCAGTGGAATTGCACGAATGAACGCCAGAAGTGTGCGGATCGGCCTGTGAATTGTCGACGAAACCATCGCTTCGGAGGCGAGGATACAGAGCGGTGTGGAGAGGATTACGGCACCAACGGTACCAAGGATTGCAATCCGGAGCGTCTCAGCACTTCCTTTCCAGATCTCGTCCATGACCGTGGGGTCCGGCGGGAACATACGTCCGAAGAAGTTGGCGATGCGGGGGCCCGCTGATAGCAGTCGAGAAAGTTCGACATCGGCGGTGACCAGCGACCACAATACAACCGCTGCAAGCATGGTTCCAGCCCAGAACCCGCCTTGATTGGAAGGTCGCATCAGCTTACGACCTTCAGGCGCGCGCCAGGTGTTTGATTTGTATCAGCGTACAGCGCAGACGTGGCGTCATCTGTCAGATCGCTGGTGGCAACATCGAATACGATCCTACCGTTCCGCATACCGATCACACGATCCGCAAAACGGCGCGCCAATTCCGGTTGATGCGATGAGAACACAGTCGTTGCGCTCCGGGCCTGTGCCACGCTGGTGAGGAGCATCAGGATCTCCGCCGCCCGCGAGGGATCGAGGTTGCTGACGGGTTCATCCGCCAAGATCAAACGCGGTTCCTGAGCAAGGCAACGCGCAATCGCGACGCGCTGTCGCTGGCCACCACTAAGTGAATCTACCCTCCGGTCGGCCAGGTCCGCGATCCCGCAATCGGCAAGCGCCTTTTGGGCCACGTCCATGTCTTCTTTCGAATGGTTCCCGAGAAAAGCGCGCCAACCGGTCATCCTGCCAAGCCTGCCATTCAACACGTTGCGCATCACTGTCGATCGTTCGACCAATGCGAATTCCTGAAAGATGAAGCCAGAGTCCGCGCGTTTTGCCAAATGCAGAGCGTGATGGGGATCGAACTGTGCCCCGAGGACACAGGCCCGCCCGCGCCAATCGCGCAGTCGCCCATCCAGCAACGTCAAAAGCGTGGTCTTGCCTGCTCCGGAAGGTCCGAGCAGGGCAACACGCTCTCCAACCGTGATGTGCAGTGAGATGTGATCGATCGCGTGATCAGTTGCATTGTCGTGACGAAAACTCAGATCATCTAAATGAATGGCATTTTGCATCATAGCAATCCATAGCGCTGAGCCATTTTCCGCACGCCGTCATAAACCGATGGATCAGTCGCGACATAGCCATCGGGGCCGTAAAGATAGCGGAGTTTATCGCGGTGTTCGGGCATGTTCAGCTTCATCATCGCATTGACAAAGCGTTGGCGAAGGCTCGCATCCAGTTCGGGCCGCGCGATAACAACGTGGCTTGGAATGGCCTCGCTTTCAGCAATCCACGTGACTTGGGACTGTTGCAAGGGCGTCAGAAGAAGGTCGGCGTATTGGCTGGCACCGGCTGCATCGACCAGACCCTCGGCCATGGCCTGCATCGCCTGTTGATAGCCACCAGCAAAGAAGATGCGGCCAAAGAAATCCTCTGCATCCTTGGGGCCAGCGATTACACCTGCGCGTTCAAACTCGGCTAGCGGATACATATAACCCGATTCAGAAATCGGATCGGCAAAGGCGATGTCACGGCCCTCAAGGTCTGCCAGTGTCTTGAACCCGCTATCACGACGCACAAAGACACGTCCCGTATAACTAGGCGCATCGCGGTAGACCTCTGACAAGAGCGGCACCGCACCGATTTCCTTTTCGGCAAGAACGAAGGGCAGCGCACCCATGAAGGAAATATCTGCATCTCCATTACGCAAGGCTTCGACTGCAGCGGCGTGATCGATGGTCACAAACCCTTCAACCGGCACGCCGATTTCTTCCGACAGCCACGAGGTGATCGCCTCGATATCGCCCAAAAGTTTCTCGGGGTTTTCTTGCGGAATGAAGGCCAGGCGCAACCGGTCGGATTGCGCCAGTACAGGCATCGAAAACGTGGCCAGACCGGCGCTCGTGAGCATAAGAAGGTGACGGCGGTTCATATGAGGCATCATCAGAACGCCCTTTCTTGGATGGCGGCGGCATCCGCCTTGAATAGGCTCCAGCTGGCTTCGGCGGCCTCCCAATCCTCAGCCCGGACGGCTGAACCTACGTCTGCCAATCGGTTGGCGAGCGTATAGACTTCGGGCCGCGCCGAAAGATTGGCCATGGTGCCTGCATCTGCTGCCAGATCAGCAGCAACTGTATCGGTGAGGACTAAAATATGTTCTGCATCGCGTTTCGGCAGCAGCGTGTCGAGCGTGGAGGCAAAGGTGGTCAGTTCCGCGAAGGCCAGCCGGAAGGGTGTGTTCACCGCATCGAATGACTCATAGGGTTCATCCGCTGCGCCGATTGTTTCAAGATATGCGGTCAAATCGGATCGCGCGGCCTCGGTCAGGCCAAGGTTCTTTGTGTCGTCGAACCAATCGACCACACTTGCCAGCGTAGGTAAGGCGCCATCGTGGAAATACGGTGCCGTATAAACGGTGCCGAGCAGGGTTGGTGTGTCGAGTGCGCCCGTCCGTGACCCAACATATCCCAGAGCAACCGAGCCGATATCGTGCGATTTGCGGTCAAGGAAATTGCCAGATGGCGTATGACAGCTAGCGCAGGACTGGTTGCCCATCCCGGCGAAGGGGCGGTTGAATATCTTTTCGCCACGCCGCGCTGCATCCGGCGCGGTCTCGGTCAATTGGCCATCACCGGTCAGCATAGAGTTTGGCAGGAAGTCGAACTCGGTCATATAGGCGACTAGTGCGTCGAGCATGAAGGGTGAAGGCTCGTCGCCCGCGAATTCATTGACGATAACATTGCGCGAGAAATCCCGCAGGGACGCAAACCTGCCGTCGCGGCCATAGGGGCCGGTGAACCGCAACCCGCGCAGACTCGGTATATCGATCGGGTCATCGCGGCGATCATTGAACATCGGGTTGAAGAAAGCTCCATCTACGTCGACCGCACCGGGCTGGTGGCTTGCGCCGGGAATGAAAAACCGCTGGTTGATGTCAGAGCGGTTGTGGCAGGTCGAACAGGCGATGCCCAGTTCGCGGGCCGGACCGCCAAAGATCTCCGCACTATCGAATAGCATGTCACCGTAAGCAATGAGCGGCAGGTCGGTTTCGTCGATCCCTTGTTCTTCGAAATTCAGAACCAGCCGCGGAAGCGGGTCCTGATCAAAAATGTCTGAGCCGGGGGGCAAAGTAGCGGGTAAATCGACGGGCCGTCCGGTTTTCGCAATCGTTTCTGGAACGGCATTCAGTGTCTGGCGAGGTGTCAGATTGTCGACGAGGTAGTTTTGAGTCAGATAAGAAGAAATTACCGTGCGCGCGGCTGTCATGGCGTCGGAATCTTGTGGTTTGGCTCCAGCACCGAGTACCCCAGTCGAGCCTGCGGCATTGTTCAATTCCAACCAAGCCCGGCCCAATGTCCGGGCTGCAGCAGGATCGGCGGCTTTGATGTGATCGGCAAAGGCGCGGTACAATTCTTTGGCTTCCGCCATAGCCTGTTGCGCAGATGCGGGATCACCCGCAATAAGAGCCGCGTCCAATTCTTCCTCGATCCGCAGAGCAATCAAGCGCGTGGCCGCCGTGTAAACGGCCTGCCTATCCTGCTTTTCTATCGCTTCGGTCACACCGCTTACATCAATGAAACTTTCGCGGTCCAGTCGATCGAAAGCACCGACTGAAAATTCCGATCCGCGATAGGGTTCGGACCAGGCCTGCTCCACCTTGTCCCAAGGGACAGGTGCCAGGTTGCCCAGAAAAAGTGTCAACCGATAGGCTGCCGCTTCGGGAAGCCAAGGAGCTTCCTTGGCAGGTGTTGCCAAAGAGGGGCCAGCCACCGCTGTGGCGGCGATAGTTGCGGACAGGATCAAGCGCAGGATATGCTGGATCAAAGGTAGCTCCATTTATAAAGTTAGCCGCGTCTAACATATCTACCTAAAGCTAACATGTTGTCAATCCATCAACCATCAGGCAAAGTCCTGTCATGCCGTCCGCAGCGTCACAAACGCGTGAAGATATCACGCCTGTTACACGAGACCCCGAAGCCCAGGCTGACGGGTTCGTCAACGTGCGCAATGCGCATGAAAGCGAGATGGCGGAAGACTATGTGGAACTGATCGCCGAACTGATCGAAGCGCACGGCGAGGCGCGACCGGTCGACATTGCGGGACGGCTGGGAGTCAAGGCCCCAACTGTGACCAAGAATATCTCCCGGCTGAAAGACGCAGGGTTGGTCCGACGTGAAAAATATCGTGCGATTTTCCTCACCGAGAGGGGCCAATCGCTCGCGGCGGCTTGCCGCAGGCGACACAGGCTCGTCGTCGCGTTTTTGCAAAGTCTCGGGATCGACGAGGCGACAGCCGAACGTGATGCCGAAGGGATTGAACACCACGTCAGCGAGGCCACCTTGATCGCTTTTGAGAACCATATGAAGGGGTCCGAATGACCCTGGCCCAAAGATTGGCCGCACGATCAACGGGTAGTCTTCAATAAAGTTGCAGGACGGTTATCGTCGTCGTGATAACCATAGCGAACATCGAAAGGGCCCCAATGGCCAATGTTCGCCCCATCCGCCGATTTGGCCCCGCGGTCTTGAGTTTCAACTCGTACGCTGTTTCAGGAAATTCCAATGCGGCAGAGTTGGAACCACGGCGTTCGTTTCTAGCTTGCCAGCAGACCTCTTCAAACCTGTTCCATCCATTCAAGATGAACATGATCGTAGCAATCATCACCATGGAGGACGGGACCCAGATAATGTAGCCACCTATGGTTTCATCCGACAGTCCAAGATCCGCACCGGCCGAAAACGCCATAGGCGCGCTGCTGTACAATGAGATTTCTTTCAAAGTGACTAGCGCGCCAAGAAGGATGTTCGATACAATGACAACAAATGCAGAGATCAGCCGCGCGCCATACGGCCAGCTGCCAACTATGCTACCGGGATCAAATACCGCTGAAAAATATGAAATGCCTGCTGCAACCATGCAGAGGTGAGCGGCAAACTCCAGCATTTCTGTTGCTTGTGCGTATGAATAGATAGCTGGTAATTGCCAAATATAGAGTGACAAGATGAGCAGAAACGTAGCCGCGACCGGACTTCGCACAGCCCGCACAACCGGCGAGCGCAGAACACTGCTAATCTGACTTCGCCATTTTCTCGAAAGCCCTGCAGCTAACCAGCCAACCGGCCGCGACAACGCGATAAGCATTGGCCCCAGTAACCGTGCCGCCAAGTGTTCAGTTTGGTGCACGAAGAAATACTGATGACCAAGGTCAGGGAGGGGACCAAAAAAAGCACCAACTGTGATGCCGAGACCCGCCACAAAAAGAGCGAAGCGCACATGCGACTTGGACCTGACCAAGCGACTATATATCGGATAACCGCGCCATGTAAGGACAGCCAAAACACTCATACTGCCAAATGTGACCAGAAGCGCCGCGAAATGGTCCATGTCCAGAACACCGCTCAACAACGTGACTATCCGAAAACCCGAGCGATCAGGATAGTAGTGAACAATCCGATCAAGCAAAACAAAATGGCACAACTCGCAGCATGCTGTGCGATGTCAAGTCGATTGCCTTCGCGCTTTTTTGCAAGGTATCCACCCCAGATGGCCCCTAAAAATGTCATGGTGATGATAATCAAGTCAAACCCCTTTCCGAGTGGCCAAAAAACCGCATTGCTATGGCCGCAATCGCAGGTCGACTACGACAAGAAGCCAACATGTGAAAATCAGCGGCAAAAGAGTCCAGTCACCGAAGCGGCCATAGAGTGTCCGTGGCAGGGCAGCGGGCAAAAGCACGTCCAGGACTCCAGTCTGCTCAAGGCCCAGACTGGCCAACACGCGGCCTCTGGAATCAATGACCGCGGAAATACCGGTATTCGCGGCGCGCAGCACCGGCAAGCCTTCTTCGACGGCGCGCATCCGTGCGGCCGCCAGATGCTGCTCCGGTCCGATCGATGTTCCGAACCATGCATCGTTTGTGGCATTAAAAATCCAGTCCGGACGAATGGCATCGTCAACCACATGACCCGGAAAAATGATCTCATAGCAGATCGCAACGGCAACAAAAGGCATGGCAGGTAATGCCAAAGTGCGAGGCCCTGGCCCCGGAGTGAAATCACCAAGACTTTTGGTCAAACGCTCAAACGGTAGCCACTCACGAAACGGTACATATTCGCCAAAGGGAACCAGTTTGTGTTTCGCGTACCCACCAAGATTAAGATCATTCGGATCATAGGTCTGGACAGTATTGAAGTAGAGGGTGCCGGCGTCAGTCGCGACCCGGTCCGGCACACCTGTCATGAAGATGCGTGTCTGTGGAAGCGCGCGCAATATCCTCTGAATATCTCCTTCAACCTCATCCAGAAACCCCGGATAGGCTGTCTCAGGCCACAAAACTATGTCAGGAACGTCACCCTGGCTCGACAATGTGATGTAACGCGATAGAGTTTGTTCTCGCAGTTCCGAACGCCACTTGTCCTGCTGCGGCACGTTTCCCTGAACAATCCGAACATTAATGTTCGTCGGTTCTTCTTTGCCAAGCCAGAGACGGGTTTGCCCTGCGCCCCAAAGGCTTGCGGCAAGCCCAAAAGTCAGGACAATTCCCGTTGGACGAATACTTTTGCGGTTGGCAATCAGATTGGCTGGCAGAACAACCAAAAAAACAAAGAGAAAGCCGAGACCGTAGCTGCCGACCCACGCCGCCGGTTGCCGCAGCGGCTCATATTCAACGAGCGCATATCCTGACAGGTTCCACGGGAACCCCGTCAGAACATGCCCACGCAGCCACTCTGCGGCCATCCAGCATGACGCAAAGAGCAGAGGGCCAGCAAAACCGTCAGACAATCTCAACCGCGCCAGCACCGTAAACGCGAAAGAGGCTAGCGCGGGAAACACCGCAAGCACCGCGCTTAACCCAGCGACCGCAGGAATAGCAAGAAGACCAAAGCGATCTGCGTCCACGAAAAAACTTTCAGCAATCCAGAAAATCCCACCGGCGAAATACCCAAAACCAAATGTCCAACCAATAGCTGCAGCGCGAAAAGGGCGAAGCCCACGCAAGATGAGAAACAAGGTTCCGTAGGTTGCAGGAGCAAGTATGAGAAAGGAGAAGGGCGGAAGAGTCAGGACGGTCAGCGCACCGAGGCAAACAGCTATCCCGGCGTGAACCAGCAGAGGTGCAAGCGCGACCTGCCGGTTATCCCCTTTCTCTGCGACCGTTATTGTCATTGCTCGGTTCGGGGCTTTTTCAACCGTGGCCAAACGATAAGCGCGGCCACACCGCAAAAAATCGCAGTGTCCGCGAGATTGAAGGCTGGCCAATGCAGGTCCCAAACGTAAAAGTCCAGAAAATCGGTGACAGCGCCTACTCTGACCCGATCAATTACGTTTCCCAAACCTCCTCCAATGATCAGCCCATAGGCGACAGCCTCGCCCTCTTCTTTTGTTCTGAGCATCAGGACTACGAGCCATAGACATACAATTGCTGCCAATACTACTAGCGCCCACCATGGCGCTCCATTCAAAAGGCCAAAAGTCACGCCATCGTTGCGATGGTAAACGAGATTGAAACCTGGAAAAACCAAAACACCAGAGCTTAGTGTGGAAGCGTTTGCAACGACAGCAATTTTGCTCGCTTGATCCACGACGACGGCACATAAAGTGCTCATCAGCCCAAGAGTTGTGGTATGTTTCATGCACTGGCCTTCAAGTTGTAGAGGGGCCCAAAAGTAACAAGGGACGAAATGGAATCTTCCGATTTATCGGTGCCAGCACTCAATCGCCGGGATAGCTGGCAAACACTTCCGTCGATCCATCTTTGTTAATCAGAAAAACGTCATAAGCCTCACGCCAGCGGCTTTGATCCATGCCGGGAGAGCCGAGCGGCATCTCGGGTACAGCCAAACCTACGGCATCCGGGCGGTCGGTGAGCAATCGACGGATATCTGCAGCAGGAACATGGCCTTCGACCACGTAGCCATCCACTAAGGCCGTATGACAAGAGGTCATCCGTTGAGGAACACCGTTATCAAGTTTGAAACGAACAAGAAGCGCAGCAAACATATCTTCGCCCGTCGGTGCAAAGCCGTTCTCTTGGAGGTGTTCCATCCAAGCTAGGCAGCACCCGCAGCCGTTCGTTTTTTTGACATCAATGGAAGTGTTTTGCGATATTGCCTGAGTGGCGAGGCCAAATGTGAGTACAGCCGCGAGCGTGATTAATCTCATAGTCTACAACCTTTCTGACGTCACGGTTGCGAACCCTTGATCTAGTAATCCCGAAAACTGCGCGCGAACGATCTCAAGTCGGGCCAGAACATTGGTGCTGATTTCTGTCTGGCTCGCCGCCGCCGCCAGCCTTTCTTCAGACATCGGGTCTGTCGCGCGACCATCAACGCGCACTTCATAGTGCAAGTTGGGGCCTGTCGCTGTTCCGGTGGCACCAACGCGGCCAATATTGTCGCCCGCGGCGACCCTGTCTCCGACAACAAGCCCATCCGGAACCGAACTGAGATGCGCGTATCGGGTCATAGTGTCTGAGCCATGGGCAATCTCGACCACGCGCCCATACCCGCCACGCCGCCCGACAAATGAGATGCGGCCCGGTGCAGTGGCGTGAACAGGTGTCCCATGCGGTGCCGCAAAATCGACCCCCGTATGCATGCGCACGTCACCAAACACAGGATGCCTACGGTTACCGTAAACAGAACTTAGCCGCGCACCCTTACGGGCTGTGCGAATACTCTAAGTACTTTTCCATCAACGAAGATCGTGGCATTTCCGGAATTGTCATCAGGCCAAACGACTTCATAGAGCGTTTCATTGATCATCAACGCGGCGAAGGACAGGCTTGGCTGTCTGATGACTTCATCGCCGACCATTGCCTCGTGCCACATCAGTTGCAGTTGTTCGCCGCCCTTCAGATCTCTTCGGAAATCCACCGTGCCACCCAGCATTTCAGCCAGATCAACAGCGAACCGCGCTGGAACATCCGCTGATGCTAGCGTGGCAAAGATTGAGGTCTGCACAGCTGTATCCGCCGCGCGTAGAACCAAATCAGGCTTTGGAACGATCTTCCTTGTAGCGATTTCGTCCGCAAACACGGCTTCGATATGAACGCCTTCTTCGACGGACAACACCACCCGGCGCAGAGCGCCCGATAGAGAGGTTTCGACTTCGATGCCATATCCGGGTTTGAGCTTGCGCAAGTCGTACTCCGCTTCTAGCGCCAACGCCACTTCTGCGCGGTCTCTACCAGAAAGACCGGCCTTCGAAAGCAAGGCATCAAGCGTTTCGCCAGCGGATAGTGCCCCGGACCACACCGCGCTCGGCGGTGTTATCTCGGGCAAGGCAAGTTCGGCAACGGGCAGCAGAAGCGGTTCTGGGCTCCTAAGGACCTGTGCCGGAGCAGGCTTTACTTGCAAGAGGGCTGCAGGAGATACCTCAGGCATCCCAAGCATTTGCATCGGAGAAGGCTGCCAATTAGATACCTTTGCAAGCGTTTCCGGAACGGGAGCTTTGTTCCAGGTGGTCTGAGAACCCATTACCAATGCAATGACAACACTTGCTCCGGCAATACTAGCCGCAATATATCTTAATTTCATGACGTTTCTTCTTTGCTTCTTGCAAGAACACGGCGTATTTTTGGTACCGCGAATTCTCTTGGTTCATGATAATCTATGGTCCCGGCAAATCGCCCCTCCGTATCGAACATGAAGACGCTTGCTGTGTGGTTCATCGTATAATCGCCGCTCTCTGTCGAGACCTTCTCATAGTTTGCACGAAATGCGGCAGCTGCTTGTCTTGTTTGCTGAGGCGAACCGCTCCATCCCTGAATCGCTGGATGGAAATAACTGACGTATTCCGCCATGGCCTCGACCGTATCGCGCTCAGGATCAACCGTGATGAAAACGACATTCATATCGGCGACTTCATCGCCTAAATCATCAAGCCAGCCGGAAATATCCGAGAGCGTCGTCGGGCATACATCCGGGCAATACGTAAAGCCAAAGAACACCATGGAAAGGTTGCCGATGAGCGTTTCAGGGCCAACGGTCTCTCCGGCCTGATCCGTCATCTGGAAATCCATCTGGGTCAGCGGCAACGGACGCTTGGCTGCAGCCTCCGGAGCACCAGGCCCATCTACCTGCCACCAACCGGCAAACAGCGTCAGGGCAAGACCGAAGCCCGCCGCACTGCCGTAAATGAGGAGTTGTCGCCTCTGCATCAGCCCTCGGGTCCACGCGCTGCAATCCCGAGGATCGGGACATCAATGGTCACCGCGCCGCCGTCGTCGAAGATCAGTGTCATAAAAAAAACTTCGCCCTCTATCATCGGGGTTTGCAGGCGCATCAACATGGCATGCAGACCTCCAGGTTCCAAAGATACCCTTTCTCCTGGAGGGATCGTGATCTCTCCGACCGGTGCCATCGAACTCACGCCATTGGCATCGGTTGTTGTCTGGTGGATGTCCGGCATCATGGCCAGGGGTGTTTCAAGGCCCAGTAGGATGACCGGGTCCGCGCCTGTGTTGTGCACAGTCATGTAGGCTGCACCCGGGCGGTTGGTGCCGATTGAAGCACGGGCCCAGGGGTTCTCGACCACGACATCTTCTGATCCCGCAAAAATGGCGGAGGGTAGCCCCAAGAATAAGCTGAGTGCGGTGACCGCCGCGGTAGCTAGAGATTTCACGTGTCCGTTCCTTTTAACAAACGCTTGATCACGATCCAGCGGCAGCGACCTCGGCCGCAACGAGTGCGCGCAATTCGTCAGCTCCGAACGGATCAAGCGGTTTTCCATTCACGAAAAAGGTGGGCGTCTGCCGCACGCCGATAGTTTCCACATCGGCGCGGTCCTGATTAAGCACCCCCATTGTTTGCGGGGCCATCATCTGTACCCTTGCCAACTCAATGTCCAAGCCGGCCTGTTCCGCGATGCCAAGGATCAATCCAGGCGCTGGTTCGCCGTGAGACGCCCAACGTGGCTGAAACTCGAGAATAGCTTCCTTGACCGGAATATAAACGTCTTGCATGCGCGCCGCTTCCATCACCCGGATTGCTTCTTCCGAGGCCGCGCCATGAAACGCGGTGTAGCGAAGAACAACCCGGACCTGCCCGTCGTGCTCCGCCATGATGTCCTTGATGACCGGGTAGAATGCCCGACAGGCTTCACAGGCTGGATCGAAGAACTCTACGATTGTGACAGGCGCGTCCTCTGGCCCCATTATAGGCGAGTAGGGACGCATTAGCGCCTCAGCGATTTCGGGCTGGACCGGCTCGACTTGTGCAATCGGAGCAGGGCGGGCCTGATACCAGACAGCGGCGGCAAATACCGCAAGGCCAACAGCCAAGGCCGATAGAACGATTGATCTATTTTTCATGTGCGGGGCTCCTTCAGGGAGAGAAATGATAAGAACGCGATCAACGCGAAGGCAACCAGCGCCAGAAGTGGGATAGGGATGCCCAGAAACAGCTGGTTGTCACCGGTGCAGGACGGGCCGGTTGCGGTGCAAGGTTGGATAGGTTCCGGCAGGATTCCAGTGTACAGGCCCATGTGCCAAAGCGCGACCGCTGCGCCGCCAAGCGCGAGTGCGATGCCATAGCGGCCAACCCGATCATCCTGCCACCACAGGCCAAGACCCAGAACAACAGCCAACGGAAACATGAAAGCGCGTTGGAACCAACATAAGTTGCAAGGTGCTTGCCCTAACACTTCGCCAATATAAAGCACGGATAGCGAACTTGTGAGCGCCACGATCCAGGCCCCGATCAAAGCTGTATCTTTGGATATTGCGAAGCTCACATCTATATCCTCGCCCTTAGATCGGAGACGATTTCTTCCGCTGGCGTGCCATATGGCCACGCCCCTGCATATCCACCCTGAGTATCAAATAGGAACAACTGCGACGAATGCCCCATGGTATAGCCATCTGGCGACGCGGCTTCCTCGATCTTTTCGTAGTAAATGCGAAAGGTTTCAGATGTTCGCTTGATCTGATCTGCAGTTCCGGTAAGCCCGATGATATTCGCATCAAAAAGCGGAATAAACTCTGCCAACTGCTGCGGTGTGTCGCGCTCAGGATCAACTGATATAAAAAGTGGCTGAACTTTATCCGCATCAGGGCCGAGCGCGTCCATGACCGCCGCGACTTCGGCCAAGGTCGTAGGACAGATATCAGGGCAATTCGCAAAGCCGAAGAACACGAGCATCCACCGTCCCGCGAAATCTGCTTCTGTTTGCATCATGCCACGATGATCGGTCAGTTCAAAGTCCGCCCGAAACGCAGGGTTTTCTGCTTGCTGATTGGTCGAGTTCGACATTTGCAACCAAACGAAGCCGATAAGAGCTATCGCGGCGAACGCCCAAAGCACCTTCTGAAAGATCGATAATTTTATTGGTCGCATGCACCCGATTCCGCTTATTTTGACCTGCTCTAAATGTTCTAGTAGCTAGAGGTTCAACCTATTTTGTCGAATAGGCATCGTATCTCACGGACCTGTGATCCACTTCCTAGCTTGCACCCCACAATAGCTAAAGCTACCAACGCTATAGATATGGAGGTCACATGCTAACAATTGGAAGCCTGGGAAAGAAAACCGGAACGAAAGTTCAGACGATCCGGTACTATGAGCAGATTGGGCTGATGCCCGAACCCGGTCGAACAGAAGGGGGGCAGCGGCGCTATAGTCATGCTGAGGTCGACCGCTTGTCGTTTATTCGACACTCGCGTCAGCTGGGATTTCCGCTCGAAGCCATCCGCGAACTGTTGGATCTAAGTGACAGTCCGGACCGGTCGTGCCACGAGGCTGATTCAATCGCGCGTCGCCAATTGAAACAGGTTGAGTTAAGAATGGGTCGCTTGAAGGCGCTACGCATCGAACTGAAACGCATGATCCACGAATGCAGCGGCGGAAACACAGCGGACTGCAAGGTTCTCGAAGTTTTGCGCGACCATTCGGAATGCCTGACCGACCATGACGGGATTGGAGCTTAGCCCTTACAAGGGCCCGAACGGATTAAACGGAAAAAGCCACTTGAGGCTCTAGTCACTAGAGCAATTACACCCAGACATATACGATTCGAGGAGATGTAAATTGAGTGCTGATGATCCGCTGCTGGCAGCAACCGCTATATTGAATTTCGACAATCCATCGATTGCACGACTGATTGAGAATAGACGCTGGAACGCCCTGTCGACACATGACCAGATTGGGGCAATCTACGATTTCGTGCGCAATGAAATCGCCTTCGGATACAATCGGGCAGATGACATCTCGGCTGCTGAGGTGCTGACTGACGGGTTCGGCCAATGCAACACGAAGGGCACTCTTCTAATGGCGCTTTTGCGCGCAGTCGGCGTGCGCTGCCGTCTTCATGGATTCACAATCCACAAGGAACTGCAGCGGGGTGTCGTTCCTGAACTCGTCTATCCCATTGCTCCTGAAGAAATCATTCATTCCTGGATTGAGGTCGAAACGGAGACGGGTTGGGCGAACCTCGAAGGATTTATTCTTGATGCTCAGTTTCTTTCGACTCTCCAATCCGCATTCACCGATACACAAAGCCTCTGCGGCTATGGGGCAGGGACTGATTGTCTGACGGCCCCGCCGGTCGAGTGGACCGGTAGCGACACCTACATCCAGAAAACAGGCATCGTGCAGGACTTCGGAACTTTTGACGCGCCCGACGACTTCTACATTCATCATCGGCAGTCGTTCAGTTTGATGAAGGATTTTCTTTATCGACACCTCATCCGCCATTGGATGAATGCCCGCGTTCGCCGCATTCGGACCGGGCGCCTACCGCGCATTCCTGGCATGGCAATGCCCAATCATCACCACGAGGGATCGCGTCATGCCTCATGACGGCCACGTGCATATCGATCCCGCATCCGGTGATCGTCGTGTTTCCATCGCGATCTGGGCGAACGCACTTCTGACAGTTGCGCAGATTGTGGGCGGCATCCTGTCAGGCAGCCTCGCACTCATTGCCGATGCGTTGCACAACTTCTCTGATATGGCTTCTCTGGTAATCGCGTTCGCGGCCCGAAAGATTGCCAGACGTCCCGCTGATGAAAGAATGACCTTTGGCTATGGCAGAATCGAAGTCGTCGCGGCGTTGATCAACTACACAACCCTCATCCTTATCGGTGTCTACCTTATATATGAAGGCGGAATGCGACTGATCGAACCGACTGAAGTGGCTGGTTGGACAGTGGTGATCCTTGGCTCTGTAGCGCTAGTCGTCGACACGCTGACAGCGCTGCTGACGTACTCTATGCAAAAGGGCAGCGTGAACATCCGGGCGCTATTCCTACATAACTTGTCAGATGCGTTAGCCTCCGTTGCTGTGATCATCGGCGGCTCACTTATTCTTCTTTTCGACATGTGGTGGGTTGATCCCGCGATCACGATTGGCATCGCTCTCTACATCCTCTATCTCGCCGTCACGGAAATCGGCGGTCCCATACGTATATTGATGCTTGGAAGCCCGCCGGACCTCGACAATAGCGCAGTTGTCGCTGCTATCAGGAACGTCGAGGGGGTTCATGACGTCCACCACGTTCATCTTTGGCAAATGCAGGAGAACCAGGCCGCATTAGATTGCCATGTGGTGATCAGTGACGGTGCTTCCGGCGAAGGAGTCAAAACGGCGCTAAAGGCCCGTCTCGCCGACGAGTTCGGCATCCAGCATTCCACGCTGGAACTTGAAGACCTGGAGCATGCGCATGAAAGCGCACAGCTCTATGGACACAAAGAGAGCGAGGCATGATGCAAACGATGCTGATTTTTCTTGGTCTGGCAATTGCCGCCGCGACGCTGGCTTCAATCCTGTGGTCCATTGCAGTTCCGGATCGCCGCATTTGGCCCCCTCGACGCTATACAGTCATGACGCCTGTTCTGGTCTGGGTGCCCACACTCTCGCTGTTTGGCATTCTTATTGTCCTTGGGATCTGGGGGTGGGGCGGTCTTGCTTTGGCAGGCTGGTTGCGTTTCGGGGTTGGGATTCCACTTATCTTGGTCGGCAACCTTGTTGTCTGGTCAGAAGTGACGCATTTCGGACTGCCACAGACAAGTGGTGCGATAGGCACACTGCGGACCGAAGGTATGTATCGCTACTCGCGCAACCCACAATACACTGCTGACATCGGTATCATCGCTGGATGGATCCTGCTTTCATCTGCATCATGGGCTCTGTTTATCGGAACGGCTGCTATTCTTGTCCTTTTTGCTACGCCTTTCGCTGAAGAACCATGGTTGCAAGACAAGTACGGTGCTGCTTTTGACGAGTATAGTACATCCGCTCGCCGCTTTATCTGAATTGTATCACAAAAATGTCATGGCCTGCTCACTTGACCCTCTAGCAGCTAGAGGTCTCAAGAAGACAAAAATAGAAATCACTTAAGAGCAAGTAGATGAAAAATCGCAGGCAGTTTCTAGCGTCGACAGCCGCAGCCTTTGTAGGGCTTCCGGCCGTTGCAAAGGCGCAGTCATCGCGTGACTTGGGCGGCGTACCAGTCCGCAGAAACATTGCATCCTTCAGGGCACAGCCGTGGCAAGACCACTTCGACAACCTTGAGCACGGTGCAATCCTCTGCGACATCGATACAAGGGTGGTTCAATACTGGTCAGAAGACGAAACCGTCTACAAGCTCTACCCGTCGAGTGTGCCATTGTCAGAAGAATTAACCCGACGGGGATATACAGAGGTCGTTCGAAAGGTTGAGGGACCAAGTTGGCGCCCAACACCATCAATGAAAGTGCGTAACCCTGAATGGCCAGATTATTGGCCACCGGGGCCGGATAACCCTCTTGGCACGCACGCGCTCTATCTGTCCTGGCAATACTATCGCGTCCACGGCACTGGTGACACACGCAAGATCGGACGGCAGTCTTCTAATGGCTGCATCGGGTTGTACAACGAGCATATCGCGGAGCTTTTCGGACTGGCGGAGATCGGTACGCAAGTGCGGATATTCTAATGATCGCCGCGATAGTTTTGTAGAAGTGCGGGGCTTTTGTGACTGGATTCAAGAAACCATCGGAAAGATTGCGTACAGCAAGGATGCAACCAAGAAGTCTTATGTAGAAGTGTCTATTTGACGGCTGACCTTGTCTATTTAGGCAGGGATCAAGACTAGGGGTCGACAACCATGTTCATTATTGGGACCACTTGCTAGTCATACTCTCGACTGTGTTTTAAACCTTCCAAATCCGTGAATATTGAAATTATCGAGACCTGAATTAATGGTGAGTATTCGGATGGAAATCTACCCGCTGTTATCACAAGGGAGCCATCACCAAGAGAAGAATGTTGCTCGCAACCCGATCTCTTCAGACTCAGGCTCTATTCCAAGGGAAAGGGTCCTGCCAAGCTGCCGTCAACGGACACGACACGGATGAGGCGCTTGTTCCAATTGGCACTTCGTGGCTTCATCGCTATGGCGACGATAGTGGTGCTTACGTTGGTGTTGGCGATTTGGCTGATGAACCGGTCAATCCCTGACTATAACGCAAATATCAATGTTGATGGCCTATCAGCGCCGGTCGAAATTGTGAGAGATTCTTACGCAGTTCCACACATTTTCGGGACGAACGACTCTGATGTCTTTTTTGGGCTTGGTGTCGCTCATGCACAAGACAGGCTATGGCAAATGACCCTCCTAAGAAGAATTGCTCAAGGACGCTTATCCGAACTCTTTGGGCCAAGCACTCTGGCCTATGACGATTTCATGCGCAGACTTGATCTGGCTGAAGCCGCCCGTTCTTCGCTGTCAGCTCAGGATGACAGTACGCTCGTGGCACTCAACAGTTATTCGGAGGGCGTGAATGCGTGGATTCAAGAGGTCAACAATGGCGCATTGGGGCGGGGTGCACCCGAATTCTTTTTGTTTGAAAGCTCCATCGCGCCATGGAGCCCTGAGGACAGCATCGCAATTCTCAAGCTTTTTGCGTTGCAAAGTTCGGGTCAGTTCCAAGAAGAGATTCTGAGAGCGCGCCTCTCGATGCTCATTCCACCTGGACGCATTTCTGATCTTCTCCCTGCGTTATTCGCTACTGATCACCTTAATATGCCAACATACGTTGACCAGTTTCCGAACGCCCGTCTCGGCACTTCTCGACCTGAGCCTGATGAATTGAGCAGATTGTCTCCTATCAGAAGACCCAATCTTACTTCATCGACGCTTGCCTGGGCTGCCACCGGAACCCGAACCGTTTCAGGTGAAGCCATTGTTGCCGGTGTATTCGACACGCAATTGGCCATACCTTCGCTCTGGTACCTCGCTGGGTTGGAACTTCAAGCCGGGGGCGTCATCGGTGCGACGATACCCGGGTTGCCCGTCATACTATCCGGTCGCAACAGCAGTTTGGCATGGTCTGGTACCACATCGGGTATTGATGACCAGGATCTCTTTATTGAGAAATTACTCGACACAGGCTCCCGTGAGGTTTTGACACCGAAGGGACCCCGGCCAATCGTTTCGCGCCCCTCCGTCATACGCATTCGGGGCCAAGCGCCTGTAACCATTCGCTTGGAACGAAGCGAAAACGGTCCGATTATTCAATCCGGATTGTTCGGCTTATCGTCGGTCATTCCAGAAGGGCACATTGCGTCCCTAGCATGGACAGGCTTGGCCACAAATGACACTTCAATAACTGCCCTCATGGGTCTAATGACGGCAAAAACCACGGATCAGGGTTTTCTGGCAATGCGATCCTTCATCGCCCCCGCTATGACACTCATCATTGCAGACAAGGAAAATCTTGCAAACCGGTTAGTTGGCGGCCAACCAATTCGAGATCCTCGAAGTGTCTTTGGCGGGTCCATGCCTGCTCCTGGATGGCGATCAGAGAACCTCTGGAGTGCGCGCGGCACTGCCAAGCCGGGCGATCAGTTCAATCCAAGATTACAGACCATAAATGACGGCGGTTTGGACAATCAAGCGCTCTCTCCCGACGTTGCTTGGGCTGACGGAACGAGCTTTAGGCTAAGCCGCCTTGAGAGATTACTTGAGGCGCGCGAAGTGCACACCCAGAATAGTTTTGTTGAGTATCAGCAAGACACGGTCAGTCCGGCCGCAAGGGGACTTTTGCCACTCATCGCCAAGAATTTATGGTTTTCGGAACCTCCCGCGCCCACTGGAACTCTTGCCCGGCGGCGTGCCGACGCCCTGCAAATGCTGGCAGACTGGAACGGCGACATGAACGAGTATATGGCGGAACCCCTGATCTATGCCGCATGGATGCGCGCGCTCCAGAAACGATTGATACATGATGAACTGAGCATAGTCGCTCAGGAATTTCCGGTCATTCAGACAAGCTTTCTCGACCGCGTGTTCCGCGATGTAGATGGCGCCGCAATCTGGTGTGATGTTGTTCAATCCGGGGAAATCGAGACTTGTGATCAGATGGCTAGGTTGGCGTTAGACGATGCATTGCTATGGCTCGAAGAAACATATGGGCGTGCCGATCTAAATACCTTGAGGTGGGGAGACGCCCACCAAGCCGCACTTGATCATCCTTTCCTGGACTGGTCGCCCGGTTTCAGCTTCATTTCTAACATCCGACTTCCGATATCAGGAGGCGATTCCACTCTTTTCCTTGGGTTAGCTGCAAACGCTTCTGAGGACCCATTTCAAACTGACTTCGGATCAACTTACCGTGGTATCTATGACCTTTCTGACCCGAATAGTTCGGTATACATCGCATCAACGGGACAGTCGGGACATTTTCTCAGCCGTTTCTATGATGACCTTAGTCGATTGTGGCGGCGTGGAGAGTATATCCCTATGTATCTTGAGCGACAGCTCGTGGACGCGGGCTCGATTGGAACCACTAGTTTGCTACCATCGAGCAACTGAGTGGCCTGATGACAATATGTCCTTCGTGCCGAGCAGGTCCGGAAACTGTGATTATTCTGAACAGATCTTAATAGTCGATCTCGTTCAATCGCATCGCCCACGCATTATTAGGTGTCGATATGCCCGTATTTGGTGCCTGCAGTTGGGTCCTTTTTGGACCAGTCACGCTTGACCCCTAGCACCAATAGCAGGGCGGAAGCCACAAAGATCGACGAATAAGTCCCGATAATCACACCCCAAATCATCGCAAAGACAAAGCCACGGATCACGTCACCTCCCAGCACAAAAAGCGCAATCAGCGCCAGAAGGGTGGTAAAGGATGTCATCAACGTCCGGCTGAGCGTCTCGTTGATTGAGGTATTCAGCACCTCTTTGAGTTCCTTTTTCTTGTATTTGCGCAGGTTTTCCCGCACCCGGTCAAAGACAATCACTGTGTCATTAATCGAATAGCCCACAATGGTCAGCAAAGCTGCGATAATCGCCAGATCAAACTTGATCTGCAATTCCGAGAAGATGCCGATTGTCAGGATCACGTCATGCGTGAGGGCTAGCACGGCACCGACCGCAAACTGCCACTCGAACCGCAGCCAGATATAAAGCAGGATCGCCAAAACTGCGAGAACAACAGCAATGATTGCTGTCTGGATCAACTCTCCCGACACCTTCGGTCCGACAGATTCGACCGATGGGAAGGACATGTTGGGATCAACGGTTTGCAAGGACTCTTGCACTGCCAGAATCGTCTCACTTGCGATCCTCTCGTCACCCTCCTGCGACTGAATGCGCACCATAGCAACGTTCTGGCTCTCATCACGGGAGGCGTTAAAGACCTCTGCGATTGAAATATCGCCTAACTCTAATGACTCAAGTGCCTCGCGATAGGCCGCCACATCAACCGGCTGCTCCGACTGCGTTCGAATGCTTGTGCCGCCCTGAAAGTCGATGCCAAAATTCAGCCCTTGAATCATGTAGGAGGCAAATGCGATGAACATCATCGTCATGGAAATGCCCAGCCAGATGCGAGCGCGGCTGAAAAAGTCGATGGAAGTGTTTTCACGTACCAATCTTAGTCGCATGTCAGACCTCGGTCGTCTTGGGCCAGATACACAAGAACCATATCGAGATGGGCGACCGGGTCGCAAAGATGACGGTGGAGACCGATGAGAGGATACTAGCACTCAGCAGCATGGCAAAGCCACCTTGAGCGATGATTAAGTCAGCAGGCTTCATATCCTATCCACTAGTAATGCCAACAATCGTCAAACTTGCGGTTCAATATGCTGGGGACTCGTGAATGGCAATAAGCTGTCGGCGAATTCGCGGATAGAAAGCGAAAACCAGAACCATACAGCGCGGCTTCAAAACAGGGTAGATAGCCCGAACAATGGGGCCTTGCGGGATGGACGTTGCCCAGACATCGGTTCATGACTTCCTAGCTCTTCCAATCAATGATTGGCCACATTTTGTCTTCTGGCTTACCCGCTATCTTGCTTAAAAGATCTTTTGCATATGGGATGTCATCCCCTCGCTGCAGCACCCGGTAGACTGTTGTATAGTTTTCACCATTATCTAGGCACCAAGTGCGCAAGTTGCTGTCCACTTTCGCCAGAGCTTCAGAAACCCAACGAGATCGTCTATTACGTGCTTTGAAGTAAGATCGAACTGCCTTTGATATCGGAAGTTTGGCAGTTGCAGCTCCTTCATTCTGGGCCATTTGAATGGCATCTAAGAGCCGATAGGTTCTTTGCGGTTTGCTTCTCTCTCCCATCACAGGAACGCCGTCGATCTCAACTGACCAGGATATGCGCGGGTTAGGGGGCTTCATTTGTATCGTAGCACTCCGACCAATTTCCACGCCCGAGTTGGATGGTATCAATGGCAACACTATAGACGCCTGTGTGGCGTGTGTCGCTGTGGTGTGGAATAACGCAAGCGCGTCTATGAATGCCGGCTGGACAACCTTTGTGTTTCGCTCAATGACAACGAAACGCTGTGCCTCATCATCGTTTTCGAACGCGACTTGATAGCCTTTTTGACCACCGCGAAGGTAGATCTGCATTTTGAAGTTTTTGCGCATCAGGTCGCTGGCTTGTTCCCAAAACACGGCGTTGGTTGCGACTGCCTTTTCGAGTTCTTCAGTTTTCAAACTCTGCTTCCTTGTCGATCTTTTGCTGCACGTCGTACGTCGTATTGCAGCCCAATGTCACGCATCCTCCACACAGAGTCATCCCCGATTTTCGGGTGTGATTTTTTGGATTATGTCAGAAGATTTGGTCAAATAGTTGTCACAAAAGTGTTTTTAAGTGTGATCAACGCCTATATTTTTGAAATCCAAATTCCAACAAGATACACTTTATACATCTGTTTTTGTTATATATTAGTCATTTCTACTTCATACTAATGGTGTTTTATTTCATATACATCACATTTAGTCTTGCTTCTTGAGCAGTTGTTTTTCTACCCTAGGGGGAGGGCGCGTCGCCCATTTTCAGAGAGGTGTAAAACAATGAACCCTAAACTGCGTTCCTTCCCACAACTGTTCCAGACAGCCTTCGCTGGCCTCGTTGCAACGATGTTGCTGGCCCCGTCAATGGCATCAGCCGCCGGTGGTGCAGCTGCCGGTATTGATGGTTCTTTCGTCACGATGCTTGCTGATCTCAACGGTATGCTCGATGGCAACTTCGGTGCGCTATTGCTGCTCGTTTCACTGATCATCGGTGTCGGGGTGTATGCTGTGACGTCCAACTGGAAATTCGTGATCTCCGCCGTGATGATCGCGTTCTTGATCGGTTACGGCGTCGACATCATCAACGGCATTGGCGGCGTGACCGCGTCTGTCGATATGCTGATGGCTACAACAGAAGCCGTTCCCGTCCCCCATGGCGGTACAGGCCCAATCTAGGCTGGGTTGTCAGGCCTCGCTGGTTGGCGGCGGGGCCCATTTTCATTGATTGTGGGGGATCACAATGTCTGACCATTCAAACAATGTTATCATTGAACAAAAGCTCGAAGTTCCTGGCCGTCTGTTCTTCTTCACCGCAGATGATGCCGCGATGTTCCTTGTTCCATGCTTCGTAGGGTTCTTAGGCCGCAGCCTCATCGGTGGTGCCATCATAGGTTTGCTGCTGTTTGGTATCTGGCGTCGCCTCAAAGGTGAGGGTGGTGTCGCGCGTTTGAAGGCTGCTGTTTACTGGTTTTTGCCCTCAGAGCTGTCTCCGTACCGGTCGTTCCCCCGTTCCGATGTTGTGTTTTGGAGGGGATGAAGGTGACACCCCATTCACTCGCACGCCAACTTCGGTCAGCCCGTAGCCAGCGCAATTTTCTTAGCATCACGGGCATCATCCAGTTGGTGATCATCCTGATGCTGGTTGTGTCGTACACGCAAGTGCAGCGCACAACAGTTCTGATCCCATCTCGCGTCAGTGACGGTATGGTTGCTGCTGGGGCCGTAGACTCGCGCTATGTTGAATCACTGGCTCTCGATGCGGTTTACGCCTTTTATAACGTGTCACCCGAAACCGCGTCTTATGGCCGTCGCGTCGTCGAGCGCTTGTCGAGCCTGCGGGACCGCCCGAGACTGCTTGATGCTTTTGATACGGTCTCTGACGATATCCGCGAACGCCGCATCTCAACCACATTTTTTCCAGAGAAGCTTGAGCATGACTTGGACGGTCTTCGTGTTGTTGTAACCGGAAGCCTCGCCACCTTCATTGAAACACAACGCGTCAGCCGTGAACCCCGCATCATCACACTGGTTTTTGTCGAGGAAGCGTCATCGGTGCGTCTGGCTTCGATGACTGTAGAGGAGGCGTCATCATGATCGCCAATCGTGGGTTATCACTGATCTTTTGCCTCGTCATTTTGGCGACATCAGGTTTTGCCGACACTGTGCGCCTGACCACCCAGCCTGATCAGAACATTGCTTTTGAAGTCTCCGTGACTGGTCCCACGCGGATTTCAGTCGTCGATAATCGGATTTCGAAAATCCTTCAAAGCTCCAGTAACTTCGAGATGGTGAATGATGAAGGAACGGGCGACGTGTTCCTGCGTTTCGCTGGCGGTCAACCCACCCCTGAAAGCGGATATATCGTGACAGAAACCGGCCATACGATTGGGTTCACGATGACACCAAAAACTGATCTCCAGAACCATACCGTGCTGGTGACGTTACGCGGCGTTTCAAATTCTGCATCATCTGCGCCTGCTGGTGCATCACAGGCCGCAACTGGTAGCGGTTTTGCTGTTAATTCTGGTGGTGCTGCGTCGTCGCGCACAGCGCAGCTCGTCCAGTTCGCCCGCCAAGCCTATGCAACACGCATTGGTAACCGTGCAGCGTCCGGCCAGCGGGTGGGCAACTTTGCCACTTATTCTGCCCGAGGGCTGGTTGCGCGGATCTCCGTTGCGAGCGCGCGTAACGGACAGATTCCAAGCGAACGTCAATTCTATCAATCATCCCGAACCTTGGCTGTCTATGTCGATCGCGTGATCTCTGGCGGCAAGATTTGGGTCATTGTTGTGGAGGGCACAAGATGAGCAATGCAACACGCAAAAAGAGCCAATTGGTTTTTGCAGGCCTGCTTGGTTCTATCGCATTGCTTGCTATCTTTGTTGTCAGCAAGACCCTTAATTCCGGCACGACCAATCCAGCTCTGGGCCAATCCGAAAGCGGGGTTACCACAACGCTGATTGCTGATCGCACCAGCGCTGCGGCGCCTGAGATGTCTTGGATCAAAGACGCCGCTGGCAAGGTTGATGGTTTGGAAGCGGATTACGAACGCTTGGAAAGCTCTATCAGAATTATTCAAGAGAACCATGAAGCTGAGCAAGCAAGGGCAACCCAAGAAATGGATGCCGTTTTGCAGCGTTATGAAGACACGATTGCGGCTCTGCAGCAACGGCTTGAGGCGGCAGGGCAGGGGGGTGTGTTACCGGTAAACGGTCAGCCGCAACAACAATCGGGGTTTAATCTACCCGGTCGTGATTTGATCAGTGACTTCCTTTCTCCGGCGTCTGCACGCCCCCCTGCCAATAGGCCCCTTGGTCCTCTCACGAACGCACCACAGAACGCTGTGCCGCTTGGCACCAATGGCACGCCCAACACGCAGTTTCCTGCTGGTAATGGTGGATCGGGTGTTGGTGCGATGACCGCGTTTGAGCCAATGCCATTCTCACGTCAGTTTGCCCTGACTGCCGCGCCTGAAGACGCGGAGGATTATGAGAAGCCAATCAATTTGCGGAACTACTTGCCTGCCGGCTCTTATGCGCCTGCCTTGGTTTTGTCCGGTGTTGATGCGTCAACTGCCGTGACCAGTCAGGCAGAGCCTATACCGGTTGTGTTCCGCATTACGGCTCCCGCTGTTACTGCCGGGACGCGGTCCACAACCGGTCACACGATTGATTTGACAGGCTGCACCGTCACCGGATCGGCGCGCGGCGATCTCAGCTCCGAGCGTGTTTACGTCCGGTTGCTCAAGATGTCCTGCATACAAGCGGGAGGGCGCGTATTCGAGCGCGACGTCGCGGGATATATGAGTGGTGCCGGTAAGGCGGGCGCGCGCGGTCTTGTGGTATCGCGCGAAGGTCGCTTGATTTCTAACGCAGCTATTGCTGGTGCCCTCGGCGGGTTGGCCGAAGGTGTCTCAAGCATCGGCGAAGCTGCGTCTGGGACCGATGCCGCTTCTTTCGAAGATGTTCTCAAAGGGGCAGGGGCGACCTCTGCTGCTGGTGGCGTCAGTGGTGCAGCGAACCGTCTCAGCGAATATTACATCGAACGCGCTGAGCAATATCAGCCTGTTGTCTCGCTTTACGGCGGCACCGAAGTCGAGCTGGTGTTCATGGAGGGCGTCGATCTTGAATAAGATCATCCTCTTTCTCAGCATTTTGCTTTTGGTGGCATGTGGCGATCCGCAGCAATTTTGCGGCCCGATGCTTCCCTCATATTTGGAGACTACCCAATGATCCGTATCATCATAATCGTGGCTGCACTCTCGTTGTCCGCCTGTACTGGTGGGAACACCGAGGATAACTTTCTGTGTGGCGCACAAACTGGCCAGCCATGTGCGACCATGGCCGAAATTGATGGCACGAGTACGTCTTCGGGTGGGTCTCTTGCGGAAAATCCGACAGACTCGCAAAATAAGTCCCTTACTCAGCCGGTTTTGACGGGTGGTAAACCTGGATCAAGCGTTGCCGGTGTGCCTGCAGGTGGCGCGCCTTATCAGTCGGCCCAGTACCGCATCCCCGAAAAAACAGGCCGTCTCTGGTTACCACCTTTCCTTGATGCAACGCAGATCCTTCATGAAGGCACTTATGTCCATTTCGTCGTGCGTCAGGCCAGCTGGGGTGTACGCTAATGGGTGTCCTTTCAAACGTCATGTCCAGCATCTTTGACGATGCGCCGTTCACATCTGAGGATCGTGAGACATTCGTAGATCATGTGTTTTCTGATCTGTTGTCTTACCGGGTCTATGATGCGGATGAAAATCTCTTCTTTAATGATGGCAATGTGGGTTTTCTGCTGGAAACGCCGCCCATCATTGGTGGTGATGTGTTCCGTACATTGCAAACGGCAATATCCAGTTATTGTCCCTCGGACGGGACAATTCAGTTCATCTCATGGGCCTCACCAAACCTGACACCCAACCTTGATCATTGGGCCAGTAAACGCCATGTTCAAACGCCGTTGATGCGTAAAATGGTCGAACGGCGGATCACCCACTTCAATGATCTGCGCTTTGGCACCAACGGTCATATGAAATGCGTCCCCCATACACGTCGCATTCTCATCTCTGGCTGGCTCGACGGTGATCCGTCACAAAGTCAACTCAAGGCCCTCAAAGAGTTTCGGCGCAATCTGATCCTCGCGTTTGGCGGCGATACGCATTGTAGCAATGTCCAGCCAAACTCCTTTTTGGAGTTGATGTCTGAGATGCTGCATAGTCGCGGATCGTCATCGTCGGACCCGCTGATTTATGATGAAGACGTTCCTCTGAACTATCAGCTGCCGGGTGCTGGCCTCGCGGTAGCGCGTGATGGCATGTCATTCCTGAACACGCCTGAATTATCCGTCTCTTCCGCGACTGTCCGCATGGTGCCGCGTGAATGGAACGCCGCGTTAGGCGCTTTGTTCAACGGCTCGCCAGACAGGCCCGATGATAACCCGCATGGGCCCGTCCTGACCTCACTACCCGCACGGTCAAAACCGAGCCGTCAAAGCATGTCTGAAGTGGTGGGTAAGCGCGCAAAGCTCGAACATGCCAAGTCCACTAATTTTGGCAAATACATGTCTGATCTACCCGAACAAGACCGCGAGTATGAAGACCTTCAAGGACAGCTTGAACGCGGTGAGCGCATGTTTGAAACCCTCACCACTGTATCAGCTTACGCGCGGGGCGATGTTGATAACAGTACAGCCGCTCTTTCAGAAATGCGCAAAATATACTCCATGGTTGGCGTCACGTTGGAAAAAGACAATTTTCTACAGTTGCCGGTGTTCCTATCGGCCTTGCCCTTCCAAGCAAGCGGTCGGCGCATCGACGATATGCGCAGGGCGTCGCGGATCAAGAAGCGCAAAGGGGCCGCTGTCACGGCTCTGGCGCCAATCCACGGCGAAAACATTGGCTCTCAGCAATATACCGGTCTTCTTCTCGTCGGACGTCAAGGCCAGTTGTTTGATTGGGACAATTATCAATCATCGGGAAACTATAACGTGTCTGTTGTCGGCAAGTCCGGTGCCGGTAAATCGGTGTTCATGCAAGAACTGGTGACTTCGATTTATTCGGGTGGCGGCCGCGTTCTCGTCATCGATGATGGTCAGTCCTTCAAGACCACATGTGAGATTATCGGTGGTGATTGGCTCAGCATTGGCGCAGGCGGCAAATTCCGCCTCAACCCGTTCTCCATGCTCAGTGCCGAGCATATGGATACAATTGAATATCGCGGGGAAGCGCTTGAGCTGATCACGCGCGTGATTGCAACAATGGCCAGCCTAGGTGAGCAACGCGAAGGCCGGGTAGGGGGCATCGAAGAAGAATTTATCGAGCGTGCCTGTGCGACGGTCTGGGATAGCCTTGGCAATGACGGGAACGTCACCGAAGTTCTCAAGCTCCTGAAAGAAAACATTGCCGATGAACCACGTCTGATCGACGTGATTACAAAACTCGGCCGCTATGCCGAAGGTGGCATCTATGCTGAGATGTTCGATGGGCCCGCAAACGTCTCGATCAACAGTGCGTTCACTGTTTTTGAGATGTCGGAACTGAAGTCGCAAAAGGATCTCGAAGCCGTTGTGCTGCAGGTGATCATGTTCCTTGGCACCGAACTGATGTTCAAAACGGACCGGTCCACTCGTGTCGCAATCTTAATCGATGAAGCTTGGGACATGCTGGGTGCTGAAACGGCCACCTTCCTCGAAGGTGTTGTGCGCCGGGCGCGTAAGTACACTGGGTCACTGATCACAGGGACACAGTCCATGTTGGACTACTACAACAATCCAGCTGCACTGGTCTGCTTGGAGAACAGCGACTGGACGATCTTCTTGCCGCAAAAGCCCGAGGTTATCGACGCACTTGTTTCCGATGGCCGCTTGGCTGCACCGGAAGGGATTGCGCATAGCCTCAAGTCGCTGACATCGGTGAAAGGCCAATTCTCTGAGTGTGGCATCCGTGGTCCTGAAGGTTGGATCTTCGGACGACTTGTCTTGGATAAGTATTCGCTCGCGGTCTACTCGACGACTGGCGCAATGGTTCAAAAACTCAATGAACTGGTCAATGTGCGCGGCCTCAATATGGGTGATGCACTCGAACAGATCGTGGAAAGTGGCGAGGTGATCTGATGGTCGAAGCGCTGCAACTCTGGGCGTCTGCCATCATCATAGCCGCTATTCTGGTGCTGTTTTGTGACCTCGCTTTTGCCCTTCGGGACGCCGTTGTCCGCGTACTGCAAGATCCAAGGCGACGCTTGCGTGGGTCTTCTTCATCGCAGTCCTCAAAAGGTGTTCACGTGACTGCACGCGGAGGCTCAGATGATTGATGACATCTATCTCACTTGGTTTTTCGCCATGGGTACTTTTGCCGCACTGAGCATCGCGTCGTTCTGGATCGCGCATCAGCTGAGCAAAATCTGCCTGATTAAGAACACCCGATTTATTCAACGATTTACGGGGGAAATCCGATGTCTGACCAAGTAAACAAGGTCAGCAAGCCTGACTTATTTAACATAACAACTCTTATCAGCCTTTTGGCTGTTGCCGCTGTCTTGGCCATTGTGAACGTCGCAATCACCCTGACGGTTCTGGACCGTACTGGCAATCTTGCACGCCCAGAGATCGTCTCGGTTGATGCTGCTGAATTGATCAAAGGCTTCGTTGCAGCGCAAGGCCGTGGTGTGTCAGATGAAGAGCTCGCGGCCCGCGTCCGCGTGCTGAATGCCAATGTTGATCAGCTGATCCAAGCCTATGCGACTGAGCGCCAATTGCTCGTTGTGAACTCCGCTGCCGTTTTGGGTGGTGCGCGCGACATCACACCCGAATTCTTGATCAATAAGGGGTTGCTCCAATGACTGATACCCAGAATGAAACTGCGCCCGCACCCAAAAAAATCGGGTTTGCGCGTCGTGCTGTTGGCTATGGCACGATCCTCTTTGGATGTGGCTGCATCTTCGTGATGGATCATGTCGATATTATCATGAACGCTTCGCAATCGCTGGATGAACCGTCCTTTGTGATGCTGGATCATCCCTTCTGGCTCTCGCACGGTGTCGTGGTGTCGGCCACAATGCCCAGTGTTCTGCAGGCCAACTACGGCGCGTATCAATACGTCAAACGCATTGGTGGTGTTCCCGGCGATGAGATCACGCTCGATGATGCTGGCAGCCCTTGCGTTAACGACGTTTGCTATCCTGTTTGGTTCAAAGATGATGCGCCTGTCGCACCGACAATCGCACCGGGCATCATTCCTCCAAACCACTACGCGCTGTTCGGAACATCGCCTGACAGTCTCGATAGTCGTTATGCCATCATTGGACTGATCCCAGAGGACACGCTTGTCGGTCGCGGCTGGGCCCTCCCGATCAAGGCCGATTGGCGCGAGGTGTCGGAATGAAGCGGTTTCTGATCCCCGTCGCCGTGGGCTTGGCTTTCAGTTTCACGCCCGCACATGCCGTGGACTACGGCACGTTTGGCGCCCTATTTCCCGTCGAAGAACCGTCGGTGTTAGACACGATCTTTGCCCGTCTCTCGGAGATGGAAGACAATGGCGAGCTGGCCCAAATGGAAGAGGATATGAAGGAAAAGGCGTTGTCTCGCGTCAACCGTCCTATTCCCGTTGAAGGCCTCGGCGTTGCCCAAGAATATCGCAGCTACACCGTTGATCTATCCATCACGCTGAACCGCGATTTGGCTGATCATCGCGGCGTCGTCTTTGCGCAGGCCGGCACGCGCGTCAATCCATTGGAGCATAGCCGATTCAATCAACGTCTCGTGTTCATTGATGGTGATGATCGAGACCAAGTCGCCTTTGCTGTCGATCTCGCGTCGCAAGAGTCCGTGAAGCTGATCTTGGTCAATGGGGCTCCGCTGGAGCTGACCGAGGCGCATCAATTGCTCTTCTACTTCGATCAAGGCGGTGTGATTGGTGATCGTTTTGGCATCACCGTCGTGCCCTCTGTCGTGTCCCGCGTTGATCCAGTGATGCTTGTTGAAGAAATTCCAGTCCCAAGAGGTGATATCCAATGAAACGCATTATCCGTCTCGTCTCAACCGCAGCTGTCATGCTGATCCTGTCTGTCAGCCTCGCCAATGCCAAATGCAACGCACGGTTTTTGAATCCGATTACAGAAGTCTGCTGGGATTGCGTTTTCCCAATCTCAGTGGGTGCAATGTCGGTCAATCTTGGCGCTTCTCGCCCAGATACGCCAAATCGCGCTTTTCCGCTCTGCGTCTGCCCCGCCTTCCCAATTCCCCGTATTGGTCTTGCGATCGGCATTTGGGAACCGGCGCGCCTTGTTGATGTCTCCAATGAAACCGGCTGTTTCTCCAATCTTGGATTTGATGTCGATTTTGGCCTGTTCTCACGCGGTAAAACCAGTGCGAACTCACGGTCTGGCGGTGACAACGGCTCAAAATGGCACGCGCACTATTACTACTATCCCCTGATCTCAATGCTTGGCACGGCAATTGACGCGCTTTGCTTAGAAACCACAGCGTTTGACCTTGCTTGGATGAGCGAACTTGATCCTCTCTGGATGGACGCTGAACTCTCAACCCTGTTGAACCCTGAAGCATTGCTCTTTGCAAATCCGATTGCGCAAGGTGCCTGCGCTGCTGATTGTGCTGTCGCCTCTTCCGGCAATTTGCCACTTGATGAGCTGTTTTGGTGTGACGGATGTTCTGGATCGCTTTACCCCGTGACTGGCGATGCAAATAATCACGTAGGCAGCGTTCAAGCGACGTCTGTGGTATCTACAAAAATCCTCTCGCGAATGCACCGGATGCTCCTTGCGCGTCAGACTGCCTCGGACACCGCGCTCTGTGTTCCTCAGCTCGCACCCATCATTCCTAAAAGCCAATATCGCCGCCAGATCACACGACCTTTCCCTGCGACGTCTGGCCGTTACGCCTGTGCGCCACTTGGTGCCAGCACGCAGTTCTATGATCGGTTCAAGGAAACCCCATTCGTCGGCGAGTCTTTTGGCTACCTTTTTTGGAGGAAAAGAAATTGCTGCGCTTTGTAATTCTCGCTATGGGTTGTCTCGCATCCCAAGTTCATGCCGATCAAATCCCCAGTGCGTCCACTCACGGCGCATTGATAGATGATCTGCTGGAAGAGGCGGAGGTGATTGGTGAAGACCTTCAATCGCGTCTGCAGCTGCTGCAGCAAGACTTTGATCTTGATCCAGATATCGCGGCCCGCGCCATCGATAGTCTGGAGAACGGTCGTGTGCGCGAAATGCTCAACATCGGCCCCGATGATCTGCCCTCCAATATCGATGACGGCAAGCGCTATCCTGGCGGCATCTTTGTTTTTGCCTCGTTTTCCATGCCTGAACCCTCGCTCAAGGCGGTGCTGAGCGATGCGTCTGAGCTGGGTATCCCCGTCGTCTTCAACGGGTTTGTTGATAACTCTGTCATTGCCACTGAAGAACGTGTGCGCAGTATTTATGACGGGTCTGACATTAGCCACGGGTTCATTATTGATCCGACGCTGTTCACCCGCTTTGAGGTCATCGCGGTCCCGACTGTCGTCTCAACGATGGTGAAACTCGATGTTTGCGAAACCTCCGGCTGCGATGAAGATTTGGTGCCGGATCACGATCGCGCTGCTGGCAATGTCCCTCTGCGCTTCCTGCTCACGGTCATTGCCAAAGGCGAGACGGCCAACGCCGTTCCCGCGCAAGTCATCATGGTGGGTGAGCAATGAAGCGCCTTCTAATCACTGCAGTTGTTGCTGGCCTCATCGGATCGACGGTGGCTGCTGAGAACCATTTTCAAGGCATGGCGCAAGACGCGCTCGATGATGCGCAAGTCTTCACAGACTATACCCGCGATACCGCAGATGATGTTCTTGGCATTCCCGTTGAAACTGATCTGCCGCAATCGGACATGCTCCCCGGCGATCTTGAAGACGCAGGGCTCATCACATCGACAACCGACACGACCGAAGGCCACGCCTTTGGGGCGATTACCGACAATATCACTGACTGGGGCGTGGCCGCGTTTGACCAGAGCCTTCTTGGTGCAGCGGATGCAGCGGTTAGTGATCCAGGTGCCCTTGTTGACCCTGCTACGTTCTCCACCTCTGGCGGTGCTTGCACCGTTGATAACTTTGAAGAGGCACCATTGCTGCAGCGTGTTTGTAATCGCGCGCGCGAGGGTGTTCTGGCGACCTGCACGTCAACGGCAAACATCACAGTCATTCGTACTGAAACCCATGAATGCACAACGCTTGTTGATCCAATTACGGGAACTGATCTGGGCTGCAATCCTGAACTAGAGACAGTGAGTAGCTGCACAGTTGTTGAGGAACGCTGCGAAAACAGTTTTGAAGGCGTGTGTTTGGAAAATGTCTCTGTCTATAGCTGCTCAAGCGACAGTGAAATTCCGATCACTGGCAACCAAGTAGGGTCAACGTCATTTTCCGAACCTATCGTGACTTGGTCAGAGAGCTGTGAACCCGCCTTCTCGGCACCAAGTTGCACAGAACCCGTTACCGCCTGCACCTCTGGTGCGACGGTTGAGGACATGAATGGCGTCCTTGTCCCAATGGATTGCACTGTAGAGGAAACCGTTTGGTCATGCGCTGCGCAATCGTATTCGTCCGACTGTGGTGTGTTTGAAACCGATACCGGCTGCAGTTTGCAAAGCTCAGTATGCTACACGGTCGATGCAGACGGGTTTTGCGGCGGCTATGAAGATACTTACCGATGTGGAGGTGCGCCTACTCAGGCGTTTGATGCAACCTGCGAAGCGGTCAATGTTTGCGTTGGCGGCACCTGTCAGTCTGTTCCACAAGAATCCAATGAGGATCTGGCACCGGCTCTGATCGGCGTGGAAATGCTCAACAACATGGCATCAGAACTTGATCATGATGCCACGATCATTGATGCGCTGCTTGGCAATGTTGATGGCGATTTTGATGTCCAGTATTTCACGGCCACGCGCAGGCGGTGTCGCATTGGATCGTTCGGCACGATTAACTGCTGTGCGGATTCTGGGTGGGCCCTTGGGTCCATTGCGGAGTGTAATTCCAGTGAAGTTGCTCTCTACGGCGCAAAAGAGGCCGGCGCTGCTGTCTACCTCAGCACCTATTGCTCGAACCGCGCCTTGTTCTTTTGTGTGCAGCGGTCCCGCCGGTATTGCACTTACAACAGCCGGATTGCCCGCATTATTTCGGAGCAAGGCTTGCGCCAGCTTTATGGCAGTTTCGAATGTCGCGCGATGACGCAAGAAGAGATGGAAGCGATAGATTTCAGCCTGATCGATTTCTCTGCAGCCTTTGGCGACATGTTCGAAGGCGTCGGCTCCATCGCACCCAATGATCTGTCAGGCCTGATCCAGGACAACATTCTTCTCTCACAACCGGAGATTCAAGATGTCTATGAATAGACGTAAGTTCATCATCACACTGCCTGCAGCACTGCTTTTGTCTGCGCAGGCGGCACAAGCCAGCCCTGCCCGCCTTGGGATTATCTTCGTGGCGCAAAGCACCTGCCCGTATTGCGCAGCCATCTCTCCGATCTTGAACGAGTTGCAAACCCAAGGTGGGGTCGAAATCCTCGTGGCTTCGATGGATCGTGCAGCGATCTATCCGTTTCCAGACTTTGAAGATGGTCTGACCCATCCTTTGACTGCGCACTACGCCTCGGTGCCACAAGTGTTGATCTTCAATAAACGACTGGGCCGTGTCACCCATGAGGTCGGCGGCGTGCGCAACATGCGCCGGTTCATTCTGCGACTGGCAACAGCACTGCGCCAAAGTTCAGCGCTATGATGTTGTGCACTGTTCTCTCACTCATAGTAATCTGCGGTGCGCAATTCGCCTTTGCCGATCCGCGGGAGGATGAAGTCTCTCGCAATTTTGCCTGTGATGATGCGCGCACACGCGGATGGAACTTCTACTGCGACAGACAAGCAGTGAAGGAAGAGGAACCGGAGGTGGAGGTAGCTGATCCCCCAGTGCCACCTCCTGTCCCTCCGAAAACCTATACCGAACAAATCGAAGACTATCGCGCTGAGCTTGATGAACTCAAGCACCGCGCCATTCTCGAACCCACATCTGAAAATGTGGTGAACTACATGGAAGCGCAGGCGGCGATGGTCCGTCAGGCGGGTTTGTTTACAGAAGTTTGGCAACGCAGCCTGTTTGCCAACCCAACACTTGATGCCAATGTTGATCGGCCCTTATCGCAGATCGGTAGCAACCTTTATCAAGATAAACTCGACGTTGACCGCCAAGTTGCCTTTGAGAATGCAACAACTGAGCGCGCATTGATGTTTGTTTATGACGGTGCTGGGAGTTGCCTTGTTTGCGCCACCCAAGGTGAGGTCCTGGATGATCTTGTGCGTCAGTACGGTGTGTCTGTCTTGGCCGTGACCCGCGACGGCATCGTACTTCCAACATTCCCAGAAAGCCGCATTGATCAAGGTGAGGTAAGCAACCATGGCTTTGCAGATGTCCCCTCGCCCTTCCTAGCCCTTGTTGAACCGCGGTCTGGTCAGGTTGATCTGATCGGCGCCGGTCTCATGACCCAAGACATCATTCTGGATCGCATCCGGATCATCACCAGTATTCCTGAAGGAGAACTCTATGATTAGATCAATTCTCTCGACCGCACTTGTGGCCGTGACCATGTCATTGCCAATCCCTGCGACAGCGCAAGTTTCTGATGATCTGGCCGACTTCTGGTCGCGGTCGTCAGGTGGTGTGAACGTCACCCGCCCGTCCGCTTACGATGGCCAGCGTGCCGGCTACGTCTCTCTCGGCTCACTCTATGTGCGCACCCAGCCGCGCAACAGCCAATTGGCGTCAATTCAAATGCCCAGTGTCCGGTCTGGTTGCGGCGGTATTGATATTTTCGGTGGCGCGTTTTCTTTCCTGTCTGCTGACGAACTGATCGCGACGATGGAAGCGATTATGGCCAATGCCTCCGGATTTGCTTTTGAGCTGGCATTGGAAAGCCTGTCCCCTGCTGTCCAAGAGGTCGTCGGCAAGCTCCGTGATCTGAGCCAACAGGTCAATTCCATGAACATCAACTCTTGTGAAACCGGTCAGCTGCTCGTCTCAAGTGTTTGGCCGCAAACAGACGCCGCTTCTCAGCACATCTGCCAGTCAATCGCGACCCAAAGCGGCATGGTCGCTGACCGTGCGCGCGCCCGTCATGGCTGCGGTACCGGTGGTGACCATACGTCTACACTCGCGAACGGTGATCCTGAAATGCAGGCGCAACTCCCGGTCAACGTGAACTATGCTTGGAAGGCGTCGCGCAACAATACGTTCCTGTCTTCTGACAACGAACTGGCCGAATTTTTTATGACCATCACTGGCACAATCATTGTCATCGGTGGCGCAGATGATGACACGCCACGATCGCATACCAACTACCCGCCCCGCGCGTTTTCCTCCGCAATGATCCGCGTCATGGTCGAAGGTGGTGAAGTTGAAGTTTTGCGCTGCGACAGTGACCCTGAAGACAGATGTCTGAACCCAACCTATGCAACGCTGAACCTTGATACGAGCGAGGCGCTTTATGCGCGCGTGACCGAGATCTTAGAGGGTATCAACAACGCCCTTGCAACTGATACTGACCTGCCCACTGGCTCCGAAGGTCTGATCGGTATGACATCCGTTCCTGTTTACGAAATCCTCAAGACGGCCCGGTTCTACAAATATGAGTTTGTCGGTGATGAAATCGCGCTCATGGCGGAATTGGTCGCGTTGGATTTTGCGATGCTTTACACCCGTGAAGCGCTCGAAGAAATGCTCAAACTGGCAGGCAATACCGAAGGCCTTGGCCCGCAACTTGGTGAATACCGCCAGCAAGTGACCGACAGTTATTCCAACTTCACGGCGATGCGCCGGGATGCGGCGGAGCGGTTCAATGATGCTGTCGCTACCCTGTCACGTCTGATGTCTGTCCAATCGACCCTGTCTGGTGAGCGTGCCGGCTGGTTGGCCACGCAGGTGGTGGAGTTCTGATATGTTTGAAATCCATTCAACGGGCGGCGGTGAGTACTTAGAAACGACATTGAATGCTGTCGCTGCATTCTTCGGGACTGGCAATGCGCTTGCCTTGGTCAATATCGGCTTGCTGATTGGCGTCATTGTGCTGGCATTCCAGCTTCTCTTTGGCGGCGATTTCCGGCAAGCCATTAAAGCCTATGTTGTGATTGGTATCGTGGGTGGTCTGAGCGTTGCTGACACATCTGACGTGATCATCTTCGACAAAACCAAGGGTCCGTTATGGTTCCGCACAGTGGATAACGTGCCCACGTCAGTGGCTTATGTTGGGTCGTTTACATCGACGATCTCTGAAGTTCTCACCCGTCAGATGGAGACGTTGTTTTCGCCACCAACGAACCTGGCGTACCAACGTCATGGCATGTTGTTTGGTGCTACTTTGATGGCGAAGTCTGCCCGCTGGCGGGCTGTCACATCATCCGTTCACGAGAACCTGACGAATTTCTTTGATCAATGCGTCATCGATGCTGTTGATCTGCGCTACATCTCGCCTGAGGTTGTGACACGGTCTGGCAATCTTGAAGCCTCTATCACCGCCAATATGCCAAACTCTCTGGCCTATTATGATGTGGTCACCCGCACGACGCGGACTTGTGCTGAGGGCTGGCCCGATATTACGACGCAAATCAATGCTGAAGTTGATGTCGTCTTAGGCGCGCAAGCCGCATCCTCGTTCCAAGGTGCTGATGCGACGCTCGCGATCAATGATCTACGGGACACAATCTCGGATTTTGCGGCCTTCGCCGGATATGCCTCTACTGCAGCTGAAGATCACATCAAGCAAGCCATGTTGATTGCCGCTTTTGATGACGCTGCCAATCGCGGAATCTCTGCGACCGGCAACGCCGCGGCCCTGCAACACCTTCAATCCGCCCGCGCTGAGGTTCAAACGCGGTCCAGTTATGAGGCGGTTGGCTCCAATGCACTCAGTTGGGTGCCTTACCTCAAGATTGTCTTTGAGAACCTGTATTATGGCGCGTTCCCGATCGCACTTGCGATGATGATGACACCCTTCGCATTAACGGTCGTTCGTGGGTATTTTGGCGGCTTTGTCTGGCTTGCGTCCTGGGAGCCTCTGTCGGCCATTTTGCATTCTCTCATGATGAATGCCTCGGTGGATCGTTTCCAGACTATTACATCGGCCTCGACCAGCGGCGCCTACACCGACAGTGTTATGAACTGGGCCAATCATTTTGGGGTGTATTCCATCGGACAGGATGTCGCCGTGATGGCCGGATACTTGATGATGTCGGTGCCATTTGTCGCTGCTGCGATCTTCTTTGGCACCCAAAAGATGGTTGGCCTTGCGACATCGATGTTGGCCGTGTCTCAAAGCGCTGCGTCTGAAACCGGCCGTGAGATGTCGACCGGCAATCATGCCTATGGCAACGCCTCGATCGGCAACCACAATTTCCGCAACTTCAGCATGGACAACTATGCCCGCAACAACAGCTCCTACGATAATGTCTCGGCCAATCGGAATGTGACATCTCCCTACGCTGATAACGGACGGTCTAGTTACTTCGGCAGTGATGGCTCGATGATCACCACCAACCTTAATGGCTCTGTCGGTATTGAAGGTGGCAGTTCGCGCGTCAATACGGCCACAAACATCGGGTTAGGTAACTCGGTTGTCTCGACCTTGCGCGATCAGTCCAATTCGATGATGGAGCGCGGCAATAGTACGCGAGATACTTTTGAGCGGTCAGTGTCGAACCTGTCTGCACAAACCAGCTCTTTTTCCCAGTCGATCACGAATGGTGACGCTTGGACAACCGGTCGTGGTGTCAATGCCAGCGCTGAAGAACGCGGGTCTTTGTCCGAGTCCGTCACAGTGCTGGACCGATTTGCGGAAACGCATGGCGTATCTCGCCAAACTGCAGCTGAGATCAGTGTGTTTGCTGGTGTTGAGGGTGGCTGGAAAGGTCTGTCCGCTGGCGTCAAAACGAGTTTGACCCAGCGTGGGGTCTCTGAGCAGTCATTTAATCAAATCAGCGAGGCATCACAGCAGCAAGGCATCGACAATGTTGTGTCCGACCTTTCCCG